>Ga0187894_10002061_pt1 | contig 24590 bp, 23 predicted proteins | sample GBC1701081metaG_FD_136650 | JGI IMG/M metagenome (GOLD analysis project Ga0187894, IMG submission 136650) | White microbial mat communities from a lava cave in the Kipuka Kanohina Cave System on the Island of Hawaii, USA - GBC170108-1 metaG ... | reverse complement strand
TGTCGAGCAGGAGGCGCGTCACGTCGGGCCGGGCATAGTGGCCGGCCGGGTCGGCGGCGGCCTTGGCGAGCGCGATCATGCCGAGGTCGATGTCGGCATAGACGAGGCCTTCCTCGCCCTCCGCCGGCAGCGGGGCGTGCATCAGCTGGCCGTCCGGTGCGTAGATCTGCGCGAAACCGCCGCCCTCGAGCAGAAGCATCTTCTTGCCGGCATCGACGCACAGCAGGTCGACCATCTCCTTCGACACCGTGGCGCAGGGCGCGATCACGAAGCAGCCGCCCTCGACCGCGTAGACGCGGCTGGCGGCATTGTTGACCTCGGGACCCAGCGCGTAGGCGCCGCCGCGGTAGAGCGAGAAGCTCGGCCAGGCGGCAATGTGGACCTGCTCGTTCTGGGCGTACATGGCGTACTTGGACAGCGGCTGGAGATGCTCCCAGCAGCACAGCGCGCCGACGCGGCCGAGCGCGGTCTCGAAGACGGAGAGGTCGCTGCCGTCGCCTTCGCCGAAGACCGTGCGCTCGGCATGCGTCGGCTTCAGCTTGCGGCGCATGGCGACCGTCCTGCCGTCGGCGTCGATGATCCACTGCCCCATGTAAAGGCTGCCGCCCGATTTCTCGCTGTGGCCCATGACGACCATGATGCCGTTGTCCCTGGCCGCCTGGGCGATGCGGTCGGCCGCGGGCGAGCCGTAGACCAGGGAGTTGTCGTGGTAGCGCTGGATGAACTGCATGCCCCACGCCGGCGAATCCAGCCAGATGAACCAGGGATAGCCGGGGATGAAGGTTTCCGGGAAGGCGATCAGCCGGGCGCCCCCGGCGGCGGCCTCCTTGATCAGGCCGATGCTCTTGTCGACCGTCGCATCAAGGTCGAGGAAGACGGGCGCGGCCTGGACGGCGGCGGCGCGGAACTTCGGATGGGTTGCGGGCATGCTCATACCTCCCTGGCCGATCCTCAAGGATAGGGATGTAGCACCGGAAATCTTGTCTGGGCGCGGCGCGACTCTTGACTGCCCGTCGCAACGTCCACTTTTCCGGTGGACTCGCCGCCGCCGGGGGATAGGGTTGTTGCATGACCACGCTGTGGTCCACCGACAACGTCCCCCGGCGCGAACGGCTGTCCTATTGGACGGACGCCGTCTGCGACACCTACGTCCAACTCGGTTGCGATGTACCGGGCGAGGTAAAGGACATCAGCGGCGAAATCCGCCTGGCCCAGCTGGCCACGCTCGGCCTCTCGCGCGTGACGTCAACGTCGCAATGGGTACGGCGGACCCCGGACAGAATCTCCCGCTCGACCGAGGACTATTTCATCGTCTCGATCCAGAGCGCCGGGACCGGGCGCATCGTCCAGGACGGGCGCACCGCCCTGCTGCAACCGGGTGATTTCGCTCTCTACGACTCGACGCGGCCCTACGAGCTGATCTTCACCGGCGATTTCCAGCAGTATGTGCTGCAGCTGCCCGGCGCCGCGCTGCGCTCGCGGCTCAGACGGACCGAGACGCTGACGGCGCGCGCTGTTTCCGGCCAGCGCGGCGCCGGCCATCTCATGATCTCGATGATCCGCCTGCTGGCCGCCGATCTCGATACGCTGGAACCGGCCTCCGTCGGGGCGGTCGCAGACAGCGTCGAGAACATCCTGGTCGCCGGGCTCTGCACGCTGCCCGGCGCCGGCGAACCGGCGGCCGCAACGCTGGCCGCCGCCCATCGCGACCAGGTCAAAGCCTACGTGCGCGCCCACCTGCGCGATCCCGGGCTCTGCGTCGCGGGGATCGCGGCGCATCTGCGGCTGTCGCCGAGCACCGTGCACCGCGCCTTTGCGGGGGAGCCCGACTCGATCTCGGGATGGATCTGGGTGCAGCGCCTCGAGGGCGCCAAGCGCGATCTCTGCGATCCGGCGCTGGGCGCGCGCAACGTCAGCGACATCGCCTTCGGCTGGGGCTTCAACGACGCGGCGCATTTCAGCCGGGCGTTCCGTGACAGGTTCGGCTGCTCGCCGCGAGAGCTGCGCACCCGCAAGGTGCCTTGAAAGCGCCGTTGGCACCGCCGTCCGGCTGAATTCATCGAACTGTCATGGTTGTGATGCGTAAGATCGGGCGTTGGAACGTGAGGATACCGATGACCGCGACCGCTACGGCTTACCAGACCTGGCATGTCGATCCGGACAGGGAAGCCGCCATGGAGGCGGCGCATCGTCCCTTGTGGCGGCACTTCATCCTGTCGATACCGGAGACGGATCTGTCGACTCGCACGGTCCTCGATTTCGGCTGCAACCGCGGCGGCTTCCTGCGGCTGCTCCAGGCGCTGAAGCCGTTCCATGCCGGCGTCGGCATCGACATCGCGCGCGACTCGATCGTGGCCGCCCGGACGCTGGCAGGCACGATGCCGCTCGATTTCCAGGTGGCGACCGATCTCGGTGCATGGCGCGACCGCGTCGACCTGGCCTTCAGCTATGAGGTGATCTACCTGCTGCCCGACCTGCGATCGCATGCGGCGCAGATCCGGCAGGCGTTGCGCGACGGCGGCGTCTACTATGCCGTCACCGGCTGCCACACGCACTGCCCGCTGTGGCCGGCATGGCGGACGCTGATCGGCGACAGCACCAACGCGCCCGTCCAGGACCGCTCGCCCGAAGACTACGCCGATGCCTTCGCAGCCGCCGGGTTCGACGTGTCGGTGCGGAAATTCGGCTACGACGGCTTCGTGCCGGCCGGCAAGGACAGGCGCTATTACCCGCGGCTGACCGACGCGCTCGACTACCCGGCGGAGCACAAGCTGCTGTTCCGGCTGGTGAAGCGGGACGGTGCCTGATTGCCGTTGTCGACGCACGCCGGCACTGACGGACCGCGCGGCTCCTGCCGCGCTCTTCGCCTTGCCGCGGCAGACCATGAGCGCGCCGGGAGGCGCGCGGTCCGGCCAAGCCGCCGCGCGCCCGATCTTTGGCGTCCATGCCCGAGATGCGCCCTTTACGGGCGGCGCCGTGCGCGGGAGAATCAGCGCCTGGACGCCAGCCGGCGTATCGGGAGGGGCCGCCATGAGCACGATGTACCGTTTCTCCGGACTCGACGAGCGGCCGATCATGGTCGCCAGCGACGCGCCGTTGCTCGACTTCACGGCGCGCTTTTTCGGCCTGTGGCCGTTCGAGGAAGAAGGCACGGCGGTCGCCGGCCTGTCCGACATCACCATCGAGACCGTCGACGGCGGCTTCCGCCTGCGCCACGCGGCGCTCGACGGCGGCACGCTGGAGGTGCCGGACGCCGCCGAGGCCGCCAACCAGCTGGTCGGCGTGCTGGCCGCCGAGCAGCTGTCGCGGCGCAGCGACCTGATCGGGCTGCACGCCGGCGCCGCCGCATCGCCCAGCGGCCTGATCCTGTTCGTGGGCGATTCGCTGTGCGGCAAGAGCACGCTGGCGCTGCAGCTGGCGCGCCGCGGCGCGCGCTTCTTCGGCGACGACCGGCTGCTGGTGGCGCCGGCCGGGGCCGAAGGCAGCGAGGAGCCGACGGGCATCGGGCTGGGCCTGACGCCGCGCATGCGCCTGCCGGTGCACGAGGGTGCCGGCGGCGCGCTCGCCGCCTTCGTCGCCGCCAACTCGGTGGTCGAGCACATGGACTGGCAGGGCAACCCGATCATCGCCTATGTCGATCTCGAGCTGGACACGTTCGATGCCGCGCCGTTCGGCGCCACCCTGCCGTTGTCGGCGGTGATCATGCCCGAGCGCCGCGACGATGACCCCGAGGCGCTCGAGCTCAGCCTCGGCTCGAAGGGCGACACGGCGTTGACCCTGATGCGCCAGTCGACGGCCCCGGGCATGGACGCCAAGGGCCATGTCGCGGCCGCGGCGCTGATCGTCGGCGGCGTGACCTGTCTGCGCCTGGTCTATGGCTCCAGTGCCGCCGCAGCCGACCTGATCGCCGAGCGCTTCGGCATCTCCTGACACCGGCTTGACGCGCCGCGCAGGGTCATCGAGAAGCCGTTCATGAACAGTCGCCTGCGCCGCCGTCCCGACATTGCCATCACCACGCTCGACGACGGCACGTTCCTGGTCGACCCGCGCACGCAGGCGATCTTCCATCTCGACGCGCTGGGCGGCGGCGTGTGGTCGGCGCTGGCCGAGCCGGCGACGCGCGACGAGCTTGCGGCACTGCTGACCGAGGCGTTCCCCGACACGACGCCCGACACGATCGCGCGCGACCTCGACGCGCTGCTCGCCGAGCTGGGCGCCCGCGACCTGGTCGAGCGGGTGTAAGAGCCTGATTGAAAGTGCGCCGTTTCAGTAGCCTTCATGGTGAGCTTGTCGAACCATGAAGGCGCTCGCACGCATTGGGCGGTCGCTTCATGGTTCGACCCGGCAAGACGCGAAGCGTTTGCCTGTGCTCACCATGAAGCGATTCCGACTCGTCGCGCGATCATCCCCCGCTCAGGCCGCGCGCTTTCGCTTCAGGCGGCACTCCCTCGACCGGACGAACGAGTCCCTTCAGGCGCCACCAGTTGAAACGTGCGAACGTTGCGGGTGCCTGGACAAGAGTCAGGTCACGCCACAGCAGCTCCATGCCCGACAATTCTCCTGGAAACACCGAACACCAGTCGGTGACGATTCGACCCCACGTACGACCGGCAATACCGCGCGGCGGGTGAACGACGCCGCGGACCGCCGAGCGCGGCAGGCCCAGGACCACGAGCAACGCAAGCAACGCGTCCAGCGTCCGCGTCAGACGAGCGCGCGCCGCCCGAGTGGCGATGTCGCCCCAATCGAGCCCGGCGCCACGCCGGGTCAGGAGTCGGGCCGCGTCGATCACCTTCGACAGGGTCTGCCAGCCGAAGCGGCCCTTGGCGATGTTGGAGATGCAGATCAGCAGCACGTGCTCGTCGCGCGGCCTGCGGATCGTGCCGCCGGGCAGCGTCAGAACCACCGCGCCATCCAGCACCTCCGCCGCGCTCAGCCCCAGCGGCAGCGGCCAGGCGTCGGCTTCGACGTGCAGGTCGATGTTGGTGATGCCGTCGGGCGAGTAGAACGGCACATAGCTGGCGTCGGAGACGAAACCCCAGCGTGTGTGCCGCACGCCGCCGAAGCGGAAGCCGAGCGGCGCGAACAGGTCGATGGCGGCGGCGATCTCGGACCGCTTCAGCAACACGTCGAGGTCGCCCACGACGCGCGGCGCCGGCGGGTCGTAGAGCAGGTGGGCGTTGGCGAGCCCCTTGAGGACCACCGGATGCAGGCCGGCGTCGATCATGCGCCTCAAGGCCGCGAGTTGTGCCGCCAGTGTCAGTCGTGACAGCAAGGCCGATGATGTGGCTGCCGCCGGATCGACAGCCGGGCCGCCGAGCAGCGGGGTCAGCGGCGCCAGCAAGGATGCCGCCAAGCCAGGCGAGCAGCGTGCCGCCAGCCGCGCCGCCAGCACCCGCAGCGCATCCGCCACCGCAGGGTCGAGGGAGTCGGCATTGGCGGTCCCGGTCAACACCGCACGCCACAGCAGTCGGCTGGCGGCCGCCGGCGCGGGCGCACCGTCGGACCCCATGGCACCGCGTCTGGCCGGCATGTCCCCACCAAGGCTGATCCCGCGCTCGCGGGCGGGCGTACCCATCGCGGGTAGCAGGGTCATTTTATGCTTAATTCCATCGCGCTATCATAGCCTTATGTTAAAGTGACATCTTAACAACCGGACGCGGCAGGGCCGCAGGGACGCGCAAGTCCGAGATGTCTTCGATCCTGTTCTGGACCCTGGTAGGCCTCGTCTGCCTCTCGCCCCTTCCCCTGGCATCGAATCGTCCCTTGCCATGGAGCCTGTTGGCGCTCGGCGTGGGCCTGCTGTTGCTGGTTTGGGGCGCAAGCCGACTCTACGAGGCGATGCTGCCCGGGCGGGTGGACGAGGCCGCCGGTGCCGGCAGCAACGGCGCCAGCCGAACAGCGCATGCGCGGCGCATCGACCGCCGCGCCGCCCTGCTGACGACCGGCTTCACCGTCCTGATCGCCTGGTACTGGGTCCAGGCATCTCCCGTCCTGAGCGGCGGCTTCGGGCACGCGGCATGGGCCGAAGCGTCGGCGGCGTTGGGCGAGGACCTGGCCGCATCGGTCAGCCTCGACCCCGGCGCCGGCCACACGCTGATGATGAAGATCGTGGCCTACGGCGGGATTTTCCTGCTCGCCTTCGTGCTGGGGCGCGACCGCAACCGGGCGCGGCTGGCCTTCTGGGCCGTCTGCGTATCGGGCTTCGCCTATGCCTTCTATGGCCTGTTCGTGCACTTCGCGCGCGCCGGAACCGTGCTGTGGTTCGCCAAGGACGCCTATCCCGACAGCGTCACGTCGACGTTCATCAACCGCAACGCCTATGCGACCTATGCCGGCATGACCTTGCTGGCCGGGTTGGCGCTGCTGCTGTCCGAGCTGCGGCGATTCAAGCCGGAACGCCTGACGCCGCTGCGCATCCTCGCGACGCTGTCGGAGCAAGGGTCGGCCTCCCTCTACCTCGTGATCGCCGCCACCGTCACGGGGATGGCCGCCGTCGTGCTGACCGGCTCGCGCGCCGGCCTGGCCTGCGTGGTGCTGGCGCTGTTCGTGTTCGCCGTCGGCATGCTGATCGCGCGAGACATCAGGCCGCGCACCTTCCTGATCGGCGCCGTGCTGGGGGCCGGTGCCATCGCCGGTGTCCTGTCGCTGAGCGGCGGCTTCCTGGCCAAGCGGCTGATCAGCGAGACGGCGCCCGAAGCGCGCGCCGCCGTCTTCGATGTCGCGCGTGCGGCGGCGCTGGAGCATCCGTGGATCGGCCAGGGGCTGGGCGGCTTCGGCCCTGCGTTCAACCGCGCCAATGACGGCCGCGCCGTGTTCGAGACCTATATCGACCTGGCGCACAATTCGTATCTCGAGCTCGCGGTCGAAGGCGGCGTGCCCGCCCTGGTGCTGAGCCTGGTGCTGCTGGCGGCCGGCGTCGGCATCTGTTTCGCCGGCCTGCTGGCAGGCGGCCGGACCACCAGCACCTCGATCGGCGCGGTCGCCATTGCCACCCTGGTCGGCGCGCACGCAACGGTCGACTTCGGCATCCAGATGCCGGCGGTGGCCGCCACCTTCATGCTGCTGGTCGGCGTCGCGGCGGCGCAGGCGCTGGCCGTCGAAAAGGCAGGCAGCGTGCAACGGGTCGAGATGGGGTCGCGGGGCGACGGACGGCGCGGTCGCCGGCGGCGGTTCGGCAGCAACCGCCCGCTCAGCGCCGACGAGCCGGTAACGCCGCCGCCCGAGCTGGAAATGCCATGGCCCGTACGGCCGGCAGCGGCCGATCCGGGCGGGCCCCCGCGGCTTGTGGCATCGGCGGTCGCCTTGACGGGACCACCGGCGCAAGTCGTGGACGCAGAGGCGACTTCGTCACGCGCGTCAAGCGACGAACCGGCGAAAGCCGGCGACGATTACCAGGCCGCATTGGCGCGTTGGCGCAGCTTGCGCCAGGCCGGGGCCGGCGATGCCGCCGCGAGCGACGCGCCATCCGATCCGATGGTCAGCACCCGGGCGCCGGTGAGGCCCCGGGACGACACGCAAACCGTGGCACGGGAGCCGTCCGCCGCGCCCGGTGGATCGGAACCGCGACCGGCGGCGATTCCGATCGGACCGCTGCACGCCGTTGCCCGTTCGTCGCCGGCGCATCCACCGCAGTCACCCCAGCCGACGGTGGTGCCTTTCACGCCGCCAGGGCCGACACGGGAGGAGCAGCCGCGCGAAGGTCTGTCGGTGCTGCTCGACGATGCCGAGGAGCCCGCGCAGCCACCGACTCCGCCGGCCTGGCCGGGCGCCGTCGCACCGGCGTCCACGCCGGGACCGGATGCGAGGAACGACGCGTCCGATGACGACAACCGTCGTCGTGCCGCCAACGTCGTCGACCTGCCCCGGCCATCGCGATCCTGAACGGCAAGAGCGTCATGAAGATCACGCGCGTCGAGTCGATCCTGCTGGCCATTCCGTTCGAGGACCACGGCGGCATCTGGCGCCTGAAGGGCGATCGCAAGGCGTTCCAGACCCTGATGGTGCGCATCGACACCGACCAGGGCCTGAGCGGCTGGGGCGAGGTCTTCACCAAGAACGGCGAGCTGGCACTCAAGGCGTTGTTCGACACGCACGTGGCGCCGGTGCTGATCGGCCGCGACGCGACGCGTATCGGCGCCATCAAGCGCGAGCTGGAGAAGCTGCACCACAATTTCGGCCGCGTCGGCGTGATGGCGTTCTGCGTCTCGGCCGTCGACCTGGCGCTGTGGGACATCCTCGGCCAGGCGGCCGGCCTGCCGCTGTACCGCCTGCTGGGCGGCGCCACGCGGACCGAGGTGCCGCTCTACGCCAGCCTGACCCGCTACGGCGAGCCGCGTGCGGTGGCCAATACGGTCGAGCGCGCCGTCAAGGAAGGCTACGGCGCGGTGAAGCTGCACGAGGTGCTGGTCGAGACCGTGGTGTCGTCGCGCGCCGCCGCCGGCCGCGAGACCGCGCTGATGCTCGACACCAACTGCCCGTGGACGCTGGCCGAGGCCAAGCGCAATGCCAAACGCATGGAACCCTACGACCTGACATGGCTGGAGGAACCGACCTGGCCGCCGGAGAACGTGCACGCCCTGGCCGAGCTGCGGCGCTCGACGTCGATTCCCATTGCCGCCGGCGAGAATGCCGGCAGCCTCATCGACTATCGCGTCATGTTCGAGGCCGGCGCCGTCGATGTCGTGCAGCCCGACATCGCCAAGGCGCACGGGCTCAGCGAAGCGCTGAAGATCGCGGCGCTGGCCGAGGCCTACGACGTGCAGTTCATGCCGCACTGCTTCATGATCGGCCCGGGTTACGTGCATACGCTGCACCTCGCCGCCGCGCTCGAGGTGCCGCTGCTGGAGCGCTACTACGTAGAGCTCGCGGCCGAACCGCTGGGCGACAGCGTGAAGCCCAAGAACGGCCGGGTGGTGGTGCCGCAAGGGTCGGGACTCGGCTGCGTGCCTGATCCGGACGCGATCCGGCTTTATCGCGTCGGATAGCGCGGCTCCGGCTCCTCAAACGCGTCCGGCCACCACGCGGTCGACCATCTGCGGCGCGAGACCGAGATAGTTGGCCGGGTCGCACAGCCCGGCCAGCGCCGGGCGATCCAAGTGCTTCGTGACATCGGGTGACTGCATCAGCGCGTCGAGCAGCGAGATGCCGCGCTCGGCGGCCAGCCGGCAAGAATCATAGACGACGTCGTGCGCCACCTGGCGACCCATGTGCGGCGCCAGGCCCATCATCACCGCCTCGGCGACGATCAGGCCCGACGTGATGTCGAGGTTGCGGCGCATGCGCGCGGCATCGACGATCAGTCCGCCGAGCATGAACCTGGCCTGGTGCAGCGCGCTCGACGCGGCCAGAAACGACTCCGGGATCGCCGCCCACTCGACGTGCCACGGCCCGGTGGCGCGCTCGAAGTCGGTGACCAGCGCATCGAGCATCAGGCCGGCCTGCTGGCGCACGATCTTGGATGCGGCGAGGATCAGCTCGGACGAGATCGGGTTACGCTTCTGCGGCATGGTGCTGGAGGCGCCGCGGCCATGGACGAAGGGCTCGAACACCTCGCCGTACTCGGTCGACATCATGATCATGACGTCGAAGGCGACCTTGCCCAGGGTGCCGGTGATCAGCGCCAGGGCGTTGACCGCCTCGGCAAAGCCGTCGCGGGCCACGTGCCAGGTCGAGGCCGGCTCGCCCAGGCCCAGCTCCTTCGCCAGCTCGCGCTGGACATCGAACCCCTTGCCGCCGATCGATGCCAGGGTGCCGGCGGCACCGGCGAACTGCACGACCAGCACGCGCGGCCGCAGCTGAGTCAACCGCTCGGCGTGACGATCCAGCGCCGCCAGCCAGATCGCGACCTTGTAGCCGAACGTCACCGGCAGCGCCTGCTGCAGGTGCGTGCGGCCGGCCATCGGCGTGTCGCGGTGCTTCTTCGCCAGGCCGGCGAGGATGCGGCGCAGTTCCTCGACGTCGGCCGCGACCAGGTCGAGCGCCGCCCGGATCTGCAACGCCGTCGTGGTGTCCATGATGTCCTGGGTGGTGGCGCCCCAATGCACGTAGCGTCCGGCCTCACCGCACAGGGTCGTGAGCTGCGCCACGACAGGCAGGATGGGATAACCGACATTGTCGGTCTCGCGCTTGAGGCGCTCGAAATCGAGGGTTACGGCCGCCGCGGCGCGCGCAATAGCGTCGCCGGCGACGGCCGGAATGACGCCCGCGCGCGCCTCGGCCCGGGCCAGCGCCACCTCGACCTCGACATAGCGCGCCACCAGTGCGCGGTCATCGAAGATGGCGCGCATAGCGGCGGTGCCGAACATGTCGCGGAACAAGGCCGAGTCGAAGACCGTGCTGCCCATGAGGGGTACCTCCGATGAAGGCGCACGATGGCCTTGTCACCGGTAGATGTCCACCTATCGAAAGGTGGGGACTTTCCAGTCCCGCGGGCTGGTTATACAATTAGTCAGCTAGTCAGATCGGAATGGACGATGAAGCGAACCACTTCCAGGAAGGCCAACGGCAGAGCGGTTCGGGCAGCTGTGTCCGTGCCACGGCGAGTCTGGAAGCTGGAGGATGCCAAGGCTCGCTTCAGCGAGGTGGTGAACCTTGCGATCTCCGAGGGTCCGCAGCGCGTGACCCGGCGCGGTCGACCGGCCGTGCTGGTCGTGGCAGACTCCGCTGGCAGCAGCGGGACTTTGGGAGATGCGCCAGCAAGCAATTGGGTTGCCGAACTTCGCGAAGGCTTTTCCGGTAACATCGACATCATGGCCCTGATCGGCCCACGTGAGAAGCACGACCGCAGCACCAGGCAGAACCCGTTCGCCAAGTTGCTGCGTGGTCGGCGTCGATGATGGGATGGCTGCTCGACACCAACGTCGTCTCAGAACTGTTTCTGGCGCGTCCCGAGCGGCGCGTCCTCACTTGGGCCGCAGACCAACCGTCCCACCGCGTCTTCATCAGCATTCTGACACTGGCCGAAATGGAGCGAGGCATTGAGGGGCTGCCACCGCCCGACCCACGCCGGCGCGAATTCTCGGATATGTTGGGGCGAGTTGAAGCCAAGTTTCTCGGCAGAGTTCGCAGCCTGGACGACTCGATCGTTCGACGATGGGCCCGGATCCGTGGCCAGGCATATCGCCACTTCAAGCGGTCACCAGCACCGATCGACGCGCTGTTGGCTGCGACGGCAATTGAGCATGGCTTGTATCTGGCCACCCGCAATGCACGCGACATGCACCTGACGGGCGCACGCCTGTTCGACCCTTGGCGTGACGATGCCGCGCTGTTCCCGTTAAAATAACCGGAGAGCCGCTACTCCCGCTCGCCGTTGCCAGTGGCCGGCGGGGCCATGCCCATGATGTGGTAGCCGGAATCGACGTGGTGCAATTCCCCGGTGACGCCGGCGGACAGGTCGGACAACAGGTAGAGCGCGGCGCCGCCGACGTCGGCTTGGTCGATGTTGCGGCGTAGCGGCGACGTCTCGCGGCTGACGCGGTAGACGTAGCGACCATCGCCGATCACGGCGGCGGCCAGGGTGCGCATCGGGCCGGCCGAGATGGCGTTCACGCGGATGTTCTTCGGGCCGAGATCGGCGGCGAGATAGCGCACACTCGCCTCGAGCGCCGCCTTGGCCACGCCCATGACGTTGTAGCTGGGCATGACGTGCCGCGCACCGCTGTAGGTGAGGGTCAGCAGGCTGCCGCCGTTCGGCATCAGCGGCTCGGCGCGGTGCGCGATGTCGGTGAACGAGTAGCAGGAGATCGTCAGGCTGCGCTGGAAGTTGGCGCGCGTGGTGTCGACGTAGCGCCCCTTCAGCTCGTCCTTGTCGGAATAGGCGATGGCGTGCACGACGAAGTCGAGGCCGCCCCAGGTCCCGGCCAGGGTGTCGAACAGGGCATCGAGGCTGGCTGCGTCCTCGACATCGGCGGGCACCACGATCTTTGCGCCGATCGACTCGACCAGCGGCTTCACGCGCTGGCCGAACACGTCGCCCTGGTAGGTGAAGGCGAGCTCGGCACCGGCCGCATGGCAGGCCTTGGCGATGCCCCAGGCGATCGAACGCTCGTTGGCGACGCCCATGGTCAGGCCCTTGCGCCCGACCATCAGGCCGGCGGCGCGCGCGGCGGCGACGCCGGCGGCGGAGGCGCGCCCGTTGCTGTTGCCGGTCCCGTTGCCGGAGTCGGGCGCCCGCGGCACCGGGCGATCGGTAGGCGACGTCATCCATTCACCCGCTGGAAGACAAGCACCGCGTTAGTGCCCCCGAAGCCGAAGCTGTTGGACATCACGGTCTCCAGCCCGGCGTTGTCGATCCGCTGGCGGGGGATCGGGAAGCCCTCGGCACCGGGGTCGAGGTTTTCGATGTTGGCCGAGGCGCCGACGAAATCGTCGCGCAGCATCAGCAGCGAATAGATCACCTCGTGAACGCCGGTGGCGCCCTGGCTGTGCCCGGTCAGCGACTTGGTCGAGGTGATCCTCGGCAGATCTTCGCCGAACACCGCGCGGATCGCCTGCAGCTCGGTGATATCGCCGACCGGCGTCGAGGTGCCGTGGGCGTTGACATAGTCGACCCGGCGGTTGCGGCGCGCGCCGCCGAAGCCCTCCAGGGCCAGTCGCATGGCGCGCATCGCGCCTTCGCCAGAGGGCGCCACCATGTCGGCACCGTCGCCGGTGGCACCATAGCCGACCAGCTCGCCGTAGATCCGGGCGCCGCGCGCCTTGGCGGCCTCGTACTCCTCGAGCACGACGATGCCGCCGCCGCCGGAGATCACGAAGCCGTCGCGGTCGCGGTCATAGGCGCGGCTCGCGCGGGCGGGCGTATCGTTGTACTTCGACGACATGGCGCCCATGGCATCGAACAGCACCGACAGGGTCCAGTCGAGCTCCTCGCCACCGCCGGCGAACATGCGGTCGGCCTTGCCCATCAGGATCGTCTCGGCAGCGTTGCCGACACAGTGCGCCGAGGTCGAGCAGGCCGAGGTAATCGAATAGCTCGGTCCCTTGATCTTGAACGCGGTGCCGAGGTTGGCCGACACAGTGCTCGACATCGCCTTGGGCACGGCGAACGGGCCGATGCGCTTGGGGCCCTTCTCCCTGGTCGTGAGCGCGGCCTGCACGATGGCGCCGGTGGTGGGCCCGCCCGAGCCGGCGATCAGGCCGGTGCGGTCGTTGGAGATCTCCTTTTCACCGAGACCGGCGTCGGCGATCGCCTCATTCATCGCCAGCCAGGCGTAGGCCGCCCCGTCACCCATGAAACGCCGCAGGCGGCGATCGACGGTGGCGTCAAGGTCGACCTTCAGGGTGCCGTGCACCTGGCAGCGGAAGCCCAGGTCACGATATGTCGGCGCGAACTCGATGCCGGAGCGACCCTCCTTCAGCGCCGCCACCACCTCGCCGGCATTGCTGCCGATACTCGAGACGATGCCCAGACCGGTGACGACGACACGCCGCATCTCAGGCCGCCTTGGGCTGGAAGAGTCCGACCCTGATGTCGCTGGCCTCGAAGATCGGTTTGCCGTCGGCCTCCACCACGCCGTCGGCGATGCCCAGCACCAGCTTGCGCAGGAACACGCGCTTGAGATGGATGTGATAGGTGATCTTGCGGACTGCCGGCGTCACCATGCCGCTGAACTTCACCTCGCCGACGCCCAGCGCCCGGCCGCGGCCGGGCGCCTTGAGCCAGCCCAGGAAGAAGCCGACCAGCTGCCACATCGCGTCGAGGCCGAGGCAACCCGGCATCACCGGGTCACCCTGGAAGTGCACGGGGAAGAACCAGAGGTCGGGCTTGACGTCCAGCTCGGCGACGATCTCGCCCTTGCCGTATTTGCCGCCCTTGTCGCTGATGCTGACGATGCGATCGAGCATCAGCATCGGCGGCAGCGGCAGCTGGGCATTGCCAGGGCCAAACAACAGCCCCTTGGCACACTGGATCAGATCCTCGTAGCTGTAGCTGCTCTTGGTGGTGGTCACGTGCGGTCCATGCTCCAGCGCCGGCACCCCAACGGTCGGCGATCGGCGGATTGCCGGCGTTCTAACAGATAGGGTGCGGACCGGAAACAGACAATTCCCAGCCGCCTCAACCCCCTAGGGCGCGTCCTGGGAGCGCCGGCTTCCAGCCGGCCGTTTCCCTGTTCCGACGGCCGCCCATGAGCCGGCAGGATGCCGGCGCTCCCAGGTTTCGCACGGGCCGCGATCGGCTCTAGGCAACGCTGTCGCCTTGGCGTAATAGAGACTGATCATGCGGGCCACTTCTGCCATCGCCGATCGCCTGCGGGCCGCGGGCCTGCGGCCGACACGCCAGCGGCTGGCGCTGGGCGCGTTGCTGTTCGGCAACGGGTGCGACCGCCATGTCACGGCCGAGGAACTACATGGCGAAGCGGCGGCGCACGGCGCGCGGGTGTCGCTGGCGACCGTCTATAATTCGCTGAACCAGTTCACCGCCGCCGGCCTGCTGCGCGAGGTCCTGGTCGGGCCCGGCCGTCTCTATTTCGATACCAACATCGGCGACCATCACCATTTCTACATCGAGGATGACGGCACCTTGGTGGACATCCCGGCGGACAAGGTGTCGATCGCGCGCCTGCCCGCGGCGCCTCCCGGCATGAGCGTCGAGCGCGTCGACGTCGTGGTGCGCGTGCGCCGCTGAGGCAAGTTCCCGATCGGCTTGTTATCCGTCGGGTGAGAGCCCTTTTTTAGAATACCTCTAAACTGCTGACCGGCCGCAAGCGCCTTCCATAAGGGCGGCATGGCGGTCGCCTGCGGACCTGTCAGACCGCCCGTTGGCTGTGCGCGTCCATCCCCGGGACATGTCGCGCGCAGCCCGGCGGCGAGCCGCCCGAGCCGACGCGCGCGCATCACCCGATCGAGCTGTCTGTTCGCCAAGGCCTATGGCCTGGCCTGACCTGATCGCCCGGAGTCGAGCACGAGACGAACATGCCGAGCCTGTCATCCCGCACGCCCCTTCGACAGGCTCGGGAGAGGGAGCCAGGACCGCTCCCGGATGTCTCGCTTCGCTCGACATGACAGACGAGTGTGACCGCCACGCGCAAGATCGCCGATACCGACGTCCTGCCGCTCGCCGAGTACGCGAAAGTCCGTGCCGAACGGCGACGTGCGCTCACGCAGCTCAAGAAAAACCGCCGCCTCGAAGTCGGCCCGTTCGCCACCTTCTATTTCGAGAACTTCGACACCATGCTGCACCAGGTGCAGGAAATGCTGTTCATCGAGAAGGGCGGCGCCGAGCAGATTCCCGACGAGTTGGCGGCCTACAACCCGCTGATCCCGAACGGGCGCGAGCTGACCGCGACGGTGATGTTCGAGATCGACGATCCGGTGCGCCGGGCCCGGGTGCTGGCGACGCTGGGCGGCATCGAACACCAGATGTACCTGCGCGTCGGCGGCGAGACCATCAAGGGCATGGCCGAGGACGACCAGGACCGCACCAACGCCGAGGGCAAGGCGTCGTCCGTGCACTTCGTTCATTTTCCCTTCTCGCCGGCGCAGGTCGCCGCCTTCCGCCGGCCCGACATCGAGGTGCTCGCCGGCTTCGGCCACGCCAACTACGGTCACATGGCCGTGATGGCGGACGCGGTGCGCACGGCGCTGGCGGCGGATTTCGATTAGCCTCCCCACGCAGTGGGGAGGTGGCCCGAAGGGCCGGAGGGGCCCCCGAGGTGGTCTCCCAGATTGAAATCAGGTCTCAGTTACCAAGACCACGTGACGGGCGGTGGCGTTCGGGCGCGCGCCCACGGCGGGTGACTGAAATCAGGTCTCAGTTACCAAGACCACGTGGGCGGCCCCTCCGCCCCCTTCGGGGGCACCTCCCCAGGGACTATATTGCGTTCATGACGGTCTCCGACGACGTCCTGCCGGCGGACCCCGAACCGCGACGCGAGCCTTCGGAACCAGTGGGCCCGCGGCGGCCGGCACCGCCGACGCTCGAAGAGATCACGACGCGCCTGCAGTCGCGCGGCGGCGTGCGTCTGCGCTCGCTGGTGCTGATCCGCTGGATCGCGGTCGCCGGCCAGGCTTTCACCGCCGGTGTCGTCACCTGGGGCCTCGACTTCAGCTATCCCGTCGTCCCCGTGGCGGCGGCGATCGCGCTGTCGGCGGCCCTCAATCTCGGCTTCGAGCTCAGCCAGCCTGGTGCCACGCGGCTCAACGACCGCGAGACGGCGGTGTTCCTCGGCTTCGACACGCTGCAGCTCACGTTCCTGCTGTTCTTCACCGGCGGCATCTCCAACCCGTTCTCGCTGCTGATGCTGGCGCCGGTCGCGATCGCCGGCTCGACCCTGGGCGTGCGCAGCGTCGTGGTGCTGTCGGCGCTGAGCACCTTGTGCGCCGGCTTCGTGGCGGTGTTCCACTTCCCGCTGCCGTGGGACGGCAAGCCGCCGGAGCTGCCGACGATCTACATGGTGGCGATCTGGGCCAGCCTGACGTTGTCGATCATCCTGATCGCGGTCTACACATGGCGCGTCGCCGACGAAGCGCGCCAGATGGGCGATGCGCTGGCGGCGACGTCGGCGGCGCTGGCGCACGAGCAGCGCATGGCCTCGCTGGGGGCGCTGGCGGCCGCCGCGGCGCACGAGCTGGGCAGCCCGCTGTCGACCATCTCACTGGCGGCCCGCGAGATGCAGCGCGAGGTCGAGATCGACGATCCGCTGAAGCCCGATGTCGACCTGCTGGTCGAGCAGTCGGAACGCTGCCGCGCCATCCTCGCCCGCCTCACCGTCGATCCGGTGATCGACGTGTCGGAAGCCTACAGCGTGGTGTCGGTGCCGGCGCTGGTCGAGGCTGCGTCCGAGCCATGGCGCACCGACGGCATCGAGATCGCCTACGAGCAGGCTCGTGCCGCCGCCGACGCACCGACCGCACCGCCGGTCATGGTACGGGGCCCGGAGTTCCTGCAGGGCATCGGCAACCTCGTGCACAATGCCACCGGCTTCGCGCACGCGCGCGTGACGGTGATGACGCGCTGGACACGCGACTGGGTCGAGGTCGAGGTCGCCGACGACGGGCCGGGCTTCCCCGAAGCGCTGCTCGACGAGCTGGGCTCGCCTTTCGTGTCGACCCGCGCCGGCAGCCGCGGCCACATGGGCCTGGGTACCTTCATCGCCAAGACCCTGCTGGAGCGCACGGGCGCGGCGGTGCGCTTCGACAACCGGCCGGCGAACGACGGTGGCGGTGCCCGGGTGACCGTGCGCTGGCGCAACCCGGTGTTCCGGGATACATAGTGGGCGATCTTCGCGGCCCCGGATGCCGGCCGCGCAACAACCGGAACCGCGCGAGGGAGGGTTGCTTGACGCAGGATGTCACGGGCAAGACCGCTGCCGAGCGCACCATCCTGATTGCCGACGACGACGCGCCGCTGCGCACGCGGCTGGCGCGCGCCCTGGAGCAGCGCGGCTACACCGTGATCTCCGCCGGCAGCGTCGCCGAAGCGATGTCCTGCGTCGACAAGCCGCCGGGCTTCGCCGTGCTCGACATGCGCCTGGGTGACGGCAGCGGCCTGGAGCTGGTGAGCGCCCTGCGCAAGGCGCGGCCCGACATCCGCATCGTGATGCTGACCGGCTACGGCAACATCGCCACCGCCGTCGCCGCGGTGAAGGAAGGCGCCATCGACTATCTGGCCAAGCCGGCCGACGCCGACCAGATCGAGGCGGCGCTGATGGCCACCGGCACGCGCCTGCCGCCGCCGCCGTCCAACCCGATGCCGGCCGACCGCGTGCGCTGGGAACACATCCAGCGGGTGTTCGAGCAGTGCGACCGCAACGTCTCGGAAACGGCGCGCCGCCTCAACATGCACCGCCGCACCTTGCAGCGCATCCTCGGCAAGCACGCGCCGAAGGAGCAGTGAGGGTCTTCACCTCTCCCGCTACGCGGGAGAGGTCGGCGCGTCTTCGCGCCGGGTGAGGGCTTCAACCTCAACACCCCGTGTGAAACCCTCACCTTCCCATTGCGCGAAGACGCGCAATGGGCCCCTTCCTCTCCCGCTTGCGGGAGAGGAAAATTACAGCGGCAGCGGTGTGGCGGGGCCCTTGGCGCGGCGCGGCCAGACGAAGCCGCCGGCATCGAGCACGCCACGCGCCACCAGCGACTCCCAGGCCTGTTCAGGCGTGTCGACCAGGGCGAACAGCCCGACATCGTCACGCGCGATCACACCGCTGTCGATCAGCCAGTCGAAATCGACCGCCTTGCGCCAGAAGTCCCTGCCGACCAGCACCACCGGCGCGCGCCGCCCCTTGCCGGTCTGCTGCAGGGTCAGGAGCTCGAACAGCTCGTCGAAGGTGCCGAAGCCGCCGGGAAACACGGCGAGCGCCCGGGCCCGCATCGCGAAGTGCATCTTGCGCATCGCGAAGTACTGGAACTGGAACGTAAGGTCGGGCGTCGAGTAGCGGTTCGGCTCCTCCTCGCGATCCAGCACGATGTTGAAGCCGATCGACGGCGCGCCGGCCTCGGCGGCGCCGCGGTTGGCCGCCTCCATGATCCCCGGCCCGCCGCCGGTGGCGATGACGTTGAAGTGCTCGCCGTCCTGCGGGGCCAGCGCGCCGCCGCGCTCCGAGGCCAGCCGCGCGAAAGCGCGGGCGCTCTCGTAGTAGGGCGCCAGCGCCGCCAGCCGTTCCAGGCGTGCCACCTCCACCTTGCCGCGGGCCGACTTGCGCAGCACCTCCAGTTGCTCCGGCGAGGGCACGCGGGCGCTGCCGAAGGCGATGATGGTCGAGCGGATTTTCCAATCGCGCAGGATCAGCTCGGCCTTCTCGTACTCCAGGGCGAAGCGCATGCCGCGCAGCTCGTCGCGCCGCAGGAAGACGCTGTCGTCGATGGCGAGGGCGAAGCTGCGGGATAGTTTCTGCCGGCTTTTGTTCGACATCGCGGGAAATGCTCAAAAAGGACGCCGGACGCAGTGTAGCGCCAAACCCGTCGCGGCACTGACAGAACGGTATCGAGTTCGGTTATAGTGGCTGCCCGACGGAGGCCGCCATGAATCTCGACGACACGCCCGAAAGCGATCATGTGGAGGATCTGCGCGACACCGACGCCACCCGCGGCGGCGGCCAGTTCGGCGGCGGCTTTGGCGGCGGCAGTTTCGGCGGGGGTGGCGGCGGCTTCCCTATCCCGATCGGCGGCGGCGGCATCGGGCTGGTGATCGTCGTCGTGGCGGCGCTGTTCTTCGGGTTCGACCCCATGGCGCTGCTGGGCGGTGGCAGTGGCGGCTCGCACCAGCCAGCCCCGTCCCCGCCGCAGATGCGCCCGTCGCAGCCCGGGCAGCAGGGCACGCGCCCGGCCGGCCGCGATGACGAGATGCGGCGCTTCGTCGGCCGCGTGCTGGGCAGCACCGAGGAGGTCTGGGACGAGCAATTGCCGCGACAGGTGAACCGGCAATACGTGAAGCCGACCCTGGTGCTGTTCACCGGCGCGGTTCGTTCGGCCTGCGGCATGGCCGACGCCGCGGTCGGGCCGTTCTATTGCCCCGGTGATCAGCGGGTCTACATCGACCTGTCGTTCTATGACCAGCTGGCGCGGCGCTTCGGCGCGCCCGGCGACTTCGCGCAGGCCTACGTGATCGGCCACGAGATCGGCCATCACATCCAGAACCTGCTCGGCATCCTGCGCAAGGCGCAGGAGGCCAAGAGCCGCATGAGCAAGGCGCAAGCGAACGCCGTGCAGGTCCAGGTCGAGCTGCAAGCCGACTGCTTCGCCGGCGCCTGGGCGTTCCATGCCAATCAGAAGCGCAGGATCCTCCAGCCCGGCGACGTCGAGGAGGCGATGGCGGCCGCAGCCGCCATCGGCGATGACCGCCTGCAGCGCCAGGCCCGCGGCTACGTGCAGCCCGAGAGCTTCACCCACGGCACCTCGGCGCAGCGCCAGCGCTGGTTCCAGCGCGGCCTGCAGGCTGGCGACCTGCGTGCCTGCGACACCTTCAACACGCCGAACCTGTGATGCCAGCACCATGACCGCCGGCCCACGCGATGCCGAGTTCCTGCGCGAGGCCATCCGGCTGTCGCGCGAGAAGATGGAAGCCGGCCTGGGCGGGCCGTTCGGCGCCCTGGTGGTGCGCGACGGCGCGATCATCGCCCGCGGCTGGAACCAGGTGACCACGACGCGCGACCCGACCGCGCATGCCGAGGTCACCGCCATCCGCGCCGCCTGCCAGGCGTTGGGCCATTTCGAGCTGCGCGGCTGCGTGATCTACACCAGCTGCGAGCCCTGCCCGATGTGCCTGGGCGCGATGTACTGGGCGCGGCCCGAGCGTGTGGTCTACGCCAACACCCGCCAGGACGCGGCTGCGATCGGCTTCGACGACGAGTTCATCTATCGCGAGGTGCCGCTGCCGCCTGGCGCGCGCACCTTGAGCTTCGTGCACCTGCCCTCGGACGAAGCCCGGGCCGTATTCAAGGCGTGGGACGACAAGCCGGACAAGGTTCGGTACTGACGGGCGCTGCCAGTGAGAGGCGATGATGATCAGGGGAAGCTGCCAGTGCGGCGCAATCCGGTTCGAGATCGATGCCGTGCTGTCGCTCACCCACTGCCACTGCACGATTTGCCGCAAGCTGACCGGCGCAGCCTTCGCGAGCTACGTGCACGTGCTGGCGGACAAGTTCCGCCTGCTGGCCGGCGCCGACCTGATCCAGCGCCACGAGACGACACCGGGCAGCTTGCGCGGATTCTGCCGGGTCTGTGGCTCGATGGCGCCCGGCAAGGCGCCCTATCTGTCGACCGTCAGCATTCCTGCCGGCTTGCTCGATGACGATCCGGGCGTACGGCCGAAGCTGCACGTATTTGCGCGCTCGAAGGCGCCGTGGTGGGACATCGCCGACGGGCTGCCGCAGCACGAGACCTGGGTGCCCGGCTACGCACCTGAGGGAACGTCCTGACGCCTGGAGTTACAGGCCTGACCGCGAAGCCAGAAAGCGCTTCATGGTGAGCCTGTCGAACCATGAAGCGCCGCACGGTGGGCAGTGCGAGGCCTTCATGGTTCGACAAGCTCACCATGAAGGCAACGAGAGCCGGCGTCTCCAATCAGGCTCTCAAACGTACGTTATCGCGACCACGCCGCATTTCTCGACGGTACCGATCAGCGTGTCGCCGGCCATGACCGGGCCGACGCCTTCGGGCGTGCCGGTATAGATGAGGTCACCGGGGCCAAGGGTCACGAGGCCCGAAAGATACGAGATCGTTTCCGGGACGTTCCAGATCAGCTCGCTCAGGTTGGCGTGCTGCTTCACCTTGCCCGAGACGTCGAGCCTGATCTCGCCCGCGGCCGGATGGCCGATCTCGGACGCGCGGTGGATTAGGCCGATCGGCGCCGACTGGTCGAATCCCTTGCCCATGTCCCAGGGCCTGCCCTTGTCGCGGGCCGCGTTCTGCAGGTCGCGGCGCGTCATGTCCAGCCCGGCGGCGTAGCCGTAGACATGGTCGAGAGCCTTCTCGACGCCGATGCCGGCACCGCCGGTGCCGATCGCCACGACAAGCTCCATCTCGTGGTGCAGGTTCTTGGTGGCCGGCGGATAAGGGATGCGCACCGGGTTCCTCGCGTCGCCGGCGACGACGACCGCGTCGCTCGGCTTGGCGAAAAAGAACGGCGGCTCCCGGTCGGGATCGCCACCCATTTCGCGCGCGTGGGCCGCATAGTTGCGCCCGACACAATAGATGCGCCGCACCGGGAACAGATCCGCGGTTCCGACCACGGGTACGCCAACGGTGGGCGGCGGTGGAACGACATAGGCCATGGGCAGATTCTCCGGGGATGTGGCGATGAGCAGGCCGCAGGATTAACGCGGGTACGTGGTTGCGGGCAAGCGACGGTCTAACCTCTCCCGCTTCGCGGGAGAGGTCGACGCGCGCCCTGCGCGCGGACAGGCATGTCGGCCGTAGGCCGACATGCCGAGGTGAGGGCTTCAACCAAGGCGCCTCGTGTGGAACCCTCACCTTCCCATCGCTGACGCGATGGGCGCCTTCCTCTCCCGCTTGCGGGAGAGGAAAATGAGTCAGCGCACGGCTTTGTAGAGCGTTCGGGCCCAGTGCCAGAGCTTGCTGTCGCGCAGGCCGCCGGAGATCATGCCGCCGGCGGCGAAACGGTCGAGCAATGCCCGCTCGCCCGCGGCATCGGCCCAGTCGCGCAGCAGGTCGACGGCGAAGCCGCGCTCGCCCGGCGGCAGATCGCGCGAACATTCGGCCAGCCGCATGCGCAGAAACGCGCGGCTGGCACGGGCGATGCGCGCGGCATCGGCATCGGGGATCTGGCGGGCGACCGCCGGGATCACCTGCAGTGCGATGCGTGCTGAGTCCTCCAAGACCTCGGGCAGCCGCTTGCGGCTGAGGCCGGGGCGGTATTCGATACGATACTGCGCGAAGAACTCCGGCCGGTGCACGAAGGTGCCGCAGGCCGCAAGCTTGAGCCACAGCGCCCAGTCGCCGTAGAGGTGCAGCGTCTCGTCGAAGCCGCCGACCTTTTCCCACATCGATTTGCGGAAGGCATGCGCCGCCGGATGCACCTTCACCGCCGCGAGCTGCGTGTGGAAATTCTCCGGCGGCGGCGCCACCGCGCGCACGGACAGCACCTTCTCCGACTTCAGCAGCCGGCCCTCGCCGTCGATGTGCTGGAAGTTGCCGCTGACCAGGACCGCCTCGGGGTGTGCCGCGACGGCCGCCTGCACCGCGGCCACGAAGCCCGGCAGCGCCTTGTCGTCCGAGCCCATCAGCGACACCCAGGTGCCCGTCGCCTGGCCGACGGCATGGTTGTAGTTGCCCATCATGCCCATGCGGCGCGGCGGATAGACGATGCGCACGTGGTCGCGATAGCGCTCGATCACGTCGCGCGAGCCGTCGGTGCTGCCGTCGTCGCTGACCACGATCTCGGAGCCGCCGGTCTGCTGGTCGAGCAGCGACTCGATGGTCTCGCCGACATAGCGCACGTGGTTGTACGACGGCACCACGAATGAGTGGCTGAAGGGCATGGACGTCAGAGGACGGATGCCGGAGGACAGAGGACAGAAAGAAGACAGATTCCCTCATTCTGTCTTCTGTCTTCTGCTTTCTGTCTTCTGGTCACGGCCGAACCGGGCGCAGGTTGCGGTAGAGCTGGCGCAGGCCGCGGCGGACCGAACTGCCCTGCCAGCCGGGGGAGACCTTGCTGCCGGCCGCGAAGGTCTCGAGCAGCTTCTCCGAGCCGACGTCGCGGGCCCAGTCGCGCAGAAGGTCGATGGCGAAGCCGCGCTCGTGCGGCGCCAGCATGCTGCCTGTTTCGACCAGGACGGCACGAAACCGCCGGCGGCTGCCGTGCCGCAAGCGGTTGGCGTCAATGCCCGGCATGGCGTTCGCCACTTCCGGGATCAGCAGCCGCTGCACGTCGCTTTCGTCTCGCAGCGACTCGGGCAGGCGCTGGCGGGCAATGCCGGGCCGGTAGGCGATGCGGTACTGCGCGATCACCTGGCGCACATGCACGAAATCCCCGAGCGGCGCCAGCTTGAGCCACAGGCCCCAGTCGCCGTAGAGCCGCAGGCGGGTCTCGAAGCCACCCACCTTGTCCCAGGCATCGCGGCGAAAGCAATGGGCCGCGACCTGCACCATGTTGGCAGCCAGCAGGCGATACAGCGTCTCGGGCGGATGGAGCACGGGCCGCGCCGTCACGGTCCCGTCCGACTTCACGATCGTCCCGGCGCCATCGATCTGCTCGACATCGCCGCTGGCCACGACCGCATCGGGATACGCCAGGGTAGCGGCGTGCAGGGTGCCGGCGAAGTGCGGCAGCGCCAGGTCGTCGGCGCCCATGATCGACACCCAGTCCGTGCTTGCCTGCGCCACGCCCCAGTTCCAGTTGAAGGCCATGCCCTTGTGCTCGGGCGGCTGCACGATGCGTATGCGGTCGCCGAACCCGGCCAGTACCTGCATCGTGTGGTCGGTGCTGAAATCCTCCGAGACCACGATCTCGGAGCCCGGCAGATCCTGCCTTAGCAGCGATTCGATGGTGCGCCCGATGTAGTCGGCCTGGTTGCGCGACGGCACGACGAAAGTATGACTGAAGCCCATGGCCGCACGAATAGCCCGATAAAAAGTCCGCTAAATCAATCTGTTAAGCATACACCGACAAGACGGTCCGTGTCATGCAAAAACCCGTGGCGTGGCTTGCTGACAGGGTGGCGCGGCACGGCATCGTCAGTCGCAGGCCAGCTACAACCACTTGCCGTGCGACCTGGAGATCCAGGATGGGATGCGCCAATGGCTGCGCTTCGCGATTATCTGGTCATCGCCGGACCGCATTGACAGGCCGACGGGGCGAAGCCTCCAATTCCGTCGAAATGAACGCGACCGCAGGCACCACAGGCTGGAGGAATCGGCCAGATGAAATTCGGCATCTTCTATGAGCACCAGCTTCCCCGCCCGTGGACGGCGCAGAGCGAGTACCAGCTGCTGCAGGACTCGCTGACCCAGATCGAGCTGGCCGACCGGCTGGGCTACGACTACGCCTGGGAGGTCGAGCACCATTTCCTCGAGGAATACTCGCACTCCTCGGCGCCCGAGGTGTTCCTCGGCGCCGCCAGCCAGCGCACCAAGCGCATCAGGCTGGGACATGGCGTCGTGCAGCTCACCACCAACCAGCCGCACCG
>Ga0187894_10002060_pt1 | contig 24617 bp, 27 predicted proteins | sample GBC1701081metaG_FD_136650 | JGI IMG/M metagenome (GOLD analysis project Ga0187894, IMG submission 136650) | White microbial mat communities from a lava cave in the Kipuka Kanohina Cave System on the Island of Hawaii, USA - GBC170108-1 metaG ... | reverse complement strand
GCGAGCCGCCCATGCTGCGCGCCCGTTCGCTGACGCGGAACTTGGTGTCGGGCCGCAACTTGCCGGCCTTGAGCTCCTCGAAGACCAGATAGACGGTCATCATCTTGGCCATCGAGGACGGCAACATCGCCTTGTCGGCGTCCTTGAACAGCAGGACCGCGTCGGTCGTCGCGTCGATCAGATAGGCTTGGCGTGCCAGGGTGCCGATGCCGATCAGGGACGGCGGCAGTGCGTCGGTCGCCGGCCCACCTTTGGGCGATCCGCCGGCGCCCTTATGGCCGGCCGGTGCCCGCGGCTTGGTCGCCGGCTTGGCTGCCTGCGCTTCCTGCTGCGCGAGGGCGGTCAAGGGCACCGCGATGCACAATGCCGGCGCAAGCACCAGAGCCGCCAGGAGCGCGGGCAGACGATGCAGCATCGAAAATCCTCCGGTTGCTCAGTCCGACACGACCCGGGAGTCGTTGTGGCCGGCGCGCTGCATGGCGCCGCGCACGTTATAGGCCTCATCCTGGCTGGCGTAAGGGCCAACGCGGACGCGATAGACGGCGACGCCGCCGGGACTGGTAAATTGCCCGATCGACGTGTCACCGAACTGCGACAGTGATGCCCGCAACCGCTCGGCATTGTCCAGGCTGGCGAAGGCGCCGGCTTGGACAAAATAGCCGCCCGTCAGTGGCGCCGTGGCCGCGGTGGGCATGATGGCCGGTGCCGATACCGCGGGCGCCACCGCCTGTACAAAGGCCGGCGCCGGGGGTGGTGGCGGAGGCGGCATCTCGGCAACAGGCGCTGGTGGCGGCGGCGGCGGTGCCGCGGCAACCATCACCGGCGCCGGCTGCGACGACGGGCGCTGGATGGCGGCCAGTTGGTCCGCGGCGCTGCCGCCATTCATCGCGACATCCTTCACGATGCGGCTTTCGCGTTCCATGAGTTCGACGCGCACCGGGGCGACCCCGGCCCGGGTCATATCAAGCTGCTCGGCGGCGGCCTTGGAGAGATCCAGGATGCGTCCGCTGGCGAACGGCCCGCGGTCGTTGATCCGCACCACGGCGACCCGCCCGTTGCTGAGGTTGGTGACGCGCACGATGCTGGGCATCGGCAGCGTCCGGTGCGCCGCCGACGGCAGGTTCTGGTTGTACGGCTCCCCATTGGCCGTGCTGTTGCCATGGAAACCCGGCCCGTACCACGAGGCCTGGCCGGTCTCGGAGTATGACCAGTCTTCGGCCGGCCGGTAGGTACGGCCGGCGATCGTGTAGGGATTGCCGACCTTGTAGCTGCCCCGGCTGGTGTCGGGCGTGCCACGGCTGGCGCAGCCACCGAGGGCGAGCGCCAACAAAACCGGCATCACCAGTAGCCGCGCAGAGGGGGACTGCGGGCAACGAGATATAGTGTCCATTGCCCGCAATTTACCACGCTATCGGGTGTGTCGGCCAGCCCAGCCTCAGCCCGGCCGAATGGTGCGGATCTCTTCCGTCAGACTGTCGAGTTGCCGGACCAGTTCGCTCACCAGCACATGGATGTGCGGTGCCGCCGCGCGGCTGCGGTGAACGAAAAGGCCGATCTCGCTGCTGGCCAGCCCCGGTTCACCCAGCGGTACGCAGACCAGCTCGCCGCGCCGGATCTCGTCGACAAAACCAGTCGGTGTGAAAAAACCGATACCCAGACCGGAGGTCATCGCGGCCTTCATCACCGTGAGCGAATTGGACAGGATTCGGGCGTTGAACTGGGCGCCGCTGTGAATGAATTCGCTTTCCGACACCGCGTCCAGCAGCCACGGATCGTTCAGCATCACCACCGGGTAGTCGGCACACTGCGTGAGCGTCAGCGTGCCCGCCGATGCCAGGGGATGATCAGGCCGCATGATGGCCCCCAGCGCAGTGCGCAGACGGGCGATCACCTCATAGCTGCGTTGGCGCTTGTCGATGAACAGCAGAGCCACGTCGGGGCGTCCGGCCCGCATCTCCTCGACGTGCTCGGCCGGATCGGCGTCGATGACGCGAAACGAGATGTGAGGATGTTGCACGGCAACCGCCTCGATCGCGCGTGGCACGACGCGCACCAGCAGTGAGGGAATCGCCACGACGCGGACCTCGCCATGCACGTCGCCTTTCAGTGCCGCGATGTCGTTGCAGGTGCGCTGCCAGTCGGACAGGGTCTGCCGGGCATGGCGCAGCAGATTCTCGCCGGCAGCGGTCAGGCGAACGCCGTTGCCCCGCCGCTCGAACAACGCGGTGCCCATTTCGACTTCCAGCTTCAGGATCTGCCGGTTGACCGCGGACGAGGCGACATTCAGGGCCGCCGCGGCACGTCGGATCGAGCCCAGACGGGCGACCGTATCGAGGTAGCGCAGCACCACCGCGTGCATGGCCGATCCCTTCCTCCCTGACGATTTGAGCGCTGCCGAAAAGGCATCACCTCGCGCGAAAATCTCTTCTTCCGATGTTCGGCGAACCGTTCCTAAAGTCAACAATCCGGAGCGGGTAATCGGCCGAAAACGATGGAAACAGCGGCGATTGGCACGCTTTCGGCAAGGAAGCCCGGGTCGACAAGACCCGAAACAGGGAGAAGCGCACCATGACGATGACGTCGTCCGCAACCCGACGGCATGTCCTCAGGACCGGCGCCGTCCTGACCGCTGGCCTGGCCAGTCCGCTGATCCTGCCGGCCAGGACCTTTGCCCAGCCGGCCGGCACCCAGACCATCAACATGCAGCTGGGCTGGCTCGCCAACAACAACCAGCTCGGCGAGATCGTCGCCAAACGGCTGGGCTACTTCGAGGAAGAACGCATCAATTTCGCCATCCAGCCGGGCGGTCCCAGCATCGACGGCGTCGCCATCGTTGCGTCGGGCCGCTATGAGATCGGCCAGGTCTCGTCCAGCCCGTCGCTGCTGCTGGCGGCCTCGCAGGGCATCCCGGTGAAGTGCTTCGCCGTCGGTGCCCAGCAACACCCGTACAGTTTCTTCTCGCTGCCGGCCAAGCCGATCAAGTCACCGCAGGACATGGTGGGCAAGAAGGTCGGCATCCAGGCCACCGGCCGCGTACTGCTGTCCGCCCTCCTGCGCCAGCACAAGATCGCCGAGAGCGACGTGAAGATCGTGGTCATTGGCGCCGACATGTCGCCGCTGCTCACCGGGCAGGTCGACTGCGTCACGGGCTGGGAGACCAACCGCACTGCGTTGAAGCCGCTGGGGCCCGGCATGGTCACCATGCGTCTATGGGATCACGGTGTTCGCCTCTACGCCATGCCCTACTACGCTACGGCCAAGACGCTGGAGGCCAAGGGACCGCTGCTGGCGGGCTTCCTGCGCGCCGCCGGCCGAGGCTGGCAATACGCCCACGACAACCTGGAGAAGGCTGTCGACCTCTTCATGAAGGAGTACCCCGACCTGGTCCGCGATGATGAACTCACCGCGTCCAAAATCCTGCTGAATTACATTTTCACCGACAAGACCCGGGAGAACGGCTGGGGCTGCTTCGATGCCGCAGTGTGGCAGGAGCAGATCGACCTCTATGCGGCGCTCAGCCAGTTCTCGGCCGGCGCGCCCAACGTGACGGCAGTCATGACCACCGCTGTTCTCGACGCGACGCGGGACAAGCGCCCGAAGATCGGTTGAGGAACGCGCGCCATGCCCGCCCTCGCCCTCGACCGCCGATCCGACCAGAGGTCGCCGACCGTGGTGGGTGATGCAAGCCCCGCCATCGCCCTGGATCGGGTCTCGGTCCGCTTCACCACCGAACGTGGCACCGTCACCGCGCTCGACGGCATCGATCTCTCGGTCCAGCCGGGCGGCTTCGTCACCCTGCTCGGCCCCTCCGGCTGCGGCAAGTCCACCTTGCTGCGCGTGGTGGCGGATCTGATCGCGCCGTCCAGCGGCACCGTGCGGATCCTGGGTGGTGATGCGTCCGCCGCCCGCGAGCGGCGCGACATCGGCTTCGTGTTCCAGGATGCGGCCTTGCTGCCATGGCGCACGGCGCAGCAGAACGTCGAGCTGCCGCTCGAGGTTGGCGGCGGCCGCGCCCGTCCGGGCAAGCGCAGCCCGCGCGAGCTTCTCGAGCTGGTCGGCCTGGCGGGTTGGGAGAATGCCTACCCGCACGAGCTGTCGGGCGGCATGCGCCAGCGCGTGTCGATCGCCCGCGCGCTGGTCAACGATCCCAAGCTGCTGCTGATGGACGAGCCCTTCGGCGCGCTGGACGAAATCACCCGCGACCGGCTGAACGAGGAACTGCTGCGGGTGTGGGAGGAGACGGCAACGACGATCCTGTTCGTCACCCACTCGATCTATGAAGCGGCGTTCCTGGGCCAGGAGGTGCTGCTGCTGGCGGCCCGGCCCGGCCGCGTCCGCGAACGGGTACCCGTTGATCTGCCGGCGCCGCGCCAGATCGCGATGCGCGAGACACGCGCGTTCGTCGAGCTTGTCGCGCATTTGCGCCGCGTCCTGGAGACCTGCTGATGTCCCTGCGCGCGACAGATGCCCTGCAAATGGGCGGCGCCTTCGTCGAGGATGCCGAGGCACAGGCCCGCTTCGAAGGCACACAACGGATGCTCGCCTGGCGGCGGCGCCTGCTGCCCATCGTGGCCGTCGTTGGCCTCCTGGTGGTGTGGGAGCTGGCGGTCGTCGTCTTCGACATCAAGCCGTTCATCGCGCCGGCGCCCAGCATGGTGGCCAAGGTGCTGGCCGCCAAGTTCGGCATGCTGATGGCCAACCTGCTGCCGACCGCGATCGAAGCGATATCGGGCTTCCTGCTGGGCAACGCGGCGGCGATCGCGATCGCCACGGCCTTCGTCTACAAGCGGACACTCGAGGAAGCGTTCTTCCCGGTCGCGGTGATGATCAACACCATCCCGGTGGTGGCGAAGGCGCCGATCCTGGTGCTGCTGCTGGGCAACGGCATGGAGCCGAAGATCGCCATCGCGGCGCTGATCTGCTTCTTCCCGACCCTGGTCAACATGACCCGCGGCCTGCGCGACGTGAGCCCGCAGCAGCTGGAGCTGATGCGTATCCTGTCGGCCTCGCCGCGCGAGGTGTTCATCAAGCTGCGCCTGAAGAACGCCCTGCCCTATCTGTTCTCGGCCCTCAAGATCGCGGCCTCGACGGCGGTGATCGGCGCCATCGTCGGCGAATGGATCGGCGCCACCAGCGGCATCGGTGCCCTGATCATCCAGGCGACGTACAATTTCGACTCGCCCCTGCTTTACGCCACGATCGTCGTCGGCTCGGCGTTCTCCGCCGCGTTCTTCGGCGTCATCAGCTGGGCCGAGCATCGCCTCCTGAAATGGAACGTCGGTCACGCGACCTGACCCGCGCGCCCGATTTCCTGCCCTGCAGTTTGGAGCGACCCGCATGACATCCGTTCACATCGTCGAGCCGGAAGGCCAGGTTCCCGTCGTGGCCCGCGCCGACCTGGTCGTTGTCGGCGGCGGCCCGGCCGGCATCGCTGCCGCCGTGGCCGGCGCCCGCAACGGGCTGTCGGTGGTGCTGCTGGAGCGCTACGCCTATCTCGGTGGCCTGGCGTCGGGCGGCATGGTCCTGGTGCTGGACGACATGTGCAACGGCGCCGAGATCAGCGTGCGCGGCCTGTGCGGCGAAATGATCGACCGCATGGAGCGCATTGGCCTCTGCGTCACACCGCCGGAGGCGGATCGGCGCTCGGACGAGACGATGTGGCGGAAATGGTCGCGCTGGGGCGTGTTCGATTTCCACTCGCACGTGAAGCCGCAGCCGATCTGCTACGCCAGCGCCTTCGATCCCGACGGCTACAAGCGCGTGGCCAACGACATGGTGCGCGAGGCCGGCGTCCAGCTGCGCCTGCACAGCTGGTTCTCGCGCGCCATCGTCGAGGATGGCCGCATCACCGGTGTCGTCTGTGACACCAAGGAAGGCCGCCAGGCGGTGATGGGATCGGTGGTGATCGACGCCACCGGCGACCTCGACGTCGCCGCCTCGGCCGGCGCGCCGTTCATCCAGGGCGCGTTCATCGTCACCACCGTGTTCCGCCTGGGCGGCGTCGATACCGACGCAGCCGAGCGCTTCGAGTACGAGGAACCGGCGGCGTTCAATGCCATCGACCGCGAGGCCAAGCGCATCATGGGCGGGTCGTGGGACAAGTGGTGGCTGAAGACGCCGCTGCCCGGCATCGTCTGGTGCAACTGCCCGCACATGGCGGGCTTCGACGGGCTGAAGATCGACGACCTGACGCGGGCCGATTTCCAGGGGCGCGATCGCATCGCCGCCCTGCTGGCCTATGTACGCCAGAAGATGCCGGGCTTCGAGAAGGCTTTCGTCGTCGACGTGGCGCCGCAGATCGGCGTGCGCCAGACGCGGCTGCTGGACGGCGCCTACGTGATGTCGAAGGAGGACGTCACGCAGCGCCGCCACTTTGCCGACGCCGTCGCCCGCGGCCGCGACTACTACTATCCGTACCGGTCGCTGCTGCCACGCAACGTGGCGCAGTTGCTGGTGGCCGGCCGGCACTATTCGGCGACCTCGACAGCACAGCGCATTTCGCGCGAGATCCCGCCCTGCATGGCGATGGGCGAAGCCACGGGTGTGGCCGCGGCGCTGGCGCTGAAAGCCGACGTCACCGTCGACAGGGTCGATGTGGGGCGCGTGCAGGCGGTGCTGCGCGCCCAGGGCGCCGATCCGGGCGACCAGCCGGCGGCCAATGCGTATGTGGCGCAAGCCGCGGAATAATGCAGAACAATGTCATGCTGACACACCGACCTCACCCTGAGGAGCGAGCGCAGCGAGCGTCTCGAAGGGTGGGCTACCGCACCGATGGCGACTGTAGCCCATCCTTCGAGACGGCCGCTGCGCGGCCTCCTCAGGATGAGGTTGTGCCTGGCGATAGCCGTCCGGAATAACGGGAGCGATAGAGTATGCAGAGCGATGCGATCCAGCCCCTGTCGGGCGTGCGGGTGATCGACTTCTCGCAGGTGATGCTGGGCCCGAGCGCCACCCAGGTGCTGGCTGACTACGGCGCCGACGTGATCAAGATCGAGCGTCCCGGCGCCGGCGATCTGTCGCGCGGCTCGATCCCGGGCGATCCGGATGGACCGAACAACCCGGTATTCCGCAGCCTCAACCGCAACAAGCGCTCGATGGCGCTCGACCTGCGCGGCGAGGACGGAAGGCAGGTGATCTACGACCTGGTGCGTGGCGCCGACGTCGTGGTCAACAATTTCCGCGCCGGGGTGATGGAGCGCATGGGCTTCGGGTACGCCAGGCTGGCCGAGATCAACCCGCGCATCATCTGCGCCTTCGGCTCCGGCTTCGGCCAGGCAGGGCCACTGGCCTACAAGGGCGGCCAGGACATCCTGGCCCAGGCCCTGTCGGGCGTGATGATGCGCAAGTGCAACGATGACGAGCCGCTGACCATCTACGCCACGTCGCTGTGTGACTACTCGGCCGGCATGCATCTGGTGCAGGCGATCCTGCTGGCCCTGCTGCAGCGGGAGAAGACAGGCCGCGGCCAGCAGGTGTCGGTGTCGCTGTTCGAATCCATGCTGGCGATGCAGATGCAGGAAGCAGCGATGTGGCTGCAGCGCGGCCGCGATTTCAGTTGGGGTGCCTATCCGTTGACCGGCGCGTTCAAGACCACCGACGGCGCCGTCGTGCTGGTCGGCGCCTTCAAGGCCAACCCGCTGCAGGACATCTGCGCCGCGCTCGGCCTGCCGGACCTGTCGGCCGACCCGCGCTACGCCACGTTCGAGGGCCAGATGGAGCACAAGGCGGCGCTGCATGCCTTGTTCCGGGAACGCTTCGCCAGCAACACGACCGAGCATTGGCTGGCGCAACTGGACGAGCAGGACCTGCTGTGCGCGCCGGTGTTGAAGCTGTCCCAGGCGCTGACGCACGAGCAGACGCGGGTCAACGGCAGTGTCGTATCGCATCAGGCCAGTGATCCGCTGGCGCTGATCGGATCGCCGCTGACCATGGACCCATCGGCCTTCCAGATCCGTCATGCACCGCCGGCCTTGGGTGCCGATGGCGAGTCGGTCCTGGCCGCGGCCGGTTTCTCCGCCGACCGTATCCGCCGGCTGCGCGATGCGGGTGTGCTGGCATGACGGTGCATTTCAGCGTCGAGAACCACGTCGCCCGGGTCACCATCGACCGGCCCGACCGCATGAACGCCGTCGATCTGGCGACCGAGGCGGAACTGATCCAGGTCTGGGACGCGATCGAACGCGACCGCGTGGTCCGAGCCGTCGTGCTGACCGGTGCCGGCGACCGTGCCTTCTGCACCGGCGCCGACATGAAGGGCGGACCGGGGTTGAGCGGCCTTGAGTACTGGGCCGCGCCGCGCCCCGGCGGTTTCGGCGGCATCGCGCTGCGCGAGACGCTCGATGTGCCGGTGATTGCCCGGGTCAACGGCCACGCGCTGGGCGGCGGCATGGAGATGGTGCTGGGCTGCGACATCGTGGTCGCGTCGGCGAACGCCAGCTTCGGCCTGCCGGAGCCGCGCGTCGGCCGGCTCGCCCTGGATGGTGGCATCGCCCTGCTGGCCCGCCGCCTGCCGCACGTGCAGGCCATGGGGCTGCTGCTGACCGGGCGCCGCATCGCGGCCGACGAAGCGCTGCGCCTGGGCCTGGTCAACGAGGTCGTGGCGCCGGACAAGCTGGATGCGGCGGTCGACCGCTGGATCGCCGACATCCTGGCCTGCGCGCCGCTGTCGGTGCGGGCCATCAAGCAGATGGTGCGCGCCGGTGCCGGGCTGACCGCCGTCCAGGCCCAGGCGCTGCGCCTGCCGGCGCTCATCGAAGCGCTGCAATCCACCGACCAGGATGAAGGCGTGTGCGCCTTCCAGGAAAAACGCCCGCCGCAGTGGCAGGGACGCTAGGGCACCGCGCCATGACCCATGTCATCGCCTCGGCCTGCATTGATGTGAAGGACGGCGCCTGCCAGAAGGTCTGCCCGGTCGACAGCATCTATGAAGGCGGGCGGATGATGTACATCCAGCCCGAGGAATGCATCGACTGCGGCATCTGCCTGTCGGTCTGCCCGGTCCAGGCGATCTACGCCGATGACGAATTGCCGGCCGTGGAGGAAGTGTTCCGCGCCGCCAACCGGGAGTTCTTCGGCCCCGCCGTCACCGGTTGGGGCGCGCCCGGCGGCGCCGGTCCGCAGCATGTCAGCGCGCTCGACCACCCGGTGATCGTATCGCACGTTCCCGGGAGCACGGGCGTCCCGCCCGCATCTCCCCCGAAAGCATAGCTCAGTCGCTCCCCGCCCTGGGTGCCTCGGGCGCTGGCGCGGCGGCCGGCGCTGCCGCGGGTGGCGCCTCGACGGCTGGCTTGGGCGGCTCTGGCGCCACTGTTGGCGCAGCGGGCGCTGTCTCGCCCGGCGGTGACGGGCTCGCCTCCGGTGGTTTGGCGGGTGCTGCGGCCGGCTGTACGGCCGGTGTGGGCGGTGGCACCCAGCGCCGGGCTGCGGCGCGCGCGAGGTAGGCGCGCTCCTCGGCCTGCCAGTTGACGTAGACGTCGGGATAGGTGGCGATCTGGTCGTGCTCGTCGGGGAAGCGCGTGTAGTACACCAGGAAGACCGGGATCTGCTCCGGCAGCGGCACCGAATAGGTCGAGCCGCGCGCGACCATCTTGTCGACCTCATCGGCCGTCACGCCCAAGGCCCAGGCGGCCAGGGGACGCACCTGCTCGACACGGATGCAACCATGACTGAAGGCGCGCCGCGTCTGCTTGAACAGGCCCTTCTGGTTGGTGTCGTGGAGAAAGATGAACTGGTCGTTGTCGAGCTCGAACATCAGCCGGCCCAGCGGATTGGCCGGGCCTGGCGGGATGTAGACGGCCGCTTCGTTGCGGATCATCGACGGCGTGGGTGTCCACGACGGATTGAAGCGCACGGCAAACGCCGAACTGTTCAGCTCCGGCGTGCGCGTCGCGGGTTGGCCCAGCACGACGCGGCTGCGGATCACCGGCTTGCCGTCCTCGACCGCCACCAGCTCGTAGGACGGGATGTTGACCATGATGTACTTGCCGCGCGTCGGCACGGCGACGTTGATGCCGTTCTCGCGCAGCATCTTGATGTAGGCACTGGGCGGCGGCTCGTCGGCAGGCTTCGTCGTGCCGGCCTGTTGCGGGTTCGTGGTCGTGACGCAGCCGGCCAGCACCAGGGCCGACGCAACGGCCAGGAATGACGCACGGCCCGAGGACTGCAACGCAGTGCCCGGCCACCATCGGGCGCCGTCAGCCGGCGCCTGCCCCACTTGAACCATGATCGACCCCAACCCGCATACTGAACGCTTAATCAGTATACACGATTCGAGGTCGTTTCGCCGGCCTCAGCCTGACGGCGAATAGGCGCACCCGGCATGACGCCGATGCAGAGGATCGCCGGGAAGATCCGCCGAACCATCTGCATGGCCATGACAATGGATCAGACGACGCGGTCGGACAGGATGCCCACGGCGAGCGCGAAAAAGTCCGACGGATTCCAGCGCCGGATGGCATTGAAGTTCGACGTGACGCGATAGGTGCGGCCACCGGCGCCTTCGGGCGTCACCAGGCGGCCGCCGACCCCCGCGGTGGGCTGGCCGGTCACCTCATCACCCCAGCGCTGGCCGGCCTGCCAGCCGGCTTTGCGCAGATAGTTGGCGGCCGATGCGAAGACGTCGGCCTTGCTGCCCCAGATGTCGCGCTTGCCGTCACCATCACCATCGACGGCCAGCGAGAGGAAGCTGGTGGGCATGAACTGGCACTGGCCCATGGCGCCGGCCCACGAGCCCAGCATGCGCTCGGGCGTGATGTTGCCCTGGGCCAGAATCTTCAGGGCCGCCATCAGCTCGGCGCGGAAATACTTCGGCCGCCGTCCGTGATAGGCCAATGTCGCCAGCGCGCCCACGACCAGGAACGTTCCCATCTTGGTGCCGTAGTGGCTCTCGATGCCCCACAGCGCCACGATCACGTTGGCCGGCACGCCGTAGCTGTCGCTGATGCGGCTCAGCAACGCGGCGTTGCTCCGCAGATTTTCCCGGCCACGCGCGATGCGTTCCTCCGACACGACACGATCGAGATATTCCTGCCACGAGAGCTTGAACTCCGGCTGCGACCGGTCGAGTTCGAGAACCCGCGGGATCGGATCGATCCCACGGAACGCACGATCGAGTGTGCCGGCGTCGACGCCCTGCGCCTGCGCCTCCCGCCGCACGCCCTGCAACCAGGCCTGGAAGCCGGGGTCCGCCGAGGCGGCATGAAGGGGCGCAGCAGCAACACTGGCCGCGAGAAGAGTGAAAGAGCGACGATTCATCATGAAGGGCGCCATAGCATGTTGGCACAGGCAGGCCAACGCTGAGGGCCGGCATGCTTCTTCATCAAGCACCACTTCCGTCGCCAAGGTCTTTCGCGAAAGTTGATCGCTGCGGAGGTCGATCATGCGGCGCGGCATGGCGCCACGACCTTCCTGCGCCAGGGGAACCGCCCTCCTCCTGAGCCTTCCTCGCCCGAATGCAGCTGCCGTTCCGTCGCGAGGGAAGATGCGCTCGACGCCGTCCCGGCTCGTCCCGTCCAGTGCCTGTGTGCCCGGTTTTGTTGGGATTTCAACCGCCGGGTGCGGCGGTTTGTCCCGGCCCATCTCGGCCCTGTTATCGCGCATCCGGCACCAATTCGCGTGCCAACCGCGCCGCGCCTCTGTCATCATGAAAAAAACCATGAGGCGACGCCGTGCCCGATTTCGTTGCTTTCTACGCCGTCATCATTGTGATGTTCCCCATGGGGTATTTCTTGTTTGCGTCGGTCTCGTTTCTTTTCGTGGATCTGGGCGTACCTGAAGTGACGCGGCTGCTTCGCGGCTTATTCAATGCCTATTTCCTGATGGTCGCGGTCACCGCATTCGTGGCGGTGCTCGCCTTTGCCGCGACAGGCCGCATTGTCTTCGCCGTCGGCATGTGCCTTCTGGGGGCTTTCTCCATCGTCGCGCGCCGCTGGTTCTTGCAGCGTATGGACGCTCAGCAAAGTGCCTGGGAGGCCGGCAACCCGAATTCCGTTCGACAGTTCCGCGCGCTGCATCTGGGCGGGATGGCAGCCAATGTCCTCCAGCTTGGCGTCATCATGGCCAGCGTGCCGTTTGTGGTTTAGGCAACGCGAGCGCGACGACAAGGCAGCGGCGACCGCAAACCCGGGCGTTGGCAGGGCCTGGAAAGTCGTGATAGGTCCCCGGTGCCAATCGGGTGCCCCTGCTTGCGGATGTTTCCATCCAGGCCAGCGCGCACCAATCGATGACCTGGCATGGATGGGTGGCCGAGCGGTTTAAGGCACCGGTCTTGAAAACCGGCGTGGGGGCAACTTCACCGTGGGTTCGAATCCCACCCCATCCGCCACCCGTTATCCAGGCGCGGTTCCGCGAGGCCAAGCTGGGGCCCGAAGGCAACGCCTCCCAGCCTCCCGAGCAGCGGTACCGTGGTGAACCGATCGTCGGATGGGCGCGTCAACCTCAGTCCCCCAGCCTGTTCCGCGACGCCGAGATCGATATCTCGGCCGACGCTGCCAGCGGCTGGGTCCAAGGATCGAGCGTGGTCGCAGCGGTAGCGCCCACAACGACGGCCGCAATTTCTTCACCTAACAGCGGCGCGAACTTGAACATGCGTCCACCACAGCCTGAGACAATCATGATCCGATCCCGACGTTCGATGACAAAGGTTTTGTTGGGCGGATCCGCGTAATACCCCATCGCCGTGCCGATGATGGTGTATCGCTCGACATTCGGCAGGTATGGGCGGAACGCTTCGAGCACGGCCCGAGCTTCCTCGGGCGACACGGGCTCAGGGCGATCCGGGTCCGCGGGCCGCAGATTGGCGGTCCCCGCGAGCTTCATGGGGGCTTCCGGAACCGGCGGCAAAGCATAGAGCATCGACTCTCGGGTTTCGATCATCGTGCACGGTGCGACTGCCCAGTCAGCAGCTAATTCCGCCGGAGGGGTAACGTAGACGGCGATCGACCGAATTGGCGTCAGGCGCTTGACGAGATCGGGAAACAGATTCGCCGTCCAGGCGCCCGCCGCCACGATCACAGCATCGTATGCGATGGCGCTTCCGGCGCTTGTCCGCACAATGCCTCGCTTCGTATCCACCTCGCTCACCGGTGTTCTTGGTTGGAGCAAGCCCCCCTTGTGCGCAACGGCAGCCGCCAATGCCGTGACAACGCGGTCGGCCAGAAGGACGCCGCCCTCGTGGGTCCAGATGCCGTCGCAGAGTGCCGTGCGGTCGAGAAAGCGGCCGGCATCGGCGCCGGGAGAGACTTCTCGATACGCCACGCCCGCGTCGCGAAGGGCACCCGGCGTCGCTGCGGCCCACGCACCGGCCGTGGCCGACCAAACGCAAACACCGGTCGGACGGTAAAGTTGGACGCCTAGCGCGTCTTGCAGTTCCGCCCAAATTGTCAGCGCTCGCTTTGCAAGTCGGACGTAGCCGCTTTGCGGTCCATATTGTAGCCGCATCATGCGGCTTCGATCGTAAGAGGCGGAGGCCGGATTCGGTATATCCTGAGCCTCGAACACAGTGACATCGCACCCTGCCTCGAGCAACGAGCGGGCAGCTGACAATCCGACGACTCCACCTCCGACAATGGCAATCTTCATGGGCGCACATCTCCGGGTTACGTAGGGCGGTGCAAGGGTAAGTGCGAGAGCCGAGCGAACCACGCTGGCAAGGCAGGTCAGCCTACCGCGACGACGGTGTTGAATGGATCCCGTCATCAGTTGACCGGGGCCGCCCACCTGCCGAGCCTGGAGCGACCGGCGGATGTCACGGGGCCTGCTCATGGCGTTCATCCATCGCCTCCCTGGCAGCCGCACATAAGCCGGAGCTGAAGAAACCTCGTTGTCGGCCGAGCGCGTGATCGGCAAGTGGTTGAGAGCAAGCTGCGGCTTTTCTCTGCTAAGGATGTTTGCGAGGAGTAAGCATGAGCATGACGAGCGACGCCCGTTTCTGGGACCGGACGTCACGGAAGTACGCCAGGGGTGCGATTGCGGATCAGGCCGGCTATGAGCGCACGCTGGACCGGACCCGCGCTCTGTTGCGGCCAGGCGACAGGGTGCTGGAACTGGGCTGCGGAACAGGAACGACGGCGCTCCGGCTTGCGGGCGATGTTCAAAGCTATCTGGCGACGGATGTTTCCGAGGGAATGATCGCGATTGCCCATGAGAAACAGGCGGCCGGCCCCATCCCTTCCCTTGTCTTCCGCACCGCGACCGCAGAAGCGCTGACGCAAGACGCTGCGCCGTTTAACGCGGTTCTGGGATTCAACTATCTCCATCTGGTCCGCGACCTGCCGGGTACGCTGCGCCACATCCATGCCCTCCTTGCAGCGGAAGGCTTGTTTATCTCCAAGACACCCTGCGTCGGCGATATGAACCCACTCATCCGGGTCGTCTTGCCGGCGATGCGCGCGATCGGCAAAGCACCTTACGCCGGCGTTTTTCGAGCAACGGACCTGAGCCAGTATATACGCGCCGCGGGCTTCGACATTCTTGCCACGGAAAGCCACGCCACGAAGGGCCATGACAACCGTCCTTACATTGTGGCGCGCAAGAGGTGAGCCGGCGGCAGCGATCAAGAGGGCGACACTAGGTCGTGGCCACCAACAGTTCTTCGGTGTTGTTGGGCGGACGAAGGCCATCCGGCCTGCCTGCGAAGTAGCGCTGCGCCAGAGTGGCTGCCGAGACGTGCTGGGCGTCTCTGAAGCCGGCGTCGCGGGCCAGTGCCAGCATCTCGGACGGCATGAAGAAGCTGATGAACGGCGTCCCGCTGGCGCGAGCCCCCTTCTCCGCCATCTCAAGCCCGGGCCGCACGTCAGGGTCCGCACATTCCAGCGGCAGCAGGAACGTCATGGCGAATGAGGATCCCGCGGCAAGCGCGGCGACCTGGCGCAATGTGGTCCTGATCGCGTCCTTGGTGAGGTACATGCTGACGCCGGTGGAAACGACGACCGCCGGCTGACCGGCATCGAAGCCGGCTGCCGCCAACCGCTGCCACCAGTCATCGCCGGCCTCGAAGTCGACCGCAACGAGGCGCAGCCATTGCGGGATGCCGAATCCGAGCGCGATGAGGCGCTGCCGCTTCCAGGCCTGAGGCCCGGGCTGATCGACCTCGAACACCTTCATTCTGGCGGCGATCTGCGGCTGGCGCTGGGCGAAGGTGTCCAGGCCGGCGCCGAGGATGACGTACTGGCCGACGCCACGGTCGGCCTGTTGCGCGACCAGGTCCTCGATGAAACGCGCCCGGGCCACGATGCTTGCCCGAAACTGTCTCGTGAAGTGCGGGTCCATGTCCGGACGGCGCTGCCAGCCTTTATCGGGGACCGCCAGCTGCAGGCCGATCTCGTCTTCGAGCACATGCGGCGGAGGATCCACCTGAACGTGCAGGGCCCGCCACAGGGCAACCCGCACCGCCGTGCTGTCGGGGGCCGTGGCGCTCTTATCGTTCATGGTGCTCTATCCGCGGTCGCCAGACGATGATGGCTCGGGCCTTGGCCAGCGCCTGAAAGAACTTGGCCGCCTTGCTCCAGTCGTGCGTCGTCAGGAACACGACCTCGATGCCCTAACCGAGCAGCCTGACAACGCGCTGATCGATACGGATCAACCGGCCCGTGGCGCTCTGCCGTCATCAAAGATGCCATCGGGTTTTCATGGAGCCGACATCGCTTGAAGCCGCGCCCCTCCTTGTCCGCAGGACGCCGTCGACAGGGCGTGCGATACGGTCAGGTCTTGAGACTGTCATGCAGTCGGCCTAGGTCTCCCGGCGTCTTGTAATGCGACAATCGAAAATGAAGATGTGAAGATGTACAGCCGCACGCAGCTCGAAGATGCACTGCGCGCCAAGCGCGATGTGAAGTTCCTGTTTTTCTGGGGCCATCAGCCTGCCAAGGACGGGCGGATCACGGCCTCCTGTTTCAGCCAGTGGTGGCCGGCGCCCTTCACGGTGGACGCCATCCTCTATCCGACCGCCGAGCACTGGATGATGGCGCACAAGGCCCGCCTGTTCGGTGACGCCGACGCCGCGTCGCGCATCCTCACGGCGCAGAGCCCGAAGATGGCCGAGCAACTGGGCCGCAAGGTCCAGGGCTTCGACGAAGCGACATGGGATCGCGAGAAATGGCGCATCGTGTCAGACGGCAGCGTGCACAAATTTCAGCAGAACAAACCGCTCGGCGACTTCCTGCTGTCGACCGGCGACCTGGTCCTGGTCGAAGCGAGCCCGGTTGATACGGTGTGGGGCATCGGCTTGAATGCCGACGACGCGAGAGCCCGAGATCCCGCATTGTGGCGCGGCGAGAACCTGCTGGGGTTTGCATTGATGATCGCCAGAGACAAGTTGCGAGCCCCCGCCAGTGGGTGATCCGGACGAAACCGCCCGCTTGCCGATCGGGCAAGCCCTCGCCCCCGGGCGACACAATCACCAAGCATCGGAAGGGACGCCATGAAGGCATCGCTCGGCCTGTCGGACATCCTGGCGCGTGTGGTCGCCGCGCGTGCGGTGCTGGTGCGCATCGGCATCATCGCCGTCGCGGTGGCGATCGTTGCTGTCTTCGCGGCCCAATGGACCAACTGGACCAGCGGCCGGTCACGGCAGACGACGGACAATGCCTATGTGCGCGGCGACATCACACCGCTGAGCGCCAAGATCGAAGGCATCGTGAGCGTCGTGCCGGTCAACGATTTCCAGCGCGTCAAGGCCGGCGACCTGCTGGTGGCGATCACCGACAACGACTATCGCGCCCGCGTCGCCCAGGCGGAAGCCGATGTGCTGGCGGCCGAGGCGTCCATCGAGAACATCAAGGCCCGCAAGGCGCTGCAGAAGCGCCAACTCGATCAGGCCGAGGAGCAGGTCAATGCCGTCAAGGCCGATGTGGAGCGCAGCCGACTGGAGGCCGAGCGTCAGCGGGAACTCGTGAAGTCGACCTTTGGTACGGCCCAGCGGCTGGAGGTGGCGCAGGCCGACGAGAAGCGGTTCCGGGCCCAGCTGGCGCGCAGCGAGGCGGACGTGGCGGCCCAGCATACGCAGTTGGCCGTTCTCGACACGCAGGAGAGCGAGCTGCGGGCGGCGCTCAAGGCGAAACAGGCGATGCTGGACCTGGCCCGGATCAATCTCGGCTATACAAGGGTGACGGCGCCGATCGATGGCCTGGTCGGCGAGCGTAATGTCCGCGCTGGCCAGTACGTGCGCCCCGGCACGCAGTTGATCACCGTGATACCGATCGACACGGTCTGGGTGGTCGCCAACTACAAGGAGACGCAGCTGGCCCGCGTACGGCCGGGCCAGCGTGTCGATATCGCCGTCGATACGTTCCCCGGCGCGATCATCACCGGCCGGGTCGACAGCCTGGCGCCGGCCAGCGGCTCGGTCTTCAGCCTGCTGCCGGCCGACAACGCTACCGGCAACTTCACCAAGGTCGTGCAGCGCATCCCGGTCAAGATCGTGCTGGAGCCGGACAATGCGCTCAAAGGCCAGCTGCGACCGGGCATGTCTGTGATCACCACCATCCATACCGACACGCCTGCGCGCTGATGAGCGCCCCTCCTCCCAGCGGCAGCCTGCCACTGGCGCCCGAGACCATCACGTTCGGCGCCGCCGTGGGCGTTCTGAGCGTCATGCTGGGTGCCGCGATGTCGACGCTCAGCACCCGGCTCACGAGCTTCGGGCTGGCGGATATCCAGGGCGCCATCGGCGCCGGCTACGACGAAGGCTCCTGGATCACCACCGCCTACACGGTGGGCGACATCGCCATCATTCCGTTCGCGTCCTGGATCGGGCTGTCATTCTCCATTCACCGGCTGGTCGTCGTCAGTGCGGCCTTCTTCGTTGTCTTTTCGCTCCTGGTCCCCCTGGCTCCTGACCTGCCCAGTGTACTGGCGCTGCAGTTCGCGCGCGGGCTGAGCGCCGGCACGCTCATCCCGGTGACGCTCTTCATCATGATCCGCTGGCTGCCGCTGCGCTGGCGTCTCTACGGGTTCGGCCTCTACAGCCTGAGCTCGACCTTCACCTCCAATATCTCGGCGACTTTTGAAGGCTGGCTCACCGAGACGCTGTCCTGGCCGTTCATCTTCTGGACCAGCGCGGCTGTAGGACTTCTGGTGGTCGCAGGCGCCGGTTGGGGGTTACCGCGCGATCCGCCCAGCCGCGAGACGTTCCGCAATGGCGACTGGTTCGGCATGATCACCTGCTCGCTGGGCCTGGCGTTTCTCTCGGCTGCGGCCGACCAGGGCAATCGGCTGGACTGGTTTGGCTCGGGCCTGATCAACGGCCTGCTGCTGGCCGGCGCGATCCTTGTCGTGTCGTTCGTCGTGCACGAGCTGCGCACGCCCATGCCCCTGATCGACCTGCGGCTGCTGCGCCACGTCAATCTCGTGCTGGGCATGACCAGCATGTTCGCGTTTCGCATCGCGTTGCTGGCGTCGGCCTTCGTCCTGCCGCAGTTCCTGATCCGCATCCAAGGCTACCGGCCGCAGGAGATCGGCGACGTGCTCTTCTGGGTGGCGCTGCCGCAGCTGCTGCTGCCGTTCTTGATCCCCACGATCCTGCGCTTCGTCGATGTGCGGCTGCTGCTGGCCATCGGCTTCGGCCTTCTGGCAGCGAGCTGCTTCATGGCTGTGGAGGTCACCCATGACTGGGCGGGCGGCAATTTCCTGCCGGCCGAGTTCGTGCAGGCCGTGGCCCAGCCGATCATCGTCGTCTCGGTCATCGCGCTGGGTTTCTCGGTGGTAAAGGTGGCCGCCGACGGGCTCAGCCTGGCGCGGCTCGTCAACCTGATCCGCAGCTTCGGCGGCACCGTGGGGAGCGCCGTCATCGGCACGCTGATCACCGTGCGCGAGCATGTCCACTCGAACCTGATCAACCTCAACGTCGATATCGGCGACTGGCTGACCGACCAGCGCATGGCCGCCCTGAGCGGCGCCGTTGCCGGCCGCAGCATCGGCGACGAGCAGGCAACGCTGCGCGGCTACGCGCTGCTGGCGCGCACCATCCAGCGCGAAGCCTTCGTGCTGGCCTACAGCGACGCGTTCGCCCTGATCGGCACGGTGCTGCTGTGCATGATCCTGCTCTACGTCTTCGCCCGCCCGGTCGACACTTCGGTCCATACGCCCCAGCGCGGGTAGCGCAGGACAGAAGACCGCCCGCGAGCGCTCACAGGATGCGCACCATCAGCACCTCGTCGACATATCCCGATGCACTTTTCAACGCCCGCGGCTCGATGCCATAGGTGTCGAAGCCGACCTTCCGGTAGAGCGCAATCGCCGCGTCGTTGCCCTGCACCACCGCCAGGGTCAGCTGCTCGACCGTGCCACGGGCGGCATCGATGATCGCATCCATCAGCGCCCGGCCGACGCCCTGCCCACGCCGGTCGCCCCGCACGTACATGCCCCAGACGAAGCCCTTATGATGGTCCTTCGGACCGGCCTGCTGCTTGAACCCGGCCACGCCGACGAGCGTTCCGCAGGCATAGGCGCCAAAGACGCTTGATGATGTCAGTCGCTCGGCAAAGTCCGACAACGGCCGGCTGGCCTCGACGGCATGTACGGAACCGAAGGCATCCGGTTCCCGCGCCAGGGACTCCAGGCGGATGGTGCGGTAGTCCTGGGCGTCAGCGGCCTCGAGCCGACGGACTGTGACAGCCATGGCGACCTTCCTCTTCACGAGACAGCCACCGGTTAGCACAAACGACCGCTCAGACATCATGCTTACCTTTCGGGCAGTGAACCCCGTATCATCCGCGGGCGATCCTTACCGTGGAGAAACGCTCATGAGTGACATTGCCTACACGCCGATCCTGCCGGAGGGCTGGCCACGGCCCCGCGGCTTCACGCATGCCATCGCTGCCACCGCGACGCGCACGATCCGCGTCTCCGGCCAGGTCGGCCAGCAACCCGGCAAATCGGTCGAGGCTGGTCTTGATGTCGGCAGTCAGTGGCGACTGGCGCTGGCCAACGTGATCACCGTCGTCCGTTCTGCCGGCGGCGACATCCCGAACATCGTGACGTTGCGCGCTTACGTGACGGACGTTGAGGAATTCAAGCAGGCCGGGCCAGCCGTCGGCGCCGCCTGGCAGGCGACGCTGGGAAAGCACTTCCCGGCCATGACCCTGGTCGGCGTAACCGGTCTCATGGACCCCAACGCGAAGGTCGAGATCGAGGCCGAGGCCGTCCTGCCGTAACTATTGCTTCGACCAGACGGCGAGTTCGTAGCCGTCTGGATCGAGGAAATGAAAGCGCCGGCCGCCGGGGAAGCTGAAGATGGGCTTGGCGATCCGGCCGCCGGCGTCCTCGATGCGGCGCTGCGTCGCCACAAGATCATCGGCATAGAGGATCACCAGCGGCCCACCAGGTTGGGCCGGTGAATTGGTGGTGAAGCCGCCTGCCAGGCGGCCATCGGAAAACTCGCAGTAGGTTGGCCCATAGTCGGTGAACGTCCAGCCGAATGCGCCGCCGTAGAACGCCTTGCTGCGTTCGATATCGGCAACGCCCAGTTCGATATAGTCGATGCGACGATCATTGCCGGCGTTCGCCATGGCGGCTGCCTCCCGTTGTGTGTGCATCGTGTATCTGGCAAAGGACCGGCCGGTTGTCTTGAATGAAACGGCCAGCGTCAGCTGCCGGTCGGCGCGAAATACCGGGCGGGGGTGACACCGAACGTGCGCCGGAACATCGCGATGAAGGCACTGACGTTGTCATAACCCAGGTCGAGCGCAACGGTCGTGACAGCGCGGCCGGCCGCCAACATCTCCAACGCCTGCATCAGACGCAGCCGTTGCCGCCACTGCGTGAAGCTGAAGCCGGTTTCGAGCGGGAACCGCCGCGTCATGGTACGCGGCGGGATCGCCGCCCATGCCGCCCATGCGGCCAGCCCGCGGCCATTGGCCGGGTTGTCGACCAGTGCCTGGGCGATGCGCAGCAAGCGTGGATCGCGCGGCATGGGCAACTCCAGCATATCGCTCGGCAAGGCCCCGATCTCGTCGAGCATCACGCCGATGAGCCGCGCCTGGGGCGCCGTCGGCGGCGCATCAGGCCATGACGCCGCGCGCATGACCGCTTCGCGCAGCAACGCCGAGACCTTCAGCGTGCACGGATGCGGCGGCAAATGTCCGCAGGCCCGCGCGGCAACATAGACGCTCCACCCCGCGAACGGACCGTGCGAGCGCATGGAATGACGATGGTCTGGCGGCACCCAAACGGCGTGGTCCGGCGGCACGACCCATCGCCCCGTCTCCGTGCTGATCGTCAGCAGTCCGCGCACAGCGCCGATGAGTTGGGCGCGCGCATGCTGGTGGACAGCCGTAGCCCGTGGCGCAGCATCGTCGCGCCGCACGGCAATGACGAGAGGCTCAGCATCCGACTGCGCCCGGGCGGGCGCGATCAAGGGGTCCGGCATGGCCTCAACACGGCATACTTTGGCGTCGACACCGGCGCAGGCACGGCGCAGCAGCGTACGCTCCTCGTCACCAACGCAAGGGAGCCTGCGATGCGCGCCGAAGATATTCTACCCGATGGCGTCGACCATATCGAGATTGCCGGCGTCAGCGCGCGCAAGGGATCGGTTGCGGCGTTTCTGGCCAATGCGCGGGTGTTCTCCGATGCAGCCACGGCACCTGCCGATCGCGCCACGGCGCAGCAGCACATCGTCGATCTGCTGCCGACGCTGCGGGCACTGGGCCTGCTCGACGTGCTGGCGATCAAGGACCCGGCGTTGCAGGCATTCGTCGATCAGCACGGATGAGCGTCGATCAGTCGATTTCCAGCAGCGGCACCGCGGCCTGGCTGAACATCGTGCGCAATTCCTGCCATCGCGCCGGGTCGGATGCGGTGAGAATGCCGGCGTTGACCGCCTGTGCCGCGCTGTACGGCCGGCCATCGTGGCGATTGGCGACACCACCCGCTTCGCGCACCATCAGCGCACCTGCAGCGTGGTCCCACGGCTTGGTCCAGCGATAGAACGAGAAGTGCGCACGGCCGGCCAGGAGATCGATGTACTCCTTGCCGGCGCAGCCGAACGTCGTGAGATGCCCGATGGCATTCAGCACCGCCGGCTTGGTCTTGCGCAGGACCTCCTGCTTGAACTTGACGCCGACATAGCCGGTGCTCTGCTTGAGCGGTACGGTCGCCGGCAGCCGCATCGGCGCCCCGTTCAGGAACGCGCCACCGCCCAGCGCCGCGACCGCCATGCGTTCCAGCACAGGTTCGTAGATCCAGCCGGCGATGGTCTCGCCGCGACGTACCAGGGCCACGATCATCGCGAAGCGATCGCTGCCACGCGCGAAGTTGGCCGTCCCGTCGAGCGGATCGACGATCCAGGCCGCGTCGGAGGTGTCGATATGCACCACCAGCCCCGGCTCGGCCGCGACGGCCTCTTCGCCCACGACCGGCACACCCGGCAGGATCGTCGCCAGGCCGCTGGCGAGTCGCTGCTCGGAGCGCTCGTCGGCGATCGTCACCAGATCGCCGGGCGTCTTCTCGCGGATTTCGTGCTTGGCCAGCTTGCGGAAGCGCGACAGCAGCTCGTGGGCCGCAGTGTCGCGCATCAGCGCGGCGACCCGCTCGAGGTCGCCGTCGCGCAACATCAGGCGACGACGCCCATGACGTCACTCTCCTTGAGGATGACGTAGTCCTTGCCGCTGATCTTGACCTCGGTGCCCGACCATTTGCCGTAGATCACCTTGTCGCCGACCTTGACGTCCAGCGGCACCAGCCGACCGTCCTCCAGGCGCGCGCCCTTGCCGGTGGCAACGACCTTGCCTTCCTGCGGCTTTTCCTGCGCCGTGTCGGGAATGATGATGCCGCCCTTGGACTTGGTCTCGGCGGTTGACGGCTCGATCAGCACGCGGTCGTGCAATGGCTTGAACTGCATTGGTTTCTCCGTGGCGCGGAGGCCGGTTGTAGGAACCGGCCGGGATTACGTCAAGGTCGGTTGCCGCAGCCCGTGCTCCAGCCTCGCCGCCAGGCGCGCCTTGGCTTCGGCATCGAGCGCCACGGTAAAATGTGCAATGTCGTCGGCATCGCGGCGGGCGCGAACCTCGCCGTGCCGATAGAGCCACGCAATGGTGGCGCCGTCGGCCAGCGGCACGTCGACTTCCATCGCCTGGTCCAGGGCCGACAGTCGCTCTCCGATGGCACGCAGCAGCGCTTCGACCCCTTCGCCGGTTGCGGCTGAAATCGCAAACGCCCGACGCCGCTCAGCGCCGGTGGCGGCCACCACCTCCAGGCGCTGGCGGGCCTCGTCGTCCAGGAGATCGATCTTGTTGAGCGCCTCGATGACGTCGCCTTTGGCCATGCGGTCTTCCAGGTCAAGCTGATGCAGCACGGCCTCGACATCGCGCTTCTGCTGCTCGCTGTCGGGATGCGCAACGTCACGCACATGCACGATCAGATCGGCCTCGCGTACCTCTTCCAGGGTGGCGCGGAAAGCGGCCACCAGCGTTGTTGGCAAATCGGCGATGAAGCCGACGGTGTCCGACAGGATGGTACGCTGGCCGTTGGGCAGACGGACTGCCCGCATCGTGGGATCGAGCGTCGCGAACAACAGGTTCTCCGCCAGCACACCAGCGCCGGCGACTCGATTGAACAAGGTCGACTTGCCGGCATTGGTGTAGCCGACGAAGGCCACGGTCGGAATCGCACCACGCTTGCGGCCGGCCCGATGCAGTGCGCGCGTGCGGCGGACCTGCCCCAGTTCCTGCTTGATCTTGATGATGCGATCGCCGATCAGGCGGCGGTCCATTTCAAGCTGTGATTCACCGGGGCCGCCCAGGAAGCCGAAGCCGCCGCGCTGGCGCTCGAGGTGGGTCCAGGATCTCACCAGGCGGCTGCGCTGGTAGTCGAGTGCGGCGAGTTCGACCTGCAGGACACCCTCATGGGTGCGCGCGCGCTCGCCGAAGATCTCGAGGATCAGTCCGGTACGGTCGATAACCTTGCAGTGCCAAGCTCGCTCGAGGTTGCGCTGCTGTACCGGCGTCAGGCGGGCATCGACGATGGCAACGGCGATACCCTGCTCGGCCAATGTGTCCTTGAGGCGGGCGACAGCGCCTGAGCCCATCAGGGTTGCCGGGGTCGGGTTGCGCACGGCAAAGCTCTCGCGCAACCGTACATCGAGCGCGATGGCTTCGGCCAATCCGACGGCCTCGGCGACCCGGGCTGCCGGGTCGCGCTCAGCCACGCCGTTGCCGCGGGCACCAGGCAGGATCGGACAGATGACCGCTGCCGCGGTCGGATCGTCCGGCCGCTGACCATTGGACGCACGCCGCCGGGGACGATCGTCCCCGTCCGGCGCTACGTTCTGAAACTCGCTGCGGTCGTCCGCGACCAATCAGGCCTCTACTGCTGCTGCCTGCTGCTTGTCGCCTTCGAACAACGAGATCGGTGTGACCGGCATAATGGTCGAGATCGCGTGTTTATAGACCAACTGGGAATGGCCGTCGCGTCGCAGCAAGACCGAGAAATTGTCGAACCAGGTGATGATCCCCTGCAGCTTGACGCCGTTGACCAGGAAGATCGTGACCGGGGTCTTGGTCTTACGAAGGTGGTTCAGGAAAACGTCCTGAACATTTTGGGCTTTTTCGCTCATCTTTTGGGCCCTTTTCATTTCTACTTGTTTTGCCGCTGCGCATCCTCGACGCACCGGCATCGGGCAT
>Ga0187894_10002059_pt1 | contig 24627 bp, 24 predicted proteins | sample GBC1701081metaG_FD_136650 | JGI IMG/M metagenome (GOLD analysis project Ga0187894, IMG submission 136650) | White microbial mat communities from a lava cave in the Kipuka Kanohina Cave System on the Island of Hawaii, USA - GBC170108-1 metaG ... | reverse complement strand
GGGAACGCGGGCATCTTTGCCCGCTAACGAGCGCAGAATGCGCGAGTAAAGCTTTCAATTACCGGGAACGCGGGCATCTTTGCCCGCTAACGAGCGCAGAATGCGCGAGTAAAGCTTTCAATTTAACTTCAATCCTGAGGTGTTTATAAGTGTGCTGTCGCACACTTAGGCGGGCAAGGATGCCCGCGTTCCCAGTGCCCGCGTTCCCTGTACTAGGGCTTTCCTCCTTGTTCTGTAGCTTGTCGTTTTAGCTGGTCAATGAACGAGCGGATTGCGGTTGCCTGTTCTCCGTTCGGAGCTACCGCAAGATATTTTTCGTAAGCCGTAATTGCCTCTTTGAAACGGTCAAGTTTTTCGTAATACTCGCCAAGTTTCACATACAAAATTGGTTCGGTGTCATAAAGCTGTGACAATGCGGCTTTCAATTGTATTGCGGCTTCTTCATATTGGACGTTCTCTTCATAGATAAATGCCCAAGCTGTTAATGCTTCGGGTTGATAACCTTTTGCTTCGCGTATGGCTCGTTGAAACGAAGCGACGGCAGATTCTTCCTCATACATCTTTACATAGATACGACCTTCAACAACAGAGGCTTCGGCATAGTTTGGGCGTAGTTTTCTAGCAGATTTTATCTCTTCAAGCGCATCCTCATATTCGCCCAAAGACATCATCAGGCGTGCAATTCCAACATGAGCGGCTGAGTTATTCGGACGCAGTTTCAGCGAATTACGATAAAGTTCGATTGCGGCATCACGTTCGTCATCCACCTTTGCTTTTTCTCGTGCTTCTTCTGCTTCTTGAAACAATCTTTCGCTTTCGTCCGTAGTTTGCACAAGTTTGACGCTGACTTCATTACGAAACGGTGGTGCGATTGTAATAGTTGTTTCCCTGAAACCCTTTGCACGAACACGAAGCTCATGGCTTTTGTTTGTCATACTTTTTAATTCGATTCGTCCGTTTTCGTCCGTGTAACCGCGTCGAACCTCGTCCAGCCAGACAATTGCATTCGGCTGAGTTTTTACAATAAGGGTTTTGCTCGTGGCGGGTTTTGTCACACCTGCATTTTTTTTCTGTGCTTGTGATTGATTGAATGAAAACAGAACCAAACAAAAAACAAAAAGAAAAACTTTTTTCATTTGAAATAACCTCCCGTTAAACTCGCGGGGAACACGGTGCATTATAAATTACGAATTACGAATTACGAATTACGCAAGAGGATAACAACCAAACAACCCAGCCATCTCGTAATTTGTACTTTGTAAATGCAAAATAGTTTGCATTAAAACTAAAATGCAAAGAAACTATGGCGAAATGAAGTTATCAAATCTCGTTGGTCAGGCACTTGACGGCAAATATCTAATCGAAAAACAACTCGGCAAAGGCGGAATGGGTGCTGTCTTTTTTGCAACCCACTTGGGAACTGAACGCCCCGTCGCCGTGAAAGTCATCATGCCTCAATATATGAAGCATGACGAGTTTGTCGAACGCTTTCGCCGCGAAGCACGCGCCGCCGGACGCCTCAGACATCCAAACGTAGTTGATGTTACAGACTTTGGATTCGCGGATGTTGACGGAGACCGCGTCGCTTATCTTGTGATGGAGTATCTGGACGGCTGCACGCTCGACGAAATTTTAGAAGAAGAAAAGAAATTGCCGCTCAATTTCACTCTCGATATTTTGGAACAGGTCTGTTCTGCCGTTGAAGAAGCACATCAGCAGGGAATCATTCACCGCGATTTGAAACCCGATAATATCTGGCTTGAACCAAATCGTCGCGGAAACTACACGGTTAAAGTTTTAGATTTCGGAATTGCAAAACTTGACGGAGTTTCAATGGACGAAGAACCTCAGATGGCTCCAGTTCATGTTCACAGCGACCCAAGCGCAGATACAGTTCAGGTTAATAATGCTACAAAAGCCGGAACAAATCCTTTTCATTCCGAAAAATCTCTACTTTCTTATCAGGCAAGCGAAATCACAGAAAGCGCGACTTTAATTCATGCGGCAACTGCGGCGGCTGCAAAATCAGAGGAAGAAATTGATGAACCCGAAGAAGCGCAAACGCGGCAGATGAGTATCGAAGCGATTGCAAAATTAGAGGAAGATGATGAAGAAGGCGGAACAAAGCTATTTGATTCAGCACCAAAAGAATCAACAACAAACCATCTGACTGCAAAACCCAATGAGACTCATCACGTAAAAACGAATTCCGTAAATTCGCTTACCCGCGTCGGTTCAATTCTGGGAACTCCTCTTTATATGTCTCCCGAGCAGTGCAAAGGGCAATCGCTTACGTCCCGTGCAGATGTTTATTCTCTCGGAATTATTGCCTATCAAATGCTTTCCGGCAAAACACCTTTTGAAGGTGATTACAAAGAGGTAATGAAGTCTCATATTGAGGATTCACCGCAGCTTTTGAAAGTGAAGGGTCTGAGAAAGAAAACCGCACGTGTTGTAATGTCCGCGCTATCGAAAGACCCCGAAAAACGCCCGTCATCAGCCGCAGGATTTGCGAGTATCTTACGCGCAAATTCGCAAGGAGTCGGCACTTTGTTTCAAAACGCGCTCACGCTTTTCAGCAGCCATATTCAAACTTTTACCAAACTAAGTTTGATAATTTTCGCCCCGATGATAATTTTCACGTTTCTTCTGTTGGGAAATAAAGTTTTAGGATTTTTCAATTTAATGCCGGAAAGGCTTGAGGCGGTAATTGAAAGCTCAAGCGGCTTTTTAACGTGGATATTGGCTCTTCTCACTGCCTCTGTCCTCAGTGCTTTAACGACGTGGGTGGTTGCAGGGATTCAAGCTGCACCGTTAAAACCCGTCGAAATAAAACCTGCATTTCTCGCTTTAAGACGCAGGTTAAAGCCTTTTGCATGGACATCTTTTCTCGTCATTTTAGTAAACACTATTCTCTGTTTTCTGATTCCGATTTCTGCCGTTATTTTTGCTCTCGTTCCGGCAGTTGTGATAATCGAAGGCGAAAAAGGCATAGCGGCAATGAAACGGTCTTTCAGACTCGTTCGCCGCACATTACGCACTGTGATTGCGAATGTCTGCATACAGTTTCTTGTCCCGTTTTTCTTAACGACTTTGATTTTTCTTATTATTGGTTCGGGGATTATTGCAGCCGATACGGTAATAAAAAAAGTAAGACCCGAAACCACTTCGATACCACAAACCCTTGATACAAAAGACGAACAAAATAAATCTGATACTAAAAACAAAGAAAGTAAATCAACCGATTTTAGAGTTGAAAAGAAAAATACGGGTGTAGGGATATTTTTCGGTGAAGATGATGGCGACAGACAAGGAAAGATTTCAATGATTATGACCGGTATATTTCAACTTGTCTGGTTGCCTATCAATGTTGTTCTCGGAACATTCGCGGCAATTCTGATAGCACTTCTTTATTTGAAAGCACGACAAGCGGGCGGCGAAACTATAAAAGAGGTCTTGCAAGAATTTGATGACGAATGCCAGAAACGAAGTAAGTGGCAAAAAAAGATGCGTAACCGATTAAGTCTGCACACACGGGTAAGTAAGAGCTGACCAAGAGACTGCACCAAGTTTTGATTTAGGAGAGTAATGCCGATGGCAAAAAAAACTTTACTGCTTTTTTGTTGCGTTTTGCTTTTATGCTTAACAGATTCAACTTTTGCACAGAGTTTTCGGAAAGAGTTAGGTGCAAGCGGCAAAGTTGAAATCAGCGTAAACAACCGCAATGGGCGTGTGGTACTTATTTCGCTTGAAGAGCAGGAAAAAGTTTCTCTTGAGGCTACGTCACCAGGCGCGGCTGTGAAAGAAAGCGATTTGAGCATTTCAAATTCGGCAGGTCGTATTGAAATCATTGTTAAAGAAAGAAAAGCAAAAGACCGCATTGATTTGACTGTAAAAATTCCAAAGCGTGCGAGTGTGAGTGTGACAAGTGACGGCGGGGCTGTTGATGTTGTCGGCAACATCGCGCAGGCAGAAGTTAAAACCATAACAGGAACAATTCACACAGAGATTCCTCTTGAGGCAGTACAAGTTCATTTCATCTGGGAACTCAGCCGCCCGCGTATTATGAGCGATGTCGAACTGCCTGAAATAAAAGAAAAAGCCGCCGGAATGTTTTCCATAAAAGGCAAGATTGGCGAAAAGAAACCTGATGCAGAAAAGCTCGTTCGGTTAAACTTTACAACCGAACGCGGGCTGATGCTCTTAAATGTTGACCCCGAAATGGTGCCGAGCGATTTGCGCGAACGTCCGTTGACAGAAGCAGCAAAAGCAATCGTAAAAAGCGGTGAAACAAATCTGGTTGATGCAATTCGCAAGGTCGTTCCGAAAATTTATGGTGATTACGCAAAGACTCTCCCGCCGCGTAAAGAATTGCTCACATTGGGCGTGCCCTCTGCGGCAAAAACTTTTACAACAGAAGTTGCACCGAAAATAATGAGCGTCAATGCTGTCGTTACTGACAAAAACGGACGCGCAATTTCAGGTTTGAAAGAACAGGATTTCTCTTTAATTGAAAACGGAAAAGAGAGAGAAATTTCAAAAGTCGCACCTGCAAATGCTCCTTTCAATCTTGTGTTGTTGCTGGACGTTTCCAATAGCGTAGAAGAACGCATAGACTTCATACGCAAAGCCGCCCGCAATTTCCTGAACACGACAAGCCCGCAAGACAAAATCGCTATTGTAAGTTTTCGTGATGATATTCAGTTGATTTCAGATTTCACTACGGACAGAAGAAAACTCTCAGAAAGCCTAGACCAGATTGATGCGGGCGGCGGAACTGCGCTTTACGATGCTCTTGCCTATACTTTTGTTCACACACTTAAACCCTTGCGCGGCGAACGCACTGCCGTAGTGATACTTTCTGACGGTGACGACAATCGCTCGTTTATTCCTTACGGAGCATTGACCGATACGATTATGGAATCAGGTGCATTGATTTATCCGCTCTATATTCCTTCAGGATTAATTCGTGAATCTAGTCTGCCAAAACCATCAACAACGCTTGACCCGACACGGGCGCGTTACATGACGCTGACATCACGCGCCGAACAAGATGGTGCAAAGCTGGCTGAAATTTCGGGCGGTATCTATTACCCGATTCGTCGCATAGAGGATTTACAAAAGGCTTATGACGATGTTGTCGCACAACTTCGTATGTCTTACACAATTACTTACATATCCGACTTAAACGCGGATGCCATGCGCCGCATCAGAGTCAACATGAAACGCGACGGCGTCGGCGTCAGATTAAGTCCCGTTGTTGGCGTGAATAAACCTCGATAACAAATTTAATTTGAAGGAAGAAAATCAAAATAATGTTAAGAAAAAATTTCATGGTGCTTTGTTTCATTTTTTTATTTGCTCTCTCTCTAAATGCACAGAAGCCCGATAACAAAACGAAAGAAACGAAAGAAACGAAAGCAACCGACGAAGCCAAACAGAAAGAATCTAAGCAAGCAAAAGAAGCTTATGATTCGTTGCTTGAGAAGGTAAAAAAAGGCGATTTTACTGTTGATTTCACAGTATTGAGAACAGCATTTACCAAAACGGAAGGTTTTAGCGGTTACGGAAAATTAGATAAAGAAGTTTATAGTGCGCTCGACAAAAAAGATTTTCAGACCGCTTTGAAAATCGCAGAAGACAGATTGAAAGATGATTACTTAGACCTCAATGCACATTACGTTGCTTTCATCTCAAACAGGGATTCCGGGAAAACAGAGAAAGCAGAATTTCATCGAAACGTATTGCTGAAATTGGTCGAAGCAATAGAAAAAAGCGGTGACGGCAAAACACCTGAAACAGCTTATGTCGTCATTGGCGTGGACGAAGAATATTTTATGATTAGCTATTTAGGCTACAACGCTTCCTCGCAAGGGCTACATCGCGCAAACGGGCATATCTATGACAAGATGACCGTCACAAATCCAAAAACAAATGAAACTGTTGTTCTCTATTTTCAAATAGATAGTTTTTTCGGGAAGTTTTAAGTTTGAACATAGATGAAAAGCCCTCTGCTTATGTCGTTGTTTGATGATTCGGAACGCCGCCCGCTTAGTGTGTCTCAGTTGACAATGCAGGTGCGCGAGGCTCTGGAAGCTCGATTCAAATCCGTTTGGATTGAAGGCGAGATTTCAAACTTTGTTCAAGCCGCTTCGGGTCATTGGTACTTCACAATCAAAGATGAGTTTTCGCAGATTCGCGCTTCATGTTTTCGCGGCTCGAATTATCGAATACGCTTTCGTCCGTCTGATGGTTTGCAAGTCCGCGCACACGGGCATCTTTCGGTCTATGAACCGCGCGGCGAATATCAAATCGTTGTTGAATCTTTAGAACCCGTTGGCGCGGGTGCGTTAAAAGTGGCGTTTGAGCAATTAAAGGAACGCCTTGCAAAAGAAGGTTTGTTTGATGAAGAACTAAAACGTCCTCTGCCGCTTTTCCCGCGTCGTGTCGGGGTCGTAACTTCGCCAAACGGAGCGGCTTTGCGCGATATTATCAAAGTCATTTCAAGACGCACGAGAACTGTAAATATAATTATTTCACCTTCCCGTGTTCAGGGCGAAAACGCCGGAGAAGAACTCGCAAACGCATTACTTCTTCTAAATCAACAACACATCAATGCCGTAAAAGAAGAACGCGAAGACGGGATAATTGACGTTATCATCATCGGACGCGGCGGCGGTTCTGTTGAAGACCTCTGGGCTTTTAATGACGAGAGATTAGCCCGTGTGATTCGTTCGTCTTTGATTCCTGTTATCTCCGCAGTTGGACACGAAACAGATTTTACAATTGCTGATTTTGTGGCGGATATGCATGCGCCAACGCCGTCGGCGGCGGCTGAAATAGTTGCGGCGCGTGAAGACGAATTGCAGGCTTTTGTTGAAATGAGAACACAGGATTTAATGCGTGCACTCAGGTATGATTTGATGGACAAACGCTCAAGGCTTCAAACTGCGGCAATGTCGCCCGTATTTGATGAAGTCAGAGACCAGTTGCAAGACGCACAGCAATCTGTCGAAAGCTCGAAAAACAAGATTGAAAAGCTGATGACAAATCTTTTACAGCGTGTTCGTCGCCGTACAGATTCTGTTTCTTATCGTTTGTCCCCCACAATCCTCGGCGCGAAAATTACTCAAGCAAAAACCCGTTTCAGTCTTTTGTGTGTGGCGCGTGATATGGCAATCCATTCGCGCATTGATGAAGCAAAAAATAATTTCAGTGTAAACGTCGCGTCGCTCGAAGCATTATCGCCATTGGCGGTTTTGAGTCGCGGTTATGCAATGGTTCAAAATGAAAACGGGAAAATTATTCGCGAATCTTCGGGTGTTGATGTTGACGAAGTATTGAGAGTTCGTTTAGCTAAGGGAGCGTTAAATTGTCGCGTTACAGAAAAGGAATAGCTGATGTCAGATGAAGGAAACAGAATCGTAGTTAATATAGACTCGCAATCGGGTCAGTCGCCTAATACGCAATACACACCAACACCACAGCCACAGATGAGAAATGTGTCGCCCATTCCACCTCTTCCACCATCGCCGAAAACCAAAAAGCGTGGTGGATGTTTGTTAAAAGGTTGTTTGGTACTTTTGATTTTAGGCGTGATTGTCGGCGCAGGTTTAGGCATCGGCGGATATGTTTACTGGCAAAGTTACATGAGCAAGCCAGGATATTCTTTGGCACTTTTGATTGATGCGGGACAACGCGATGACCAAAAGGCGATTGAGGAATTAATTGACATTGACAAGGTTGTCGAAGATTACGCGGCACAGGTCAAAGAGCAAGCTAAAAATAATCCGATTGTTGTCGGACCGTTAAAACAAATCTTGGAAAAATTTCTTGCACAAAAGATGCCCGAAATAAAACAGAAGGCACGCGAAGAAATAAAGGGTCGAATAAAAGAGGTCGGACAAAAAGCCGAAGGAAAACCGTTTATTGTTTATGCTCTTGCTCTGCCTTGGGTCATCGGTATAACGGAAGAAGGCGATAAGGCTACGGCGAACATCAACTACATTACGAATACAATCGAGATAAAGATGGAACGCAACGACAACAAATGGAAAATTGTCGGCGTAAAAGATGACGAAGCCATCAACAGAATCGTTGAGCGAATTATCAATGAGATGACATCGGGCGGAAAATAAATAAGCTGAGGTCGAGTATTAAATGGTGAAAAAAGCAGAAACTAAAACAAAAAGTTTTGAATCTTCACTTTCCGCATTGGAAAAAATAGTGCGCGAACTTGAACAAGGCGATTTGCCTTTGGAAGAAAGCTTAAAACTTTTTGAAGAAGGCGTGAAACTTTCGCGTGAATGTCAGGAAAGATTAAATCAAGCCGAACGCCGCATAGAAGTTTTATTGCGCGATAATGAAGGCACGCCTGTTGTAAAAAGTTTTGATGACAAGGACGATTTTCGATTCTCACAAGACGAGGAAGAAAGCGATGATGATGACTCAGCCGTCTTTTGAAATCTCAAAAATTATTGATGATGTTCGTGCTCTTATTGATAAAGAACTTCACGTTCTTATTCCTGAGGAAACAGTCGAACCAACAAAACTTCATCAGGCAATTCGTTGGAGTTTATTTGCAGGCGGAAAGCGTTTTCGTCCCGCGCTTGTTTTAGCTGTCGGGTCTTCATTTGGCGCGAGCGAAAATCAATTACTCCGAACTGCTTGCGCTCTTGAAATGATTCATACCTATTCGCTGATTCACGACGATTTGCCTGCGATGGATGATGATGATTTGCGGCGAGGACGCGAAACCTGTCACAAAAAATTTGATGAAGCGACGGCAATTTTAGCGGGTGATGTTTTACAGTCTCTGGCATTTCAATCAGTAGCCGAAGATGAAAATCTTTCGTATCAAATTCGCGTCCGATTGATAAGCGAAATCACACGCTCAACTGGCACGCCGGACGGAATGGTTGCGGGTCAGGTTTACGATTTGGAAGCGGAGTCAAAACCAATTACAAACGATGAACTCGAACGCATTCACAGAAATAAAACCGGAGCATTGATTCGCGTTTCGGCGCGGGCGGGGGCAATAATAGCGAACGCAGACGAAACAGAATTAAGTTTAATTTCTCAATATGCCGAAAATCTCGGACTGCTTTTTCAGATAACGGATGATTTGCTTGATGTAACGGCAACGGCTGAAGATTTGGGAAAGACGCCGGGTAAAGATGCAAGAGCAGAGAAAGCAACTTATCCTTCGCTCTACGGTTTTGATAATGCCAAAATAATGGCAGATGAAGTGTATAAGGCGACTTGCATTGTCTTAGAAGCATTAGATAGGAACACAACTGTTTTGAAGAACATTGCGGATTTTATCCGATACAGACGCTCTTGAAAATAATCCAATTTTTCTAATCTATAACTTCTCTGACTTTTCTTCTGAGTTCTTGTAGCGAAAAAGGTTTTTGCAGAAAAGCAACATCACCGAGCGAAAGTTTTTTCCCCACAATCCATTCCGAATCGCCCGAAGTTATGATTATCCGTATATCCGGGCGAAGCGATTTCATCTTTTCCGCTAAAGTCAGCCCGTTCATTCCCGGCATACTCATGTCCGTCATTAAAAGGTCTATTTTGTCCGGAAACTCTTCTGCGATTCTTAATGCGCTCTCGCCGCTTTCAGCGGACAAGGTTTCATAACCAATTGTATTAAGCAATACCTCTACAATTTCGCGCACCTGCTCTTCGTCATCCACCAAGAGAATAATTTTTGATTCAAAAGATGACAACTGAGTTTTCGATTGCACCTGCTTGAACTCTTCTTCAACTATCGGAAAATAGAATTTGTATGTTGTACCTTTGTTTATCTCGCTTTTGACCGTTATGTGTCCGTTACTCTGTTTGATGATGCCATAGACACTTGCCATCTCAAGCCCTTTGTTCGGCTGAGTGGATTTGAAAAAGAAGAACGGTTCAAAAAGCCCCGCTAATGTTTCTTTGTCCATCCCGACGCCATTGTCACTGATTGTAATAAGCACACAATGGCCTGCTGAAAAAAAGTCTTGCGAATCTGACTTCAAGTTTTGAACATCCATCAGTGATGTTTCGATTTTTAATGTTCCGCCGTTTTTCATGTCGTCGCATGAATTAGCAATAACCGTGAGCAGACATTGTTCTAATTTTTCAGGGTCGGCGTTAATGTTTGCACTCAACAAGTTAAGATTGCTTAAAATCTCTACGTTCCCGCCGCACAAACGACGTATCTTAGGAGACAAATCCGAAATCAGTTTATTTAGGTCAATGTCTTTCGTAACAAGAAACTGTTTGCGCCCGAATGCCAGCAGTTGATTTGTCAGCGTGGCACATCTGTCAGCGGCTTTTTCGATACCTTTGAGTGGAGTATAAAAATCATGTTCGGGTTCAATCTGTTGAAGAAGTATCTGCGTGTAGTTTTCAATTACAGTGAGCATATTGTTGAAGTTGTGTGCAACGCCACCGGCTAAATGTCCTATTGCTTCTATCTTCCGTGCTTCTGCAAGTTGTTCTTCTTTTTGGCGCAGTTTTTGTTCAGAAAGTTTTTGTTCTGTGATGTCGGTCAGAGTCCCCACCCATTCAATAATGTTTCCCTCGTCCGAACGAACCGGAACACCTTTAGCTAATGCGTAAGAATAGATTCCCTTGGTGCGGGAGATTCTATATTCCGTCTCAAAAGTCTCTCCTGTTTTAACCGCCTCAAACCATAGTTGTTTTACTCTTTCGCGGTCATCAGGATGAATGGCTTCAAGCCAACCCGACCCTTTAATATCTCTAAGTTTTCGTTCAACACAATAGATTTCATCACCGAAACATTGAGCCAGTTTTCCGTCTGCATCCATTACCCAAATCAAGTTTGAACTTGCATTAACAAGAGCGCGGTAATGCTCTTCACTTTGCTTGTGAGACTCTTCTGCCCGCTTACTTTCTGTAATATCAAAAACTATTACCAGAGTAGCCTCTTGTTTTTGAAAAATGATGGGTGAAGTTGAAACTTCCACCCATTTAATATCACCATTTTTTGCCAGAATTCGCGTTTCGTATTGCAAAGGCGGGTTGCCTTCACTCATACGATTTTCAATTCTACTCTTTACGGCTTGAATATCATCTTTGTATATGAGCGTGAAAGGGCTTATCGCCATAAACTCCTGATATGAGTATCCGGTTAAGGTCGCAAATGCGGGATTGGCATAAAGGTACTTTTTGTTTTTTGAAACTATGCTGATGCCTACAAAATTTTTCTCGGCGATAGAACGAATAAATTCTTCGTTTGATAAAGATTCGATTTCGTCTAAGCGCGATTGTAGTGTTTGCAATTCTTTAAGTAATTGCTCTTGAGAAGGGACTTCCTGTGCGTCGTCATCAAAACTCATGGGCGAACTTCGACTTTAAGTTTAGGGACTAAGAGAGTTTTGTAGCGTAACTTCAGTCAAAACTAAAGGGAAAATAACACAGGAAAGTATTACAGGCTAGAAGAAAATTTTAATTTAGCAATAACTTTGCGCTCGCATTTTGGCTTCGGCTGCCTGCATAACCCGCAGTGGTTCGGAGATAAAAGATGTCAGTTGAAACGTCTCAGTCTGTTGATTCGGGAAGGCTTGATAAAGACAAAAATCCGGAAGTTGTAAACAGGTCAAAGGTGATGTTTCGTCGTATCCCGTATCAATACCTATCGCACAATGTGATGTATAAATTCCGTGTCTTCCGACACGACCTAAGAACGGCAAGAAGGGCGTCGGTGTATGTCCGAATATACAAGGTTTGCCGCGATAGTTTTTGAAAAAGTCCATGTTGCGTGACCAAAGCAGTGTGTATTCCTCACAGTCTTTCGGGTGCTTTCCTACCTCTAAACCTGCGTGAACATAAAACGCATAATCATCTTCGTAATAGAGAGGCAGACTCCGAAAGAAATCAAGATGTTCTTGCGGTATTCTTTCCGATACGCGCTTAACGGCATTATCGAAATCCTGCACACTGTTTATCAGAAACGGGACGCCCGTGTATTGTTGATATGTGAGCCAACCACCCGCCGATGGTGTAAACCAAAGACCCATATTGCGTTCAACGCAATCAAGGAGCATCTGTTCGTGATTTCCGCGTAAACACACAACCCGCCCGGGGTTTTCTTTCTTCAAACTTAAAAGGGTTTCGACAACACCGGGCGCGTCATTGCCGCGGTCAATCAAGTCTCCTAGAAAAACGAGCGTGTCAACATCTTTATCAATTGGAATTGAATCAAGTATCGTGTGAAGTTGTTCGCAACGTCCGTGAATGTCGCCGATGATAAAGGTTTTCATGTTTTTAGAGCTTAGTTTATTTCTTTTGATTTGCTGATTTGATGATGTCTAAAAAATCAGGGTCGTCTTGATAATCTTCCCAGCTTGGGTTAGATGCAAAAAAATCAGGGTCTTTGATGCCAAGTTCAATAGTTCGTTTTACCCATTTGAGTGCAGTTTCGCGTTCACCCAAAATCGCATATGCTGACGAAGCCCAGAAAGCTATATCTGCATCAACATCAGCACACGCAAGAGATTTTTCATTTAACTCTGCGTTTGCTTCTTCCGCCGCACCTTGTCTTGCCAAGTTGATTGCAAGAAGCGGGCGAATGCCGTGCATCTCGGGGTTTTTACCAAGTACATTGTTTAGCAATGTTACTGCTTCATCAAATTCATTGCGCCGCTGAAATGCAACGGCACGAAAGATTTTTAGAAGCGGATGATTTGATTCTGTGCTTGCACCTAATTCCAAATCAAGGAGAGCGTCGTCGTTTCGGTTTTGACGTATGAAGATTCGCGCACGGTTACAACACACATTAACACGCTCTGCCGGATTAAGTTTAAGCATACGGCTGTAGTATTCAATCGCTTTATCGTAATTGCCTTGAAGGCGATTTATTGTGCCGTTTATAAACGCGACTCCGACATCGTTTGGCTCCTCTTTAAGAAGCGTTTCTGCCAACTCGCGTGCCTCTTCCGTATGACCTCTTGATAGAAGCAAAAAGAATCTGTGACGTCGCGCTTCGGCAAGTTTCGGGTCTAGCTGTAAAGCCTTGTTCAAATAGATTTCGGCTTTATCGTAATCTTTGGAATTCCCGTAAAATTTAGTGACGCGATTGACATATGCATTGCCAAGCGCAGAGTGAGCAAGGGCAAGTGTCGGGTCAATTTCGGTCGCACGACGAAAATGACATACGGCTTCTTCGGAATCTTCCAATGCAAGTGTGTGATAGATAAATCTTCCGTGCGCGTCACGTCCCTGCAAAAATTCTTCGTACGCGGCGGTTCGCATAGAGGTCGCGCCTGTTGTATGAACTTTTTCTTCTGTCCGTTGAGGTGTATCTGAACGGTGTCCGGCGGAAGTAAACGAAACATCTTCAGGCTTTTGTGTGATGTGTTGCCGCCAATCGTCAAGTGCTTCGTTCTGCGTTTCGATTTTTTGCATAAGTTCCAGGAAACGCGGGTCACGACGCAAAGATTCAAGATTTCTATCTACCTCAAACCAATTTCTGTTTTCATTTCCAAGAGCGATTGCACGTTCGAGCCATTTGAAAGCCTCATCGGTTTCGCCCATCATCGCAAAAGAGGACGCAACCCAATAAGCCATATCGTGGTCAGCCGTAGAGACTTCAAGTGTACGTGCATTTAATTGTTCTTTTGCTTCGTCAATTTTGCCCTGAATGACCAAGTAAGTTGCGTAAATCGGACGAATTCCGTCAATATTCGGGTTTTGATAAAGGACTTCTTTGATTTCCTCCAAAGCCTTATCAACCTCGCCTTTGTAATAGAGAACACGCGAACGGAAAGTTTTAATCAACGGATGGTCCGGTTCAATCGCCGCACCTTGTTCAAGTTCAAGGAGTGCGTCGTCGTAACGACTTTGATACATAAAAATTCGTGCACGATTGTAGCTTGCAACAACGCGAGCCGCCGGGTCTAGTCTTCCTAACCTTTCATAACTGCGAAGTGCACGGTCATATTCTCCGTCGAGACGATGCAGAACGGCTTTTACAAAGTGCATTGCCGCATCGTTCGGAACTTCTTCCTGAAGACGTTTTATTGTTGAGCGTGCTTTCTGTTTTTCGCCTCTTGAAAGATATATGAAGACCATAAGCATACGTGCTTCGACAACGTGAGGGTCATGTTTGATTGCCGCACTGAAAGCCGCTTCTGCCTTTGTGTAGTCCTCAGCATCACCGAGACCTTTGAAAACACGGTTTGCATAACAAGCACCGAGACCGCTGTGGGCAAGGGCAAAGTTCGGGTCGAGTTCCGTTGCGCGTTTCAAATGTTGAATTGCATCTTCGCAATCATCCTGCGAAAGAGTGCGAAAGACGAAACGTCCGAAACTGTCGCGCCCCCGCAAATATTCTTCGTAAGCATCAACATTATCCGTTATGCGCTCTGCAAGTTTTCCTTTCTCAGCAGGACTCAATTCGACTTTCATGCTTTCGGCAATACGCTCGGCGATTGTGTCTTGCAATGCGAGAATGTCACCGCCCTCGGCATCAATACGGTCACTCCAAAGAATATCGCCCGTTAAAACATCAAGCAGTTGAGCCGTGACACGAATACGTTCGCCTGCACGCAAAAAACCTGCAGACAAAACTGCGTTTACATCAAGTTCACGTCCTGCTTCTCGTGGGTCAACATCTTGCCCCTGATATTTCGCAATCACAGAACTCGGACGAACAATCAATGAACGAAGACGCGCAAGTTCCGTAATGACGGAATCCGCTAATGAAAACTCATAAAAGCTAACGGCTTGGTCGTTGCTCAAATTTTTGAACGGTAGTATTGCAAGGCTCTTTTTATGTTCGCCGACGCTTGTTTGGGTCGCGCTCTTTTGCATATCCAAAGTCGTCGGTGTGGTTTGCGGCGCGGTTGGTTGTTGCGAGTTAGAAGATTCTTTTTTGCCACGAAACCAACTGAGTGCGCGTTTGACAGGGTTTGTCGTTGAAGAATGTTTTGGTGCTATCGGGACAATAAGCGCATCGGGCTGTTCTCCGCCTGAAAGGCTGCTCAAAACAGAACGCAGTTCATCGCGCATTTCAGAAACCTTTTGATAACGGTCTTTCGGATTCTTTGCCATCGCCTTGTCCAAAATTTGTTGGAGTTTTGGCGGTGGCGGTATCTGCCCCGAACGCATTTCAGCCAAAGGCTTTGGTTGTGCGTTCAATACCGCGTAACGAACCTCAACGCTCGTCTTTCCTTGAAATGGCCAAATGCCTGTCAACATTTCATAGAGCAAAACGCCCGTAGAAAAAATATCGGCACGATGGTCAACCTTGTCTCCGCGAGCCTGTTCCGGCGCAGCATATGTCGCTGTTCCGTAAGGTACGCCGATTTCCGTAAGTTCGGTTCGGTCCATTCCTTTGGCGTGTGGGCTGTCGTCTTCTATTAATTTGGCGAGACCAAAATCAAGAATCTTTGCCTGTCCGGTATCGGTGACCATAACATTTCCGGCTTTGATATCGCGGTGAATAATTCCTTGCGAGTGTGCGGCGGCGAGCGCATCACAAACCTGTATGGCAATTGAAAGCGTGCTCTTTAATGAAAGAGGTCGCCCGTTGACGAGTTGTCTCACGTTGCGCCCCGTTATCATCTGCATTGCAATATAATGAATGCCGTTTGATTCATTAAGGTCGAATATAGTGCAGATATTCGGATGGTCTAACGCGGAACACAAACGCGCCTCTCGCTCGAATCGCTTTAGATTTGCTTCTCTGCTTGTTAATTCGGCGGGGAGTATTTTAACGACAACTGTCCGACCAAGCTTTGTGTCAACAGCCTTATAAACCGCTCCTTGTCCGCCCGCTCCGAGCTTTTCAAGAATACGGTAGTTATGCAACATCGTGCCAACCATATTTTTGGATTGCGGATTGCCGACTGAATCAATTGCCGATTTATTCATGTCAACATTTAAGGATGAATTCAATCGGCAATCGAAAATCGGCAATCAAAAATTAAAAACTTGACTCACGGTCAATCAATCGTGAACCGTTCAACCACGCGGGGGATTTCCCCAACCTGAACCTACATAAACTCCGTCTCTTACGATGCACGGGACGGTCGGGTCGCCGTCCGAATAAGCAAACATTTCAGTACGACGTTCGCGGTCATTCTGCGCGTCGTATTCGATAAATTCAATTTTGTTTTCGTTGTAATACTCGCGGGCTTGTTGACAATAAGGACAGCCCGGTTTCATGTAAATGACTAATGCCATTTGTGAACTTAACCTCCGTGCGATGTAGTTTACTCCTTCAACGCAAAAGAACAAAGGGAGAAAGTAAAGGTGGCGCAGAGAGTGTAGAAAGATTTGCCATTGTTCTTTTCTTTCGACAGTAAATAGTGGCTGACAAGTGGAAAATGTTTTTCCATTTACTACTTTGCTTTGCTTATACTTTTGTCCTTACTTCCTTCTCGTCTATACTCTGTCGCGCATGATTGACGAAGACCTTTTTGAGCCTTATCAAAAACTAATTGAGATTGAAGTATTGGGACAGCGTGTCAAAGTTCCGGAAAACAATAAACTTCTTCGCTGTTTTCAATACCTTTCAATTGAAACTATTTCTTATGGTGATTTTTGTTGGAATGGCGAGTGCACAAACTGTCAGGTGTGGTATCAAATCGAAGAAGACGGTGAAGTAAAAGAACGCACCACGCTATCATGTCGAACAAAAGCAAGTGAAGGAATGTCTATCACAAAACTCAGCAAACACATCAGGCTAAAAGGAGTCATCGGGTCAGGCGAGTCTAAAGAATTACTTGAACCCGAAGATTCGCCTGACTCAAAAACCCGACAGACTTGTTAGTATTTCGGGACGCTTGGGTCAACTTCGTTTGACCAAGCCATGATGCCGCCTTTCAGGTTGATAAGTTTTCCTGTGTAACCCGCTCGTGTTAATGCTTCAATAGCTCTTGCGCTACGAACGCCGCCTTTGCAATGGACAACCGTTTCGCGTGATGAATCAATCTCGTCAATTCGATTAATGACTTGCCCAAGAGGAATAAACTTTGTGTCAGGAATGCGTGCGAAGTTGTACTCGCCCTCTTCGCGCACGTCAATAATTTGAATGTCGTCGCCATTATCTAAACGCTGTTTTAATTCAGTAGCTGTGATTTCTTCCATGTAGTTTTGAATCCTTATGAAAAAAGCCCTTCCTCATGGTCGGGCTAATAGTTTGTTTAAGAGATGAACGGAATTTTGGCTCCGCATTCGGGACAAAATTTAACGGACGCTTCCGGTTGAAAACCGCAACCCGGACAAGTTGCTTTCGGTGGTGCGCCCGGTGTTCCGCATTCGGGGCAGAATTTTGCAGAACCGACGGCATGACCACAGCTAGAGCAAGTTCCGCCTGTTGATGTCGTTGGTTTATGCGGTTGAGTCGGCGGGGCTTGAATATGTGCGCCCGCGCTCATATCAATTCCCGAAGCGTAATCTTGTTCGCTGGCTTTTGAGTAAATCTGTTGGCGCATTGCATCAGCTTTTCCCTGCGCGTGTGCAGACGCCATTTCTTCCTGATAATTCGGAGCACAACTTTCACAAAGGTTTGCATTTGCATTCCAGCAAACTTCGGGACAAACCCATTTGCCGCATCGCGTACATTGATGAAAATGTTGTTTGCCTTCTTCGACAGCCGCCTTCAAGGCAGAATCATGAGCAGGTCCGCCGACGGCGCGTTGGACTTCGTAAGCGGATTGTCCGGCAGAATGTCCCCAACCTAACAAGTCACTTGCCGCACGAAGAAAAGAACCGCCCATTCCAAGCATCGAAGGTTGGAAACGAGACAAATAACCGTTACCGCATTTGTCGCAAAGAAACTTAAACTGAAAACCTTTGTCCGTTGAAAGGTCTTGATGATTGTTGACGAACTGAATCATTGACATAAATTAAAGCCTCCGAAGTTTGTAATACTTTCAAATAGAATTTTGAAAACTGAAATGGATAGATTTCCAGTGATTCAAACTTTTGTGGATTATACATGAAGATAGATACTGAACACAGTAAGGAAAAACGGACAGAGAAATGCTCAAAAGAATGTTCTAAAAGTTTGCCATACAGATAAATTTAATCTTCAAATTCATATGGATTAAACTCGCTTCTTTCAAATTCTAACGCATATAGAATACTAGGAGCGTCTATTGAATAGATACACTGACCGTGAACCCACCTGATTGTTACGTGCCTATTTCCAAATTCGTCTTCGGGGAATACGGCAACTATTCTATCGCTCTTTGACTCACCTTTGGAGTTAGAAGGCGATATTCTTTCAACAATCTGTGGTTCTGTAGAAAAAGGAAACCAAATGTTCATTCTTTCTTTGGCTTCTTTGAACGATAAGTAGCATTCATTGCTTTCACCTATGCTTTCTCCGTTTGGTAATTCATAACTTTGCCAATATCCGCTACCGCAACCTCGCATAATCGGCTTGATTCCGTTTAACAAAGAACTTTGCTTTAGCATTTCGAGATTAGGCTTAAAGATAATTGACTTTGTATAGTCAGAATAAATCCATACCAACGAACACCCGATAAAAAAAGTTAAGACTGAAACAGAAATTTTATACGCAAGCTTCATAGACTTTTACACCTTATTACCTTTTCAAGAAGCGAAACTGTTTCGCATATTACTCCAAAACGGTTTTTCTCAGAAACATTTTGAATACGTGTTCTTTCATTAACTAAACTAAAGAGAGAATAATTCTTATATCGTTTTCGATATTTCTTTTACGCCATTACGTTCTTCTTGTTAAACTTGGCGCGAAAGGAAATTCGTTTATGCGTTTTGAGTATTACAGTGACGAAATCGAAAACACGCCTAAACTTTCGGTTGACGGTATCGTTCCGAACAGCATTCATTTTTCGCATTGGCGCGGAAACGAAACGCCTGCCGAAGTTAAAGCAGACACTTCGACAGAGATTGCTTTGAATCTTATCGAAGCACCGAATCGTGACGAACTGACAACAGGAATTGAACTCGTAACAAACAATCATTTCGACACGGACGGAGTCTTATCCGTGTGGTCTGTTTTATTGGGCGAACGTGCTTTGGAGTTTAAGGAATTATTGATTGATGCTGCGACTGCCGGAGATTTTTCCGAGTTTACGGGCGTACAGGCAGTTCGTATTTCTTTGGCAATTCAAGGGAGTGACAGCCCCATTGTTGGCGAAGATACTTCTTCACCTTTGGCAAAACATCTTGCGGGAAAATCTGTTGAAGATGATGCAGAATCTTACGCGCTTGTTCTGCCTGAAGTTGAAAATCTTTTGCGTAAGACAAACGATTACGAAATGCTGTGGCGTCCGTTGTGGGAGAGAATCGAAACTGCTTTGAATAGTTTTTCAAACGGCGCATCATCAGTTAAAGAACATGAAGAAGCGAAATTCTCTGTTGTGATTCTTGCACCCGATGTTTTTAGCAAAAACGGATTCAATCCAACGCGGCACTCTGCCCCTTACACAGCAATTTCACATTATGCAAAAGGGCAGTTCTTTTTGATTGCAACAGAGACAGAAAACGGATGGTTTTATCGTGCGGATTACCCGTATTATTCTTGGGCTGAAACAGTTGTTCGTCCACGCGTTGAGCGAAAAGATTTTTCCGTATTGATGGGTAGATTAAATCGGTTTGAAAAGAACGAAGGCAATTGGAAAGTTGATAAAAGCGGACTGTCAACAGCCTTCAAATTTTTTGATGATAAAGGAATGCCCGCTCCATCGGGCATTAAACCGAACATTGTGGCGGATGAATTGAAAAACTCTCTGCGAGATTTTCAAACAACTTCTATCGGAGTAACAAATGGCTGATTGGAACGAGCGTTACAGCAAAGGCGAATTCGCAACGAAAGAACCACACAAACTTCTCGTCGAATGGACAAAGAAACTAGGTGCGGGACACGCCCTTGATATTGCCTGCGGCACAGGGCGTCACACAATTTTTCTTGCTGAAAACGGTTGGCGCGTGACGGGTGTTGACAGTTCAAAAGTCGGAATTGAAATTACGCGCGATAGAGCAAAAGAAAGCGGCGTTGAAGTTGAAGTTATCGTTGCGGATATTGAAAATTACGAATTTGAAATTGAGCCAAACGCTTACGATTTGATTTGCGATTTTTACTATCTGCAACGCGACCTTTTTCCGAAAATAATAAACGGAATAAAGACGGGTGGTGCTTTTATCGCGGCTATTCACATCGTCGGTGCGAAAGATGACCAAGAACATACAAATACAGAGTTTTTGCTGGAAGAAAGCGAACTCTGTGAGTATTTCAAAGATTGGGACATCGTCCATTACTATGAAACATCGCTTGTTGATGACGATAAAGGCGAACATCACCATAGAACGGCTGAGATAGTTGCATTCAAACGTCTGGAATCTAGCGAGTGAAAAGACTCGATAGACTCGCTAAACTCGAAGACTATGTATGACGTTATTATCATCGGGGCGGGGGCGGCTGGATTGTCTGCGGCTTTGTGGTGCGACGAACTTAATCTTGATGCACTTGTTTTGGAAGAAAATGAAGAAGTCGGCGGGCAGTTGCTTTGGACACATAATCGAATCGAAAATCATCTCGGCATTACAGCAGAAAACGGGAGCGGGTTGCGTGACATTTTTGTAAGGCAAACTGAGGAACGCGATTTTGATTTGTGGACAAATGTAAAAATCGAAAGCCTCGATTTAAGAGCAAAGCGTTTGCGTTTGAAAAGTGGTGAAGAACTAAAAGCAATCGCTTTTATAATTGCGACAGGAATCAGAAGAAGAAAATTAAACGTGCGGGGCGAAGATGAATTGAAAGGTCGCGGCGTTATTGAATCCGGAAGGAAAGATTCGCACTTGGTTGCGGGCAAAGATGTTTGTATCGTAGGCGGCGGCGATGCGGCGGCAGAAAATGCTTTGATACTTGCAGAAGTTTGTCCGACCATTACTTTAATTCATCGCGGAAAACATTTAAGAGCACGCCGCGAATTTATCGAGCAGATAAAAGCAAATCATCGCATAACGGTTTTTACCAAAGCAGTCTTGCTAAATATCATCGGTGACGAAAAAGTAGAAGGCGTTGAAATAAAACGTGAAGGCGCATTAAAACCATTACAGATTGCCGTTGGCGGTGTGTTGATTCGCATAGGTGTCGAGCCAAATACAAAATTATTTTCCAATCAATTAGAAACAGATGAAAGCGGATACATTAAAATCAACAGTCAATGCGAAACCGTAATAGAAAATGTTTTTGCGGCAGGTGACGTAGCCAATCCAATCGCACCAACCGTAAGTAGTGCTGTAGGAATGGGTGCAACTTCGGCGAAAGCAATTGCCGCAAGGTTGAATGCAAAGGTATAGTACGCAAAGTTCTGAGTTCTGAGTTCTGAGTTCTGAGTTCTGAGTTCTGAGTTCTGAGTTCTGAGTTCTGAGTTCTGAGTTCTGAGCTTAAGTTAGAGGATTTTCGATGAAAAAATTTATTCTGTTAGCAATCATCTTGTTTGTTCCTTTTTCAGTTCAAGCGCAAACGAAAACTAAGTCTTCGGGTAAACCCAAAGATGCAAAAACATCTTCAAGCAAACCGAAAACTACTAAATCAACAGCTACGGTAACCAAGAAAACCTATTCGCCTGTTCACGAATACGACCCCGAACGTGACGCCGAAAAAGATTTGCAAGAGGCAATTGCCGAAGCAACAAAAACAGGCAAAAGAATCTTGCTCGAAATCGGTGGCAAGTGGTGTATCTGGTGCAGGTATATGGACGAATATTTCGTGGCGAAAAAAGACCTTCTTGAATACCGCGAAAAGAATTTCATCATGCTGAAAATCAATTACAGTCCCGATAATAAAAACGAAACTTTTCTTTCAAAATACCCTAACGTCGCAGGCTACCCGCATATTTTTGTTCTGGAGAAAGACGGGAAACTTCTTCACTCACAGAACACGGGAGATTTGGAAGAAGGCAAGAGTTATAACTATGACAAGATGTCAGAATTTTTGAAGGCTTGGACAGCAAAGTGAAAAAGTTTTGATTACAGACTTTAGTTTGCCACTAAGGCATTAAAAAGCAGACTAAAGTCTGTAATCAAAACTTTGTTTTTTGGAGGAAAAGGTTGAGCTACAAGTTAATTACTCCGACAGAATTAAACGAACGGCTCAAACGTGGCGAGAAACTTTCTCTGATTGATGTGCGCGAACCCGTTGAGTTCGAGGTTGTTCGATTGGACGGGGCACAACTTTTACCAATGAGCCGATTTAATGAGTGGATTGGTCTTCTTGACCCAACCGCAGAGATTGTTGTGATTTGTCATCACGGCATACGCAGCGCACAGGTTTGTTCTTACTTGTCATATCAAGGTTTCGACAAAATTTATAATATGGTCGGCGGGCTGGATTTGTGGGCTGAAGATGTTGATTCCGATATGCCCCGTTATTGAAAGACAAAAACAGTGGATACATTTCAAAAACTTCTTTCCGAACACATTGCGTTTTCAATCGCAAAACAACAGGCACTTGGAAAACTTTTAGGCGAACACACTTGGGGTGTTGACCTGAATAAAGGCGTAGTTGATTTTGGTGAAGAGCGCATTTTCCCCATTCAGATGTTAGGAACGGAATCACATCTGTCAAAGACCTGGCTGTGGGCTTGGGCGAATACGGAAAGCAACATACCGCCCGATATTCTTAATTCTGCCAACAAGTTAAAAGAGATTGATTTGGAAATTTTCAAAAAGAGCGAAAGCCCTATTGAAGAAACAACCGCGCATCAGCTTTGTATGATTGCATCGGGCGTTTGTAATGCGGACGCATATTATCTGGGAGGTTATGAAGGCGGTACAGTTGCGTTTTTGGTTTATGACACGTTTTTACAGAAAATACCCGAAATGACTCCGCAGGAAAGAGCTTTGGTTATAACTTCCGTGCTTCAAAGTTTTGAGACGAATCATCGTTTAATGGTCGAATCGTTTTTGAAAAACTTGGGTTGTGAAATGATAGAGACTGATACAGGCGTCAAAGGAATGTTTGCAGACGGCACAAGTTTATCTGCAAGCTTTGACAGTCTTGGAAGAATTACGAAAATCGAAGTTTAATGAGCGCGAAAATCCAAAACACAATAATTGGTTCCGCAAGCGAAACAAAAAGCGAACGAAGTGTCTGTTTTTCACTTTTTCAGGATGTTCGTTTGCTCTTAATCGGTTTGTGGTTGGGCGCGGCTGTCTTTTTCAGTTTCGCTGTCGCACCGGGTGCTTTTGCAGTTTTGCCTTCAAGAGAATTGGCGGGAGCAGTTGTTCAAAGGACATTGGCAATTATAAATCTCTCCGGGTTTGTATTTAGTCTTTTGCTTTTGGTAACTGCTTTTTTCGGATTTAATCAAAACAAAAAACGCATTGCTCTTTGGATTGAAACCGTTTCTTTGATTATCCTTTCTGTTTCAACAAGCATATGTCATTGGGTAATAGCGGCAAAACTGCAAGCCATACGTTTGACAGCGGGAAGACCCATTGAAGAGTTTGCTCAAACAGACCCCTTGCGTGTAGCCTTTGGTAGCCTTCACGGATATTCAGTTATAGTTTTAAGCATCGGAATGATTGCCGCTTTGGTTGCATTTTTGCTGATTGCGCGGCGTCGCGGTTGAGTTCAAGGTCTAAAGTTTTATTGAAATTATTATTCAGAGGAAGCTTTATAAGATGGAAATCGTTGAAGATTTACTAGGATGGCAAAATCGCTATAAAGGGTATTTGAAAGACGGCGGCGTGCAACAAGATGATATTGGGAAAGATTACGTTTTTATCGAAAATAAAACTGCGCCTTTCACTCCTGCACGCCGCGCTTTGCCGATGTTGAATCTGGCATTGATTTCATCAGCGGGAGCATACATTGACGGAACAGAACCTTTTAACCTTGAATCAAAAGGCGGCGACGTTACGTTTCGGGAAATTCCGATTGAGGTCGAAGCAGAAGATTTGAAATATTCTGCGCGTGGTTATGACCCGACGGCAGTTCAGCAAGACCGCAATGCACAAATCCCTATAGAACGCCTTCTGGAATACGAAGCAAACAGTGTAATAGGACAGCTTAATCACGTCTGGTGGAGTTTCAACGGTTTTATTCCTGACGCCGCAAGAGTAGTAGAAACCTTAGCACCGAAAATCGTTGAGCGTGTGAAACGTTACGAAGTCCAAGCCGCGCTTTTGATTCCCGCTTCGCGTCTTTGTCATCAATCAATCGCATTAGTTGCGCGTGCGCTTGAAGCAGAAAATATCCCGACGATGATGATTGGCATTGACCGTGCAATTCTTGAATCCGTGAAACCGCCACGTGCAGGGCTGTATGCAGGCGAATTCGGATGCGTAGCAGGTAAACCGAATTGGAAAGAATATCAACTACGAGTGCTTGATGAAGCACTGCGTTTGATTGAGCCAATTGACCAACCAAGCATACGCCGTCTTGTTGTAAATCTTGAATCCGAAGTAGAAAAAGACCGTGGGGAAAAGTAAAAAGTAAAAAAAATGAAGACCCTTTTCTTTGTCTTTGCCTTTTTACTTTTACTTGTAACTGATAAGGTCAAGTGATAATAATTCAAAAACTTTAATCAGGAATCGGTTTTAGCTGTCGAAGACAGCGATGTATTCTTAGCCCATAGTGCAACTATGGGGAAATTAAACAGAGATTTT
>Ga0187894_10002058_pt1 | contig 24639 bp, 25 predicted proteins | sample GBC1701081metaG_FD_136650 | JGI IMG/M metagenome (GOLD analysis project Ga0187894, IMG submission 136650) | White microbial mat communities from a lava cave in the Kipuka Kanohina Cave System on the Island of Hawaii, USA - GBC170108-1 metaG ... | reverse complement strand
GCCCCGCCGAGCGCCCTAGCCGGTATCGAAGTGTCGCACGTGGAGGAGGCCCGAGCCGATGGAACTCACCACTTTCGCGCCCAGAGCGTGCAAGTCCCGCACGGCCTGGTCCGATTCCAGCCGTACCTCATCGGCCAAGGCCAAGGCGCCGACTTCACCGGGCAGGTGGCACAGACCGCAATCCGATGCCGGCTTCCCGATACACGGCCCCGTGTCACCGTCCAGCGCCCGAATGCCGCGCCCGGCAACCGGGGAGCCGTGCGAGACGACCGCCCGAGAAGTCCAGTCTTGCGTCCCCGGGGTATTCCTCAGCGGCGATTACCGTACAAGAATGTCCAAGGTCTTCGGTCCTCGCATCTCGCCGCCGCCGCCGTCGTGGGCGTCGACGGTTCACGCGTGAAACCAGGGCATCGCGGGCGGTGTCGCTGGGGCTGGTCGGGGTGATCGGCGCCGCCAACCTCCTCTCACTCAGGCGCGAGCTCCCCCGAAGCTGGCGGCGGATGACCTCGATGCACTCCGCAGGCAGGTGGGAGAGGTTGGCCAGGGTCTCGTTGCGGACCTTGCCACCTTCTCGGTAGGAGCGTCGCAGCAGCGTGGTCTCATAGACCTTGTCCTTGTACTGACGACGGGTCGTCACCACGTGCATGGCCCCACCACGAGCAGGGCCCCACCAGAGCATGGCCCCACCAGGAGCATGGCCCCACCACGAGCATGGCCCCACCACGAGCAGGCATAGCCTCATTCTGTGCCAACCGGCCTTCGAACACAACAATATTAGTGACTACACTTAGTGACCGTTCCGCGTCTGAACGTGCTGGTCAGGGTCGGTATGGGGAGTGAAACTCGCCGTAACTTCGGGTTAGACGGCCTGACCAAAGCCGCTTGACAAACATAGGAGCGTCCAACGGACTGCTCCGCCAGTACTTCCCCAAGGGCACCGACTTGTCGCGCTGGACTACCGACGAGATCGAAGCAGTCGCCAACACGCTCAACAGCCGACCCCGCAAGACCCTCGGCTGGAGATCGAGCTGTTGAACCGGCAGCACTGGCGGACCAACATTGAGGTGGCTGTGGACATCGCCGACTACGTCGAGCACTTCTACAATTCGGCCCGCCGTCACAGCGCGCTGGCCTACCTGACGCCGAACGAGTTCGAGAATCAAATTCATCCAAACCCATGGCGACGTCGTCATGAGGCGTGGTCCACTGAACGGGGAAAAGCTCTTGCTTGCAGCCCCAACGGGGTTCGAACCCGTGTTTTCACCTTGAGAGGGTGGTGTCCTAGGCCACTAGACGATGGGGCCTCGCCGGCGCCGTGAACGGTACCGGAAAAGTTCGGGGGGGAGGACTCGAACCCCCAATAGCAGGATCAGAACCTGCTGTGTTGCCAATTACACCACCCCCGAAAGGCTCGGTCAGCCTACAACGAGCGGTTCAGGACGGGATGCGCACCACCTCTTGGATGTTGGCCTGGCGCCGAAAGCCGATCACCCGACCGACCGCCACCGCAAGGGTCTCCCGGCCGATGGCCCGCCGCTCGCTCCAGCCCACGATGGGGCTGGTGGGCGTGGGCGATACGTGGGCCATTAGGCCCAACTCGGCGGCTATAGCCTCGATGCGGAGAGAATGGAAGCGGTCGGAAACCAAGATGGCCTCGTTCACATCCCGCCCGGCCAGGATGACGGTTGCAGCCGACAGCGATTGCCACGAAGACCGGCCGGTGACCTCGCGCAATACGGCACTATCGGGCACCCCCCGGGACAGGAGATAGTCCGCCGACACCGTCGCCTCGGTGAATCGATCGCCCGGCTGGTTGCCGCCGGTCACCACTACGAGCGGCGCCAGACGGCGGCGATAGAGGTCCACGGCATGATCAAGGCGAGCCTTGAGGACCGCTGAGGGTCGGCCATCGAACTGGGCGGCGCCGAACACGACGATGGCCGGCGCCGGTTGCGTGTCGTCTCGGCGGGACTCGGCCCAGACCTGCACGAAGGTGACCCCAAGGTAAACCAGCCCGATCATGAACAGAGCAACGGTGATCTTCACCGACAGCCTGACAAGAGTGATCACATCTTGGCTCGGGCCGCCTTCAGGCGCTCCAAGGTGACCTCCCGTCCGACAACTACCAGGGATTCGAACAGGGGTGGACCAACGGTGCGGCCCGTCACGGCTACCCGAACCGGGGCTTGGGCCTTTGCGAGTTTGAGTTGGTGGTTCGCTCCGATCCGGAGGACTTCGCCATGGAGTGCCTCCGGTGTCCAGGGGCAATCGGGGAAATTTGCGATCGCTTCGTCAAGGATGCTTCCCGACGCCGGAACCTGCGTGATACCACGTTGCCAAGCCTGCGGCTCGATCACAACCTCGTCCAGGAACACGAAGTCGATCAGGGCGGGAACTTCGGCCAGCGTGTTCACCCGCTCCTGAATCAAGGGCACCAGCCGCTCGAACTTGGCCAACTCAAAGCGCTCCGCTGGCCAAGCAGCAGTCGTTTCCACCCAGGGAAGGGCGTTTGCGACGAAGTCGGCCAAACTCATCGATCTCAGGTAGGAACTGTTGACGTGGTTGAGCTTGATCACGTCGAAAAAGGCTGGTGAGGACTTCACGTCCTGAAGACGAAACTCGGCCACCATTTCGTCCATAGGGACGATCTCGCGGCCATCACTGGGGCCCCATCCCAACAGGGCCAGGTAGTTGCTCATGGCAGTCGGTAGGTATCCCCGCTCGCGAAACTCTTCCAGAGCAACGTCGTCACGACGTTTGGACAACTTCTGTCGCTTTTCGTTGACGATCACCGGAAGGTGGGCATAGATCGGGTCATGATCGTAACCAAGCGCCCGACGGAGCAGCAGAACCCTGGGAGTGGACGGTAGGAGGTCCTCGCCCCGGATCACGTGAGTGATGGCCATCTCTGCGTCATCTACGGCATTGGCCAGTAGAAACCCCGGGCTGGCATCACTGCGCACCACCACGAAATCCTCGAGGGTGTCGTATGCGAAGGTCACCTTTCCCCTGATGGCATCACTGACGACGGCCTCGCCCTGGTCGGGAACCGCAAACCGCAACGCTCCGGCGGGTCGGTTTCGGTCCCGACACCATCGGTCATAACCGGTGGCCCCCCGTGAGGCGACGTCGTCCTTGGAGCAGTCGCAGTAATAGGCAGCGCCATTCGCTACCAAGCGGTCGGCTGCATCCCGGTAGGCTTCCAGGCGCTCCGACTGACGGATAGGACCCTCGTCCCAATCCAGTCCCAGCCAACGCAGAGACCTTTCGAGTCCGTGAACCAGGTCCTCACGTGACCGTTCGACGTCGGTATCTTCGATCCGTAGAACGAACGTGCCGCCACTTTGGCGAGCGAACATCCAGTTGAACAGGGCTGTACGAGCGCTACCGACATGGAGATAGCCGGTAGGCGCCGGCGCGAAGCGGACCCTGGTTTTCCCCACGTCGGCGAGGCTACTGGCCACTACCCTGCGAACCGTGGCTTCAACGGGTGGGGGATCCAGGCGAGTATTGACAGCTCAGGCCGAAGACTTTCCTCGTTGGTACCAAGATGTGGTGACCACGGCCACCCTCGCCGACAACGGACCCGTGCGCGGCACTATGGTGATCCGGCCCTACGGCTACGCAATCTGGGAGCGGATGCAGGCCGAACTCGATGCCCGGATCAAGGCGGCCGGCGCGGCGAATGCCTACTTCCCCCTGCTGATCCCCGAGTCCTACCTCCGTCGGGAAGCCCAACACGTGGAGGGGTTCAGTCCTGAACTAGCGGTGGTCACCCATGGAGGCGGCAAGCTCCTTGAGGAACCGGCTGTGGTCAGGCCCACCAGCGAAACCATCATCAACGTCTTTTTCGCCAAGTGGGTTCAGAGCCACCGGGACCTGCCTCTTTTGATTAATCAGTGGGCCAACGTCGTGCGCTGGGAGCTGCGGCCCCGGGTGTTCCTGCGCACAACCGAGTTCCTGTGGCAGGAAGGACACACCGCCCACGCCACTGCCGGCGAAGCCCAGAGCTACTCACTTCAAATCCTCCACGATGTATACGAGGATTTCGCTCGCAACGTCCTGGCCCTGCCCGTCGTCGCCGGCCGTAAGACTGACCGCGAACGCTTCGCCGGCGCGGATGCCACCTACACCATCGAAGGGATGATGGGCGACGGTAAGGCCCTACAGATGGGCACCAGCCATGAGCTGGGTCAGAACTTTTCGCGAGCGTTCGGAATCACTTTTCAGAGCCGCGACGGTGCCAACGAGTTCGCCTGGCAGACGTCGTGGGGTGTCTCGACTCGCCTGGTGGGCGCCCTGATCATGGGCCACGGCGACGATGCCGGCCTACGCCTGCCGCCCCTGATCGCTCCCATCCAAGTGGTGGTCATGGTGGTACGGGCTGATCCCGAAGTACAGGATCAGGCCACGCGCCTGGGCTCGGAACTCGCCGGTCTGGGCGTGAGGGTCCACGGTGACGACCGCACGGACGTCGGTTTCGGCCGCCGGGCGGTGGAGTGGGAGGTCAAGGGTGTGCCTGTCCGCATCGAACTCGGTCCTCGAGACCTGGCCGAGGGGGTGGCCACCCTGGTGCGACGAGATCGCGAAGCCAAAGTGCAGGTGGGTCTCAGCGGGCTGGCCGAACGGGTCAGGGACCTGCTCGTCGAGATTCAGTCAACCCTGCTGGACGAGGCTGAGCGCCGTCGTCGGGATCGAACCTTCGAAGTTGGCGACCCGAGCGATGTTGCAGCCACCCTGAGCGAAGGCGGTTTTGCCCGTATGCCCTGGGACGCCATTCGCGACCATGAAGCCGAGATGGCGGCAATGGGCTTCACCGTGCGCTGCCTTCAGGGCATCGACGGTTCGGTTCCGACCGCTTCGACCGAACCCGACCTGGTGGCTACCGTCGCCCGGGCCTACTGATTGAGCAGCGTGTTCCAGCTGCTGGACCTGGCTTTCACCTGATCGGGCGAGAGCCGCAGGGTTGATTCGGCCACGCAGTCGGCAATGGTCCGTTGGTCGTCATAGTGGTGAGCGGCCCCGGCAAAAAGCGGGCGCCGGAAAGCCACAAGGGAGTCGGGGGCCTGGCCCAAGTACCCGAAAAGCCCAAAAGCCAGTTCCAGGTCGTAGACCACCGGGCCTCGACCGAAGAGCGACGCCCTTCGCATGGCCACCGCCACGCATCCGGCCGTGACGTCGGCCAGTCCTTCGCCGGCGGCCAGAACCAACCGATCGCCATAGCGGTTGGCCAGGGCCATGGCGTAGCCCTGATCGGGCCCGGGCCGACCCCGGCCCACGCCGGTGGGCTGGCGGCCGGTTACGTCACCTGGGCGAGTGGCCGTCCATGCCTTGGCAGGAGGAATTACTTTGCCCTTTCGGGGCCGGTCACCATGGGCGATGGGTACGAAACCGGGCGCAGTCATGGACAGTCCACTAGGTCCCTTCGACGTCGGGCGGGCCAAGGCCGACCGGGTTCAATTGGTGACGTACTCCAACCAGTTCTTGTAGCGATCGACCTCGCCACGCACGGTGGCGAAATACGTGTCCTGAATCGCTTTGGTGATGGGCCCTGGGTCGCCGATCTCCCGGTCGTCGACCGATCGGATGGGCACTACTTCGGCCGCGGTGCCGGTGAGGAATGCTTCTTCGGCCAGATACAGGTCGGTACGCAACAAGTTGGTCTCCACCACCTCGTAGCCCAGGTCGCGGGCGATCGTGATGACCGAATCCTGGGTGATGCCCTCGAGGGCTCCGGCCGAGACCGGAGGCGTGAGGAGGCGACCCTTTTTGACGATGAAGATGTTTTCGCCCGTGCATTCACTCACGTAGCCGTTGTGGGAAAGGAGGACCGCCTCGTCGTAACCGGCCTTCAGAGCCTCCACCTTGGCCATCGACGAGTTGACGTACATGCCCACGCCCTTGGCCGCAACCGGCATGGCATTGGGGTCATGGCGAACCCAGGTGGATATTTTCAGCCGAACGCCCCGCGCCAGACCCTCGTCGCCAAGATAGGTACCCCACGGCCACGCCGCCACCGCCACGCGCACCGGGCACGGTGTTGGGTTCAGACCCATTTCCCCATAGCCCAGGTAGACCAGTGGGCGCACGTACCCGGCATCGAGGCCGTTCACCGAGATGACCGACTTGACCGCATCGAACAGCTCGGCCCGGGAGAAGGGGATGTCGATAAAGAACACCTTGGCGCTGTCGTAGAGGCGATCAATGTGTTCACCCAGGCGGAAAACGGCCGGCCCTCGAGAGGTGGCGTAAGCCCGGATGCCTTCGAATACGCCGCTGCCGTAGTGGAGGGTATGGGTGAGGATATGGACGTTGGCATCGTCCCAGTCGACGAGCTGACCGTCCATCCATATTTTGTTGACTTTCTGAAGTGGCATATCCCTAAACCCTTTCTACGACCAGGTCCCCGATTGCGGAGGTGGTCCCCGTAGCGCCCCCCAAATCGGCGCAAGCCGCCGTCACCCGGGCGGCGGCGGCGGCTTCACCCAGGTACTCCAGCATCATGGCTCCCGAACCAATGGCGGCGAGCGGATTTGCTCGTCCCGTGCCCACGATGTCTGGCGCAGAACCGTGCACCGGTTCGAACAACGACGGTCCGGTTCGCGACGGATTGAGGTTGGCCGAAGCTGCGCGGCCGATGCCGCCGCAAACTGCGCCCGCCAGATCGGTGAGGATGTCGCCGAAGAGATTGTCGGTGACGATCACGTCAAAACGCTGGGCCGATTCGACCAGGTAAATGCACGCTGCATCGACGTGGAGGTAATCAGTGGCCACGCTCGGATAGTCGGCCGCCACCTCGTCGAAGGTTCGTTGCCAGAGGTCTCCAGCGAAGGTCAACACATTGGTCTTGTGAACCAGGGTGAGCTTTTGACAAGACCGGGCCGACGCCAGATCAAAGGCGAACCGCAGGCAGCGCTCGACTCCCATACGGGTATTGACCGAACCCTGAGTAGCTACCTCCGCAGCCGTACCCTTCCGGAGAAAGCCACCCTCGCCCGCGTAAGCACCTTCGGTATTCTCCCGAACCACCGCGAACCCGTCACCCAGGTCGGGCCGGTTGAACGGTCGAAGGTTCACGTACAAATCGAGCTCGAACCGCAAACGAAGGAGGAGGCCTCGTTCGATTATTCCGGGCGCCACCTCGGGAGTACCAACCGCCCCCAGCAGGATGGCGTCGAGCCCCCGGAGCTCCTCCAAAACCGAGTCGGGGAGCACCTCTCCGGTACGTAGATAGCGGCTGCCACCGAGGTCGAAAGCGATCGGGTCGATGTCCACTCCGACGGCGTCGATGACCTTCAGCGCTTCGGCCACCACTTCGGGACCGATCCCGTCGCCCCCGATTACGCCGATTCGGTAACCCACGGCTGCTCACGGTAGTGCCCACAGAGGGCGATAGCGTCGTGAAATGCCCGATCCCGGCGGCCCCCGCCCAGAGCCCACTGTCACCGAGCTTTCTCAGGCGGCTTTCGATCGTCTGAGTGCCGAGTACGAAGACCTGACGACCCGAGGGCGGGTGGAATTGGCGACCACCATCGAGAGGGCCCGAGAGTTGGGTGACCTCAGCGAAAATGCCGACTATCACGCCGCCAAGGACGATCAGGGCCGAATGGAGGCCCGTATTCGCCAGATGAAGGCCATCTTGGACCAAGCCGTGATCATCGAGGCATCGGCGGCGCCGGAGGGCGTCGTAGTGAGCGGCAGTGTCGTGTCGCTGCGCTATGCGGGCGACACCGACGTGGAGAAGTATCTGGTCGGCTCCATCGAGGAACGACGCGAAGGTCTCATCGTCATTTCGCCGGCCTCGCCACTGGGCAGTGTGCTGCTGGGCCGCAACGTGGGTAACCAGGTGGAATACGAGGCGCCGGGTGGCACGATGAAGGTGGAGATCGTCGAACTCGACTGACAGAGCCTCAAAGCGCACGTCCGATGGCCTCGGCGGCGGCCAGGACGGCCTCGGCGTAGCTACGCCCGGGGTGACGTGAAGTCCTTTCGATTGGCCCCGACACCGATACAGCGGCCACCAACGCCCCGTGGGCGTCGTGGACGGGGGCACTTACCGAGGCGACGCCCGACTCGCGCTCCTCGACGCTTTCTGCCCAACCCCGCTTAAGCGTTGCGGCATCGTGGCGGAGCACCTTGCCGGCCGATCCGGCCGCAAGAGGAAGTGAGGTACCCACCGGAACGATGGTTCGCAGTCCGAATGGCGATTCCAGCGCCGCGACACATACCCGGTTCTCGCCCCGACGCACGTAGAGTTGAACGCTCTCGCCGGTGGCGTCGCGCAGCGCCTCCATGCCGGCCCGGGCCAGCATGGGAACGTCGACCAGCCTCAGGCGGGGGCCGAGGGTAAAGCGGCCCTGGTCGTCGCGGGCCACCAATCCGTGGACAACCAGCGCGGTCGCCAGGCGATGGGCCGTGGCCCGAGACAACCGGGTGGCAGCTTGAAGCTCTGCCAGGGAGCACGGTGCCACCTCGATGGCATCGAGGACGGTAAATGCCTTGTCGAGTACCCCCACCCCACTTATACTTCCCATATGGCAGGAACTGTATCTCATATATTAGGATCAGATGTACCAGGATCCAGTCGGTTGGAGAAGTCGCCGGCCCGAACCCTGAGCCAGAAGATCTGGGACCGTCACCTGGTCCACCGTGGGGATGGCGACGAGCCCGACCTGTTGTACGTGGATCTTCACCTGATTCACGAGGTCACCTCTCCCCAGGCCTTCGACGGGCTGAGGTTGGCGGGTAGGACGCTGAGGCGGCCCGACCTGACCCTGGCAACGATGGATCACAACGTCCCCACCACTTTTGTTGCGGGGCCGGACGGAACCTTCGACCTCACCGTGGTGCAAGACCCGGTTTCCGCACGCCAAATCGAAGTGCTGGCCGCCAACTGCGCCGAGTTTGGTGTTCCCTTGCAATCAATGGGTTCGCCGGGGCAGGGGATTGTTCACATAATCGGTCCCGAGCAGGGCTTGAGCCAGCCGGGTATGACCATCGTGTGCGGAGACAGTCACACGTCAACCCACGGTGCCTTCGGAGCTTTGGCCTTCGGCATCGGCACCAGCGAAGTCGAACACGTCATGGCAACCCAGACGCTTCCCCAGCGGGCCGCGCTGACCATGGCGGTATCGGTGGAAGGCGTGTTGCCCGCCGGCACCACGGCCAAGGACCTGATCCTGGCCGTGATCGGTCGCATCGGCACCGGCGGGGGTATCGGCCACGTGATCGAATACCGAGGTTCGGCCATTCGCGCGCTGTCGATGGAGGGCCGCATGACCGTCTGCAACATGTCCATCGAGGCCGGGGCTCGGGCCGGGATGGTTGCTCCCGATGCCACCACGTTCGCCTATTTGCAAGGACGGCCCCGAGCGCCCAAGGGCAAAACCTGGGAGTCCGCTCTGGAGGATTGGCAGGCGTTGTCGACTGATCCCGATGCCGTTTTCGATCGGGAGGTGATCATGGACGCGGCCGAATTGGTTCCCCACGTGTCGTGGGGAACCAATCCCGGTCAGGTATCCACCATCGACGACGCCATTCCCGATCCCGAGTCGTTCTCCGAACCCACCGAAGCCGATTCCGCTCGCCGCGCCCTGACCTACATGGGGCTGAGGCCGGGCACAGCCATCCGGTCCATCCCGGTTGACGTCGTTTTCATCGGTTCCTGCACGAACGGACGAATGGAGGATCTGCGAGCTGCGGCGGCGGTAGTGGCGGGCCGGCGGGTCAGCCCCCGAGTGCGCGCCCTGGTGGTGCCGGGATCGATGAGGGTCAAGGCCGAGGCGGAGGCCGAGGGCCTCGACCGCCTGTTCACCGACGCGGGTTTCGAGTGGCGCTCCGCCGGTTGTTCGATGTGTCTGGGCATGAACCCGGACATCCTGGCCGCCGGGGAGCGCAGCGCCTCCACCTCCAATCGCAACTTCGAGGGACGCCAGGGCCGAGGGGGCCGCACTCATCTCGTGTCGCCCGCAGTGGCGGCGGCGACCGCTGTTGCCGGCCATTTCGCTACGCCCGCCGATGTCGGCGCCGAGTAAGGAGGAAGTGTGGAGGCTGTAACCAACATCGTCGCGACCGCCGTACCCCTGGCCCGGTCGGACGTGGATACCGACCAGATCATTCCCAGCGGCTGGCTCAAGCGGGTGGAGAGGACCGGGTTCGGAGCGGGCTTGTTCTCCGAATGGCGCTCCGATCCCGGCTTCGTACTGAATCAGCCCGCCTATGCAGGGGCTCCGATACTGGTCGCTGGACCCAATTTCGGCACCGGGTCGTCGCGCGAGCATGCGGTTTGGGCCTTGATGGATTACGGATTCCAAGCCGTGGTATCGGCGCGCTTCGCCGACATTTTTCGGACCAACTGCACCAAAGCCGGCCTCTTGCCCGTAGAGGTGGACGAGTCTGTGGCCTCGGCGTTGCTCGACGCCATCACCGCCGATGCGACCATCGTCATAACGATCGACGTCCGGGCACGCCGCCTAGTGGCAGAGGGCGCCGGGGTGGACGCCGCGTTTGCCATGGACCCTTTCACCCAGTGGCGATTCCTGGAGGGGCTGGACGATATCGCCTTAACCCTTCGCCATGGTGACGCCATCAATACATTCGAGGCCCGGCGCCCGGCCTGGATGCCGGTCACTTCTTGAGCCCCGGCCGCGGCCGATCGGTCCTCGTGCGCCGTTAGTGTTTGCGGCTGTGGACGATCTGGAAGTACTGGATGCTCTGGTCAAAGGTGGATCGCGCCGGGCCTTCGGGCCCTCGCTGCACATCGAGGGCGACTGCTTGTTCTTCGATGGCTGGTGGCAGGCAATGTTTCGCGTCGGGCCCACCACCTTCTCCATCCGAGACGAAGAGCCACCGGGGAAGACGACCATCCTGGCCGATGCCGCCGAAGCCCTCAGGGCAATGGGCCTGCAAGAGGTGCCTGCAAGTCCCGCCCTCCTCTACGCCATCACCTATACCGAAATCGCCCTTGGGCTGGTCCAATGGAAAATCTGGTCGACCGACCTGGACACCGCCAACGAGGCCCTCAGTGTGCGGGCCGGTCACGACGCCTTCCTCAACGATTACGACACCGAAGGAATCAAGGAGGCCGATTATTCGGCCGAACTGGGTGGCGCTCGCCGCAATGCGGGCCTGCCCCCTTCGATCATCCTGACAGTGGGCGTCGATCCCGACAAAGCCATGGCTCTCGGAACCAAGCTGGAGGATTGCCGAGTGGTCACCCGGGCTCTGGGCGAGATTCGTCCCGACGCCTGCGGTTCGCTCATTCCCACCCTCATCATGGTCGACACGACCGGCGCGCAAGGTCGCGAATTCGCCATGGAGTTGAAGGCGGCCGCGTGTGGTCGCTTCATCCCTGTGGTGGCCGTTACCGACGACGGCGTGCCGCCGGGGGCCGATAGCGCGGTCAGTCCCTCCGCCGAGGGAACCGAATGGGCCGACCCGGTGCGGAGCCTCCTGCCCTAAGCTCAGCACTCGTTTGGCAATCCATCCCCCGGAGGAAGTCCCCATGAGATCCTTCGTCGATGCCGTGAAGGGTTTCGACGAAGACCAGTTGCGGTCGCTGTTGGAACTCCGTTCGGACTTGGGCGAGCTGGCTTCGGTCGACCGGCGTTGGCTGGCCGCCAGGGTGATCGATCCGCTCAGCGTGCGACGGTGTCTCGAGGCCGTCGACCTAGGAGCCCGCCAGGTTCTGGAGGCCCTTTGCCTCCTTTCCCCATCGGCGACCATCGAAGCGGTGGCCGCGTTACTGAGCGAGGAGACGACTACCGCGGCGGTGGCTGCAGTTGTCGACCGATTGGCAAGCATTGCTTTGTTGGTGCGGACCGGAGATGAACTGACTCCCAACCCGGGACTGTCGGTGATTCGCTACCCCGCAGGGCTGGGTCCGCCGGTGGCATCGACCCACGGCCGGGTTCCGCCGGGAGGGTTGGGCGAGATCGCGGGACGCATCGGAGCCATTCCCGCCGGTAACCGCCGGGCGACACTGGCCCGAGTGGCCGAAGTGCTGGGTGACCCATCGAAGGTGAGGTACCTGGTCGAGCGAGGGCCCCCGGGGACGAGGGAGCTGGCCGCACGGTTGGCCTTCGAAGGTCCCACGGTCATCGTCGCCGGGGCTTCGTATCACCCCACCGACAAGACGTCGGTCGGGTGGCTCATCCGGCGAGGGATGGCCATTGCGCTCTCGTGGGACACGGTCACGATGCCCCGAGAAGTTGCTATGGCGCTACGGGGAGGGCGTCCGTTTCCGACCGTGGCCCTGTCGCCTCCCGAACTCGAATGGAAAAAGGTGTCGGGCGAGAGCGTGGACCGGGCCGGAGCCGAGGCGGCCCGAGCGTTGGTGGAGGATGTCACCCGGCTTGCTACCGCTTGGGCGGCGCTGCGACCCCGACTGCTCCGTGATGGGGGACTCGGGGTGCGAGAGGTAAAGCGGGCGGCAAAAATAACCTCCCGGTCGGTACGCGATGTCAGTGTGGTCATCGAGTTGGCGGCGGTAAGCGGACTGATCGGCTCGGACTCAGACGGTCAAGTGTTATTGACGACGGCCTATGATCGGTGGTTATCCCGTCCACCGGTTGAACGTTGGGTGATACTGGCCGCCGCCTGGTGGCGGGCCCGGGTAGACGTCGGCTTCGCCGGCGCCGACACCGACACCCGGCCCATTGCGCCCCTGCTGATCCGCCGGTTCGACGATTCCGCTGTCGACAGGCGTCGCCTGATGGCCCAGATCGTGACTGAGATCGAAATCGGACGTTCGGTTCCACCCGAGTCCATAGCGGTGCGGGCCCAATGGCGCCGTCCGGGCGCGGCGGCGCTCACCGGCCTGCCTATGCGGGTCGTGGCCGAGTGGTGGTTGTGCGAGGCGTCGGTCCTGGGTCTGTTCGCCGACGGGTCTCCCACCGGACCGGGGCGCTGCGTGTTCACCGATCGCCTCGAAGAGGCCGCCACCCTGATGGCAGGAGCTGCCGGCGTCCAGGACGGGTCCCTGGTCGTACAGGCCGATTTGACGGCTTTGGCCCCGGGCCGGCTCGGGTGGGCGGTTCGAGCCGAGATGGAACTGTTGGCCGACGTCGAATCGAGTGGTAGCGCCACGGTGTTTCGCCTTTCGGAGGCAACCGTCCGGCGGGCTTTCGACGCAGGAAGATCCGCGGCCGAAATACTGGACTTCCTGCAGGCCAACTCGGCCCGGGCCTTGCCACAGACGCTTGAGTACATGATCGCAGACATCGAACGCCGCCACGGCCGGTTGCGGGGGGGAGCGGCATCGTCGTTCGTTCGGAGCAACGACGAGGCGCTGCTGGCCGAATTAGTGGCCAACCGGCGCCTTTCGCGTCTGGGGCTGCGGCTGCTGGCGCCTACCGTTGCGGTGAGTAAGGCCGATCCCTCGTTGCTCATCGAAACGTTGCGCGTCGCGGGTTACCTTCCCGTGCTGGAGAATGCCGACGCCGAGGCGGTCTTGACCTTGACCCCGCCTACGCGCGCCCAGCGAGGGCTCTATCCGGATCCGTCGGAGTCGGTCGCCGAGGACGCAGCGATCCACACGGCGCCGCCGGTTCTGAGGTTGCTGTGAGCGACGGCCCCCTGATCGTCCAATCCGACCGCACGCTGCTGCTCGATGTCGATCACCCCGACGGCTACGCCTGCCGTATCGACATTGCGCCCTTCGCCGAACTCGAGCGGTCCCCCGAGCACATCCACACCTACCGCCTCACCTCGCTCGGGCTGTGGAACGCGAGCGCCGCCGGTCACGATGCCGAATCCGTTGTCGACGCTTTGATCCGGTGGTCGCGCTATTCGGTACCTCCGGCCTTGCTGATCGACGTGGCCGACGTGATGGCTCGCTACGGCCGCCTCACGCTCGAAATGCACGAGACCCACGGTCTGATCCTGACCACCAGCGACGTTGCGGTAATGGAAGAGGTCCTTCGTACCAAAGGCGTCGCCGGGCTGGTGGGTCCTCGTCTCGACCGCAACTCGGTGGCGGTACCCCGTGGCGAGAGGGGGCGACTGAAACAAGCCTTGTTGAAGGTGGGTTGGCCGGCCGACGACCAGGCGGGTTACGTCGACGGGGCCGCCCATCTGGTGAGCCTCGCCGACTCCGGCTTTGAACTGCGACCGTACCAAACCGCGGCCGTGGACGCCTTTATCGCCGCCGGCAGCGGAGTGGTGGTATTGCCCTGCGGAGCCGGCAAGACCCTGGTCGGCTTGGCCGCTATCGCCAAAGCCGGGGCCCGCACACTGATCCTTGTCACCAACATCGTCGCCGCCCGCCAGTGGCGAAACGAACTGCTGGAACGAACCACCCTGACGCCGCCGGAAATTGGGGAGTACTCCGGGGATCGCAAGGAGGTGGCGCCGGTGACTGTCGCGACTTACCAAATTCTTATCAGCCGCCGCAAGGGCGCCTACCCACATATGGAGCTGTTCTCGGCCGAAGATTGGGGTCTCATCATCTACGACGAGGTTCACCTCCTACCAGCACCGATCTTCCGTATGACCGCGGAGATCCAGAGCCGGCGGCGCCTCGGACTGACGGCCACGCTGATTCGCGAGGACGGTCGCGAGGCCGACGTGTTCAGCCTGATCGGTCCCAAGCGCTATGACGCGCCCTGGCGCGACATCGAGGTCCAAGGATGGATCGCCCCGGCTCGTTGCACCGAAGTGCGCGTCACCCTCACCGACGACGAGCGGATGGACTACGCCCTGGCCGAGGCCGACGAGCGCTATCGGGCCGGGTCGACCGCGCATTCCAAGTTGGCAGTAGTCGAGTCCCTGACCAGAGCCGCCGTGGCCGCCGGCGAGCCGACCCTGGTGATCGGCCAGTACATCGATCAACTCGAGGCGACCGCGGCCCGGCTGGTGGCGCCATTGTTGACCGGAAAGACGCCTACCGCCGAGCGCGAGCGGCTCTACCAGGCCTTTAGGCAGGGCCAGATCCCCGTGCTGGTGGTATCCAAGGTGGCCAACTTCTCCATCGACCTGCCCGAGGCTTCGGTGGCCATACAAATCTCGGGCAGCTTCGGTAGCCGCCAGGAAGAGGCTCAGCGTCTTGGTCGGGTGCTGCGGCCCAAGGACGATGGTCGTCCGGCACACTTCTTTACCGTGGTGGCGCGCGATACCAACGACCAGGAGTTCGCGGCCAGGCGCCAACGGTTCCTGGCTGAGCAGGGATATGCCTACAAGATCGTCGATGCCGAAGACGTCATAGGCCAACAGTGGGACTTCACCGCCGGCGATTCCGCCGAGACCTGACGTCCAATGCGTCTGCTTTGGCCGCGATCGCTCGACGATGTCGACCCGGCCGAGATCTACGGAGATCTCCCGGTGGCCCTCGGCCGTCCCGGAGTCCGGCTGAACATGGTGTCGAGCCTCGATGGAGCAACTGCGGTTGACGGTCGCGCGAAGGGCTTGTCAAGCCAGGGTGACCGTTGCCTCTTTCATCTGATGCGATCTTTCGCGGACGTGATTCTCGTTGGGGCGGACACGATTCGCCACGAGCGTTACCGGCCCAGCGCGGCACCCATCGCGGTGGTCACCCGCTCATGTTCGTTCGACTGGTCGGCGCCCTTGTTCGAGCCGAACGCGGCCCTCGCCGACTTGGCCCGGGGGGCCGCGGCGTCGCGCCAACGCCCGATCATCTTCACCACAGCGGACGCTTCGACGCACGATCGCCGCCACGCCGAGGCGGTGGCCGACGTGGTGTTGTGCGAAAGCTCCACCGTGGACCTGGCCGACGTGGTGGATGAGTTGGGTCGGCGCAACTTCGCCCGCATCCTGGCCGAGGGAGGACCGACCCTCAATTACCACTTAGTGCAGGCCGGCGTGCTCGACGAGCTGTGTCTGACCGTGGCACCGATCCTGGTCGGCGGCTCGTCGCGGCGACTGACCGCCGGGCCCGATCTGGACCCCTTACGAACCATGGAGCTGGTGTCGCTGGTCGAGGAAGAAGCCAACTTATTTGCTCGCTACCGACCGGCGGCGTCGGAGGTCTAAGGGCGCGTGGCTGCGGCCACCAGAGCGGCATCGTCGGTGAGGGTTACGTGCGATTCGTGGGAAACGAGCGTCAGGCGGGTTTGATCTCGCTGCCAGCGTCGAAGCAGCCCGACATGGTCGGCGGCATTGTCGGCCGCCAGTGACATGGCCAACGAGCCGCATATTCGGCTGGGCCCACCGAAGAGGTCGAGTCGTACGCCGGTGCCGGCGAAATCGACCGACACGTCAAGGATGCAAATGTCCTGAAGAGATTGCAATCGGCCCAAATACTCCTCCCCCCTCGGCGCGGAGGCTAGGAGGTGCCCGGCGGGGCGTCAATCTTCCTGGCCTGAGAGCAAGGTTCGCGACCCGAGCACCAGAATGCTCCGATGATTCGTCTCGGTGTTCTCGACCAGTCCCCGGTGCCCCACGGGTCCAACGCGGCCACGGCCCTGGCCGACACCGTGGCTCTGGCCGTAGAAACCGAGCGCCTCGGCTATGGCCGCTACTGGCTGGCTGAGCATCACAACACCGACTCCCTGGCCGGAACCAGCCCAGAGGTGCTGGCCGCCTCAGTGGCAGGGGCCACTTCGCGCATCCGGGTCGGATCGGGAGGAGTGATGTTGTCCCACTACAGCCCCTTTCGGGTGGCCGAGGTGTTCCGCACTCTCGACGCGCTCTACCCGGGCCGTATCGATCTCGGCGTGGGGCGCGCGGCCGGTACCGACGCAGCAACCGAGGCGGCGCTGCGCTATTCCGGTGAGGCTCAGCCCGAGGAGTACTTCGCGCGGCGGCTGATCGACCTGGTGGGCTTTCTGGGCCGTGGGTTCAAGGCAACCTCACGTTTCGCCGGTGTGCGGGCCATGCCCGACGCTGGTGTTCGGGCTCTGCCCGACGGTGGTATAGGCGGCGGCCCTGAACTTTGGATGCTGGCTTCCAGCGGTCACGGTGGCTCCAACGCCGCCAGCCTCGGCCTACCGCTGTGTTTCGCCCACTTCATCACGCCCCGCTGGAGCGGCCAGGTGGTATCGGAGTACCGCCGCCGCTTCAGCCCTTCGTCGGTGTCCGACGCGCCCCGGGCCATGCTGGCGGTGGGCGTTATGTGTGCCCCCACCGATGACGAGGCCCGCCACCTGGCCGCTTCCGCCGAGTTGTGGCGCATGCATCCGGAGGGCCAGGAACGAGGTCCGCTCCTGGACCCGGATACGGCCTCCCAGGCGATGGCGCAGTGGAGCGAACTGGAACGCGATCTGGCGGCCCAACATCGCCAGGGGGTGTTGGTGGGCGATCCCGAACGGGTGACGTCAGGCCTCGCCGAGCTGGCCGAGTCTCATCAGGTCGACGAGTTGCTGATCGTCACCGTGAGTCACGACCCCGAGGCTCGCCGCAGGTCCTATCGACTTCTGGCGGAACAGCTCTGGTGAGGCGGACTCTTTAGGATTTTCTCCGGAACCGCCGCCACCATGAGCCTCCGGTGCCGGATTGGGGCCGCCGCCCCTGCCGCTCGGCCGCGATCTCGGCCAGGATCGCCGGTCCGGCGGCGTTGACGATGTTCTCGGCCTCGTCGAGCAGCGCGGCCGCCCCCTTGTCCAGCCCCGGCGGCTCGGGCGGAGGCGGTTGCCCGGTCAGATCCCCTTGGTGCCAGGTGGCATCGGCCAAACGGAAGGTGAAGGCCGCGCAGTTCTCGGGGCAGCGCCACGGCGCCTCGGGCGCCAGGTCCAGGTTGCACTTGCGAACGGTCTCCCCGGACGCATAAGAGCGACTTTCGTAGTGTCGGCACTCCACCCGCATCGGCATGGCCCAATGCTGGCACCTCGGACCCACCTACCGAGGCGCGCCGGAAATTAATTCGTTTGACTAAGGCCCTGCCGGCCGCGACGATTGGGCCGATTCTTGGGGCCGAACCCCTGACTTCTCCACAGAAGAGGTGATCGATGCTGACATCCGAGCGAATTAACCCGGCTGGCCTCAAGGCGAGCATCGACGGGCACTCGGTCGCGACCCGGGCCCAAGCGGTCCCCGGAGCGGCAACTTCGACCTATGGCGCCGTAGCGGCCTTTACCGCGTCGTGCCGCTGGCTCGCCAAGGACCGCATGCACGTCGCCCAAATTTCCCGGCCCGGAAGCCGCAGGAAAGTCGATCCCGGATAATTCGTCCGCATACTTCGACTAGCAGAGCTTCCAGGCCGCCGGGCAACCGGTGGCCTTTTTCTTTTCCCCGACAAATTGACAGAGAGGAGCTTTTCGATGTTGGCGGACGCGTTCTACCCCCGCTTAGGCGAGGTCGACGGCCAAGCTGAGTGCAGTGACGGCACCGGGGCCCTAGCCGGGCTGTTTTATTCCGAGGCGATAGACGACATCGCCAAGGCCAAAGCCATCTGCGGCGGTTGCGCACTCATGGAGCCGTGCTTCGAGTCGGCCCGTGATCGGGGTGAGCCCTACGGCGTGTGGGGCGGGCGGCTGTTCTTCAAAGGCAAGGTGCTGGCGGTGAAGCGGCCCAGGGGACGGCCTCCGAAGGTGGCCCGACCCGAATTCGAGGTGCTGAGCGCCTAGTTCACCTGTTCTGTGGTGTCAGCCCAGCCCGTCGGCTGACACCACCGGACGCAGCAACCACCGGTCGGCTTGGCCATCCGGATCCAGCAGGGTCCACGTGGGCACCAACTGAGGCAGGTGGTTGAGCAGCAGGAGTCGGAAGCTGTCGTGCAGTTCGATCAGAGCTCGCCGCAGCAGTATCCCGTCGGAAAAGGCCGTGGTACCCAGGTGGCTGAGATTGCTTCGCTGAGCCTCCCAGGAGAACATCGCGCCGCTTCCGTCGGCCCGGATCCGGCGGCTGCGTTGAGGGTCCCGACCGTCGGGGGTCTTGGGGCTGGCCGCCACGCCGGTGGCGATCACGCATTCCCGAAAGCGAGGATCATCGCCAAGCCGGTAGAGGCGGTTCAAGGGCTCGTCGGCCGGGCCGAAGGCAAGCGCACTGAACCGGTCCACGGCGAGCCAAAGCTGGCTGAAGGCGGCATGAAGACCGAAGAATCGCTCCCAGAACGCAGGATCGTCGGCCGGCCCTGGAACGATGGGCGCAACCGCGTAGGTCAGCGCCAAGCGACGGGTGGCGTTCATGCCGTACCCGAACACCGGCTCGTCGCCCGCAGACCACGACTGGAACCATTCCTCGGCGCTGCCGCGCTCGGGGTGGCGACCTACGAGGGTGTTGGCAATCTGTTCTCCGCCTCCGTCGGTGCCGATAGGCACGGCCAACCACCGGTAGTGCTGGCGGGGGGCGTAGCGACTCACTACGCCGTAGGCCTCTGCGCCGCGGCCGGGGCCGAAGTTGACCAAGGCGCCATGCACCCCCGGCCCGGCCGTAGGGTCCAGAAGCGGAAGTCCAGCCCGAACGCGAAGCCCCCCATTGGTTCGGCCGGGATTGCTCGCCGGCTCCAGGGCGGCCAAAAGAAAATCAAAGCCAGGTTGACCGGGCTGGAGCGGACCGTAGGCGAAGAACGGGATTTCCAGGCGGGGAGGCGATTCAAGCCCCGCCCGCACCTCAAGATCGGCCATGCCGACCCGAGCATAGGACCGCGCCGCCACTCCTTTTGCCACTCAAGGGGCCGCTTATGCCCTGGGGGACCGAAGTTACAGGCTTGTAAGTGTCACAGGTCGCGGTCATCCTGTGGCGGTGACCGCCGGCACTCTTTCCTACGCCGCCAACCGCCTGGCCATGCTCTTGAACGGCGAAGGAGAACCTTCCGCCTCCGCCACCGACGGTGATTTGATTTTCGAATCGGACATGGCGCCCCGGCCCCTGGCGCGAACGCGGGATCCCCAGCCCGACATCTGGGCGGTGGACGGAGGCCAGGCAATGGTCGCGGATGCCCGCTGCCTGGGCGTCTACGTGGCCCGCGCCGGCTGGGTGTGTTTTAGCGACGGCGCCTGCATTGTGGAAGAACAAGGGGAGTTGCGCGTCTGGTTGCTCGGTGGGGCCGAGGATCGGGTGGCTGCGGCCAGCTTGGGCCTTGGTATACATGCGGACTGTGCTGTCGACGTGAATCTCCTGCGCGACCACGAGGAGTGGCAGGCCGTCCGCCTGTGCATCGAGCGAGCCTGCCCCGGCTCGGTGGTCCTGATCGACGGCGATCTGCAGCCCGACTGGAGAATTCCCGCTCCGCTGTTGGCCGGCGTTCTTGCCGAGGCGGCCGCCGCCGGGATCGTCTTGGCCGGGGTGGTCAAGCGATCGGGGCTGGCCCATCGGGGCGCCCCTTTGGTGGGCCACCTGGAGGGCTGGGCGCACGAGACGCTCGGGGTGCGTCAACGCTGGTGGGCCCCGGTAGCGCGCACCAGGGGAGAGGCCGGCACGGCCCGGCGCGTCGTGGTGGCCCGGCTCGATCCCGATGCCCGCTATGCCTTTCGCATAGATCTCCCCGAGGCCGACGACCAGACCGTGGAACAGATTCTGGGCACGCTGGCTGCCGTCAGCGACGATGCGGCCTATCCCGGCTACCCGTACCCCCTCTCGGTGGCCGACCGTCTGGCCGCCTGTCCGCCAGGGTTGCGAGCCGAAGCGGGCTACACGCTCGACGAGCTTCTGGCCGATGCCGGGGTGTCGGCCCAGGTGCGCGAGAGGACCTTCGCCGATCGCCACAGCCTGATGGAGCGATTCTGATGAGCCCCGACAAGGGCCGCCTGTTCGGCAAGAGCGTCCTGGAAGCCACCTTCCGGGCTGGGCCCGACGAGGATCTGTTCCTGGGGGAGCTCCTGGTCGGTGTGGACGAATCCACCGGCCGGCGCTATCTGTTTCGCGTCCTCGACGTCACCTACGGCACCGAGCATCGCGAGGCGGGGTGGGCCGAACGGGTGGCAGGCACTCTTCTGGCCGACGACGGCAGAGGCGAGTCAGGCGCGCATCGGCTCTACGAAGCCGACCGTCGGACCTATCGGGTGGCCTCGTGTCGCTGCCTTGGCTATCTCACCCCCGACGGCCTGGCTTTTCGTAAACCGAAAAGCCTTCCTACGCAGTTCTCCCGGGTCGTGGCGCCCGAAGCTGCCGACTTTGCCTTTCTGGCGAGTCGGATGGGCGACCTTCCCGTCGGGGCGTTGCGTAGTGGCGAGTCGGTGGTGGATTTCGAGGTTGGAGTTTCGGGGGCGAGCTTGGCCACCCATGTCGGCATTTTCGCCACCACCGGCATGGGTAAGTCGAACCTCATGCGCGTCCTGGCGGGCGGGGTCATGCGGGCTCAGGGCCACTACGGGCTGCTCATCGTCGACCCTCATGGCGAGTATCACGCCGCTCTGGCTCGTCATCCCTGGGCGGGGGAGCGTCTGCGGACATACGCAGACCGCTCCCGGCCCAACGCCTCGTCGCTGCGGGTCGGCCTGGCCGAACTGACCATCGACGACCTGCGAACCGCGCATAACTGGACCCGGGCCCAGGAAGAGGCCTTGTTCGAACTGGAACGCAAGTATCGCGACAGTGCCGGGTTGAGCTGGCTCAGGGAGTTCGCGACGGTTGAGGACCTGGCCGGGTTCCGCGACGTCGAGGTCAGCGGCCGGGTGGCACTCAACACTCTGCGGGTGGTTCAACGCCGGGCCCGCCGGATCGTGGCCCTGCCGTGCATCTCCGCCGACGCCCACGTTTCAATAGGCGCCACCATCGTGCGAGAGCTTCGCGAGGGCCGGGTCGTACTTGTGGACGTCAGCGGGCTCGGGTCGACCGAGGAGCTCCTGGTGGCGTCGTTTCTGACCCGGCGGGTCCTCGAGGAGTGGTCGAGCGTTTATCTCGACGACCCCGACGCGCATGAACGGATGCCCGTGGTGGCCGTGGTGCTCGAGGAGGCTCAGCGAGTGCTGTCGGCCGCCAGCGACCGCGACTCCAACGTGTTCCCCCGATTGGCTCGCGAAGGCCGGAAGTTCAAAGTCGGGTTGTGCGCGGTGACCCAGCAACCAAAACTGCTCGACGCGGAGCTTCTCAGCCAGTTCAGTACGTTCTTTATCCTCGGCCTGGCCGACGAGAAGGATCGCAACATCTTGAAGTCGTCGTCCAAGCAGGACATCACCGGGTTGGGTCCCGAGATCCAGACCCTCATGCCGGGGGAGTGCCTGGTGGCGAACCTGGAAACGCCGTTCGCAGTGCCGGCCAAAGTGCACCTCTGGGACGACGTGGTGAAGGACTGCCCGCATGCCCCGGCCCCCCGGCCCGTGGCGCCTCCAAATATCTCGGCGCTGGTGGACTGATGAAGATCGCCGCGTTGGGCGACGCCCACCTGGGACGCTCCTACTACTCGTTCACCACTGCCAACGGGGTAAATCAGCGCGAACGCGATTTCGAACTGTCCTTCCAGTCCGTCATCGATGCGGCCCTGGAATGCGGGCCGGATCTCATCATCTGGCTGGGTGACATCTTCGACCACCCCCGCCCCACGTTCCGATCCTTTCGCATCGCCCAGCGGGCTCTCGCCCGCATTCGCGAACACGGTGTGGACATAGTGGTGATCACCGGCAATCACGACACCCCTCGCCTGCCGGGCACAGGTAGCCCCTACTCGGCGCTTGCCGACACCTTTCCCGATGTCCGTCTGGCCCACCGGTTGGCCTATGAGCGCTTCGACTTTCCAGGCCTGGTGGTGCACGCGGTGCCTCAAATGCTCACCGTCGAAGCGACTATCGATGCCCTGGCCACGGCGGAGGCCGAGCGAAGCCTGGATCGCACCAACCTATTGCTCACCCATCCGCGCGTGCCCCAGGTGGAGCCGAGCTACGCGGACATCAACGAGATCGAGGTGGACGCGGGTCTCTTACGGTCCGATCTGGTTCTGCTCGGTCATTACCACTTCCACACCCGCGTGAGCCCAGGCATCTGGTACGCCGGATCAACCGATACTTTTTCCTTCGCGGACCGGCCAGAGGAGCCGAAAGGTTTCGTTGTCCTCGACACCGACTCCGGGAAGTGCGTCCACGTTGCGGTGCCCAATCAGAGGCCGTTGGTCACCCTCAAGACCGTCGAGGCCTTCGGCCTGTCGCCGGCGGAGGTCTTCGACGCAGTTATGGTTCGAGCATCGGCTGTTCCCGCCGGCGCAGTGGCTCGCCTCTACCTCGAAGGCGTGGACCCGGAGGCTTACCGGCTCCTGGACCTCCACGCCGTCCGCGACGCCGCTGCAAACGCGTTGTTCCTCCGCTTGGAACCCAAGTTCGCGGGCACCCGAAACGAGGTGGCGTTACCCGAAACGGCAACCATCCCCGCCCAGTGGTCGGACTACGTGGGCCGCCAGGACCTGGTCGGTTTCGACCGGGAACGGCTGCGTTCGATGGGCGAGGAGTACCTCTCGCGCGCTGTAGAAGAAAGTCCGGGATAGTGCGCCTCACCAAGTTGTATTTGCGCAATTACCGCGTGTATGAGGAACCGATGGAGCTGGAAATACCTGCTGGCCTTGTAGGTATCTACGGTTTGAATGGGGCAGGAAAATCCAGCCTTATCGAATCGATTCGTTGGGCGCTCTACGGCCGCACCCGGACATCGATCGACGAGATTCGGACCTCCGGCGTTACTGGTGACTGCATCACCGAGGCTGAATTCGAACATGAAGGCCACCTCTACCTGGTACGACGCGGAATCACCGGAATAAATTCGACGGTTCGTGCCCAGGCTTTCGCCGACGGAATGCAGGTGTCGGAGGGCGTGCGCGACACAGGTCGGTACGTCCATTCAATTCTTGGTATGGACGACTCGGCATTTCGGGCATCGGTGTTCGCTGAACAGAAGCAATTGGCGGCGTTCAGTGGGCAGTCGCCGGCCGACCGCCGCAAATTGGTGCTGTCGCTTCTGGGCATCACCTCTCTCGACAGCGCCCGCGACGCTGCCCGGCGCGATGCCCGGGATCAAACCCAGCAACACGAGCGCCTCCGTGACGTGCTGGCCGACCCGGGCACCCTGGCAGCGGTGGTGGCGGAGGCGCAGGCGGCCAAGGTTCTGGCCGAGAACCAGGCCGCTACCGCCCAGGAGGAGGAGGCAGCGGCGGTAGAGGCGCTCGCAGCCGCCGATGCCAAGGTGATGGAACTCGATCTTCTCCGCCAGCACCACGACCGCCTGACGCAGGATCTGGCCACGGCCACCGCCGAGCGCCAGCGAGGTTCGGAGGCAGCGGCTCGCCTAGCCGCAGAGCTGGCAGACCTCGACGGGGTGGCCGAACGGCTCGCCGCCCTGATCCCTCTCGCTGAGGGCTGGAAGGAGGCGGAGAGTCGATTGAGGCTTGTGGAGGCGGTGGCCGCCGGCCAGGCCGCCCTCCATCGGCTACCCGCCTTGGTCGATGCCGAGCCCCCCGACGATAAGGCCTGGGAATCCGCTCGCGATCAAGCGGAGCAGGCAAAGGCGGCCTTAGCCGCAGTGGCGGCGCGATACGAAGCGGCTCAGGCCGACCGCGACCGGGCGGTGGCCACCCTGGAGCGTTCCGGCGAACTCACCGGGGAAGCCGCCTGCCCCATCTGTGGGCAGGAGCTGGGGGAAGCCTTCGCCCAGGTCCGAAGTCACCGAGCCGCCGAAGCGCGCGTCGCTGAGGCCCGCCTCCTCGAACTCGAGCTGGATCGCCGCCAGGCAGCGACAATGGCCGGTGGCGCCACCGAGCGGGCACTGGCCCTCGGGCGGACCCAAAAGGCGGCTCATCGGGCATGGACCGAACGAGAGAAGATCGTC
>Ga0187894_10002057_pt1 | contig 24662 bp, 25 predicted proteins | sample GBC1701081metaG_FD_136650 | JGI IMG/M metagenome (GOLD analysis project Ga0187894, IMG submission 136650) | White microbial mat communities from a lava cave in the Kipuka Kanohina Cave System on the Island of Hawaii, USA - GBC170108-1 metaG ... | reverse complement strand
GGAATTCTATTCCGTCCAATCGCAATGGTTGACCATCAACTTCCAACTGGCTGCCGAAGCGGCTGACTCCAGCGCCACCTTCTCCGCCGCCAGCCGCCCGTCGCAGCGCCCGCTCACCACCGCCCGCGTCAACCACGCCTCCAACGTCTTGTGGGCAGCCACCACCTGGTATCCGTCCGAGGATGTCTCAGCCCTCATCACCGAGGTCATCAACCGCCCCGGCTGGCAAAGCGGCAACAGCCTCGCCTTCATCCTGCGTGGCACGGGTGGCGCGTGGGGGCGTAAGTTCCTCAGCAGCCTCGAAGCCAACCCTGCCCTGGCCGTTCGCCTCGTCGTCACTTTTACCACTTAGGTTTCGTGGGGCATGTGTATCATGTATATACATGCCCCACCTTTTTGTAAAACGCAAGCCTGTAACCTAAACTTATCTATCAATGCGGCTGGTGTCCTATCTGGAAAACAGGCAGGACTCTATGCTACTCTATAGCATCGCATAAGGAGGGATGTGGCGCAGTGACCATGTATAAAATTCTAGTCGCAACCGACCTGGCAGAAGGCGGCCTGCAACTGCTGCGGGACGCGCAAGATGTTGACCTGCAAACCGTCACCCCGGCGCTACCCGCCGTGCGCGATGGGTTAAAAACGGCCCACGCGCTCATCGCCCGCGACGGCGTGCCGGTGGACAAGGCGCTGATCGACGGCGCGGCACAGCTCCAGGTGATCGGGCATGTTGGGGCGGGTATCAACGGCATCGACATGGAAGCGGCGACAGGCCGGGGCATCATTGTGATGAACACACCCGGCACCAACGCCATCGCCGCCGGGGAACACGCGCTGGCGCTGATGCTGGCGCTGAGCCGCAAGCTGGTGGTGGCGCACGACAGCCTGAAAGACGGCTGGTGGCTGCTCGACCGCAAGCGGCAGGCCGGGACGCAGCTGCATGGCAAGACGCTGGGCGTGGTCGGGTTAGGGCGCGTTGGGTGGATCGTGGCGCAGCGCTGTCTGGCGTTCGGCATGACGGTGCTGGCTTATGACCCGTACTTGAGCGAGGAACAAGTCAGCGACGAGCGTATCACGCTGGTCGGGCTGAAAGAACTATTGGGGCGGAGCGACTTCGTGAGCATCCATGTCGCGGCGACACGCGAAACGACGCGGTTGTTCGACGCGGAGACGCTGGCGCAGATGAAACCGGGCGCGCGGCTGATTAACACCTCACATGGGAGCGTCCTGGACGAGAATGCGGCGGCCCAGGCGTTGAAAGAAGGACATCTCGGCGGGATCGCGGTAGACGTGTACGCGGAAGAACCGCCCTACAACAGCCCATTGATTGGCCTGGACAATGTGATCCACACGCCACACATCGGTGATAACACGGTCGAGGCGACGCAGGATGTGTCGATCCAGATCGTGCAGCAGGTCCTAGACGCGCTGCGCGGGCAAGACTACCGCAACGTGGTCAACATGCCGTTCATGCCGGGCGTCGATTTCGAGACGACGCGCCCGTACCTGCGGCTGGCGGAGTGCATCGGCACGATGCTACACACGCTGGCGCGCAGCCCGGTGCGGCGGGTGGCGGTCGAATACCGGGGCGACGAGGTGGGCGGGTTGGTGAAGCCGCTAACGGTGGCTCTGCTCAAGGGTTTACTGATGCCCGTCCTGGGCGACAAGGTGAATTACATCAACGCACCGGTGCTGGCCGCCGAACGTGGGATGCAGATCACGCAGACGAAGGGGCTGAAGACGGGCGACTACGCCAACCTGGTGTCGTGCCAAGTGACGCTGGAAGACGGCGAGGACATCATCATGGCGGGGACGCTGCTCGACCACAGCGAGCCGCACATCGTCCAGATCAACCAGTACAAGATGAACTTCGTGCCGGAGGGCGACCTGCTCATCATGGGCAGCTTCGACCAGCCGGGCGTGATCGGGCGGGTGGGGACGCTGATGGCGACCAACAACGTGAACATCGCCAGTTGGCAGACTGGGCGCGCCGAGCCGGGCGGCCATACGCTGACGGTGCTGACGCTGGACGCGCCGCTGCCGGACGGCGTGCTGAACCAACTCAAGCAATTGGAGTTCGTGCGTCACGCGCACCCGGTAGCGTTTGCGGATAGCTAGCCCCTTAATGATTATTCGACCGAAAATCCGCCGAGGTCGATAACACCACTGGCGTCCGGCGCGCCTGTAAGAATCGGATACGGAGTGGTGTCCGGGTAGGCGTACCAGCCGGTGTAGACGCGGTAAACACCAGGGGACAGGTCGGGCGGCAGCGTAACGCGGACGGCTTCTGACCAGCCGCCCGCTGGCTGCGCGCCGAGGCTGTTATCAACCTGGGCGACGAGATTACCCGACTCATCGACGATGTGAACGAAGCGAATCTCATGCGCCGCGCGCGGGGCATCGAAGCGCCAGGCCAGCCAGACCGATAACTCACCCGCGCGATATTCGAGGTGTGATGCCGCCAGCGACAGGCCGTTTGCAAAAACCACCTGATCAGCAGCGTCGGCAGTTAGCACGTCAGCTAGCCCCAGATCGGACACCGCCAATGAACGACAGGTCAAAGCCGGGTCAACGATGCCGGGACAGGGCGGTTCGAGCGCAAGCGTGAGGGTGTAGTAGCCCGCCGTTGGCAGAAAGACCGGCATTTGTAGGTTCACAGTCCCCGCGATATTCCCGTGCCATAGACGCTGCCCATTCAGCGATAACAGAACATCACGGCCATCGGCTTGCAGCGTTCCCGTCAGCAGCACCCAGCCCGGCATCGGCGTATAGATATAGGACTCGGCGCGATCCGTGACCGAATCCACACTGTTCAGTATGGCGGTGAAGGCGGGCTGGGTGTCGGTTTCGGGCGTGAAAAAGACAGCGTAGTCGTCATCCTGATAAAAGGGTTCGCCCAACCGGGCGCGGGCGACAGCCTCGGTTTCGCCCCCCGTGTCCGCCCATTTTTTGTGCAGAATGACGACATCCGCGCCTGCCGCGTCCAACAGCGCAGGATCAAGCGTCGCCAGGAGCGCGAGTTTGGCGGGGTCAACCGGCGTGCGGCGGGCGATATGACCTGCCATCAGCGGGCGCCGGTGGCCGGTCTGCAAGAACATGGCCTCTTTGTCGGTGAGCAAATGCTCCGGCGGGATGTCGAAGACCGCGCGCACGTCGTCACGATCCGCAAGGACGGTAATGGGCGGCGGAACCGCGCCAGGGAGCGTGGGCATGTCCGGCAGGCCGTTCGCCCAGAAAAAAGGATATTCGTACAGAATGAGCGCGGAGATCAGGAGGACGACAGCCGAACGACCTGCCAGGATTCTGTAACGCACCTGGGTACGCCAACCCTTGACTGAATCCAAAATGATGTTCATCCCATAACCCGCCAGCACAGCGACAACCAGTGCCAGGGTAAAATTGAAGCGGGCGGGGGTGCGGCTGATGTCCAGCAGCGGAAGGTTCTGGGCGGCGATCCAGGGCAGCGTCACCAGGGTCGCATAACCGCCGACCACCCGTTGTACGGGCGCGTCGAACAGTTTCAAGACCGGGCCAAGCGCGAGTATCCAGGCGACCAGGCCGAGCAGCAACCAGCCGCGCGACGCCGGTTTGCGCCACACTGCCAGCAGCCCCAACGCGCCCGCAACGATGCCGATATAGGCCATTTTCTCGAACGGGTCAATGCCCAGGACGCGGCGGGGATAATCGAGGCCGCTGAATAAGGGATGCTGGAATGAGGGCGCGATAACGGCCAGCAGGTCGGCGCTGAAGGTCACACTGCCGCCTTCGCGCGGGCGATCCGAGGCCGCCAGCGTATCCGACAGCACCGGCAGAAAGAAGATGAGCCACAATAAGCCGCCGAGGAAGACAGCGACCAGCGCGCGGCGCAGGGCTGCCCATTCGCGGCGGAACAGCAATGACAACAGGAAAAGGGCGGTGACAGGAAACAAGACGTAGATCAGGTTCAAACTGCTGCCAAGCAGGCTGAGGACAAAAAAGAGCGCCCCCAGCGCCAGCCAGCGCCGTTCCCCCGCGCCGCGCACATGCAGCAAGGCATAAATGTACAGCGGGACGGGCCACTGATGCAACAGGCCACTATGCCCGGCGGCGAGATGTCCCTGGAAGGTGGGATAGGCCATAAAGACCAGGCCGGACACCCAGGCGGCTGCGCGGCTGCCGGTCAGGTGCGCGGCGAGAAAATAGGCCGCCCAGCCGTTGAGCGTCAAGGTGAGCAGGACGGACAGGTTGAAGGCAGCGGGCAGCGGCAGGACGAAGAACAACAGCGCGGCGGGGAAGGATTGCAGCGGCACGCTCCATAGGAAGGTGGCAGACAGACCATCAGGATAGGCCAGCAGCGGTTGGTAGAAGAGTGGCGCGCCGGTTTGCAGCGCCTGTTTTAGCCACCAGATCGAACTAGCATATTCATAGGAGTCCCCAAACGGGTGGCCGATGAAGCGGGTCGAGAAGACGGTCAGCAGCGGCCAGGTGACGACAACCGCCACGAGCAGGTAGGCGGCGAACACGGCCAGTTGGCGGCGCGGGGGGCGGGATGAACAGCTCACGCGATAAATACAGACCCGTATGCTACAATGGCCGCCCAGTATACCATTGGAAAGGGTGTTTGACAGATTGCGAGGTTCTAAACTTCTGTGGCTGGATGCGGCCTGGCTGGTGGGACTGATGTTGTATATTCTGGCGGGCATGATGCTGGCGACGTTTCACGGCGACGAGGCGATGCAAATTTATATGAGCCGCGACTACGCGACGGTCTTCATCGAGGGCAATCCGGCCAGCCTAATGGTCAACCCGCCCTACCAGATAGACGATGATCCCTGGCTGCGCATCCTGAATGGGTCGGTCAACCGCTATGCGATCGGCCTGAGCTGGCAGGTGGCAGGGCTGAACACTGGGATGCTGCCGCCCAGGCCGGGTTGGGATTGGGGGCTGGACTACGATACCAACGTCACCACCGGCCACCGGCCACCGGAGGCGATGCTGGCCTCTGGGCGCATCGCATCCACGTTGTTCCTGGCGCTGAGCGCGGTGGCGATTTTTGCCATCGGCTGGCAGTTCGGCGGGCGTTTACCAGCCTATGTGATGAGCGGGTTATACACCCTGAACCCGATCATCCTGCTCAACGGGCGGCGAGCGATGATGGAAGGTTCGCTGCTGGCGTTCGGCCTGCTCACGATCTGGCTGGCGATTCTGATCAGCCGGGGACGGACAAGGTGGCATGGGTGGCTGCTGCTGGCGCTGGCGGCGGGGCTGGCGGTCGCCAGCAAACATACCGGCGTGCTGTTCGTGGCGGGGGCATTGGGTTGGATCGGGATTACGGAAATGGTGAACTATTTGACGCGAGGGGAACAGAAGACGACAGGGCGGTATGTTGTGGTGACGTTCGCCAAGCTGATCGTGACCGGGGCGGGCGCGCTGGCGTTGTTCATCGTGATGTCACCTGCGTTGTGGAACGATCCAGTGGCACGGCTGGACGACCTGATCGGGCAGCGGCAGTTCTTGCTCGATATTCAAGTCGCCAGCACTCTGAACGCGCCGACGACGCTGATCCAGCGAGTCGAAGGCATCGTCACACAGCCGTTCATGACCGCGCCTGTCCATTACGAGGTCGATTTCTGGGCGAACGCCAGCGCGATCACGGCGGAGATTGAGCGGTATAGGGCGTCGCCCTTGAGCGGGATACCCTTCGGGCCGGTAGTCGGCCTGGCACTGACGCTGCTGGCGGGCGTGGGGCTAGTGATGGTGCTACGGCGGCGGGCATGGTGGGGGATGCTGGTGTGGGTCGCGGTCACAGTGGCGAGTCTGCTGGCGAACCCGTTGCCCTGGCAGCGGTATTATCTGCCGCTGCTGCCAGTGGCGACGATCTTGGCCGGGATCGGGGTCGTAGCCGCGTGGGGAATTGTCCAGAAGCGTTTACAGCCGCAAAGTCCACTTGTCAGTTCGCAAAATGTGCCTCACACTAAGAAGAGTGATGAAATTTAACCAACCGCAGAGGTGAATAAACACCTGTGCCAAAGGGGTTTATATGCGACGCAATTTGTGCCTCTCCTTGATTGTGACGCTGCTGCTGGCGGCCTGCGGCGGGGCGGCTGCCACACCTGCGCCGACGGCTGACAGCAGCAGCGGCAGCCCGACGACTCAAGCGACTTCAGCTCTGCTGGCGGTGACGCCCGATTTGACCGCCACGCAAGTTGCCGCGCCGACTCTTGCACTGCAGGAACGCTCATTCGGGACAGACGAGCCGCCGCTGCCGATCCCCGGCACGATCATCGCGCCGACCACGCCCGACCCGGATGCTGGCCTGCTGTTCGACACGATTTTGCTGGAACGGACGGGCGGATTGGCGGGCGAACCCCTGACGGTCGAGGTCAATAGCGATGGCACAGTCACGCGCGATGGCGCGGCCAGCACGATCTTGCCCGATCAGGTGACGTTCCTCGATAACCTGATCGACCAATTGAACTTTTTCGGGCTGCAAGGGGTGTTCGCCGCGCCCGGCACGAGCGCCGACACCTATACCTACTACGTCACCGTGACGCGAGCGGGGGCCAGCCGGACGATCCAGGCGCAGGATGGTTTCCTGCCATCGGAATTGGCGCAATTTTTGTCGCTGTTGAGCAGCCTGGGCGCGCCGACGCCGTAGTAAACACACAATCTACAGCGGGTTGAAGGGGTCATGTTTGAGTCCAACCCTAATGGAAACGATATGGCTATATTTTTAAAAGCCGCCATAAACGGCGCGCGCACTTCAACCCAACAGGGTTCATTACCCGTAAGCGCAGAGGCAATTGCAGACGTTGCCCAAAAAGTCGTCGCGGCTGGAGCGCAGGCCATCCACTTTCATATACGGGACATTCGCGGGATGGAAAGTCTTGCGCCTGACGACGCTGGGCGCTGTATCATGGCCTGTCGCCAGGCAGCGCCCGCAACACCGTTGGGTGTGAGTACAGGCGCATGGATTATACCCGATGTAGACCAACGATTATCATTCATTAGCCAGTGGCAAATCATGCCCGATTTCGTGTCTGTCAATTTCCACGAACAAGGAGCAGAGGACGTAGCTCACCTGCTCTATAGCCGAGGGGTCGGTATTGAATTGGGACTTTCAACCCCTTCGGCAGTCGAGCGCGCGTTAACCGATGGCTGGGGAAAACGTTGCCTGCGTATCCTCTTGGAGCCAGAGGAAGCTGAGGTTGTGCCTGCTCTCGCTAACGTACAGGCTATGGAGCGCATTCTGGATCGCGCCAGTGTGTCAGCGCCGCGATTGCTGCATGGTTTCGACACAACGGCCTGGCCTTTGCTAATTGAGGCTGTGAGGCGAAGTTACCAATGTCGGATAGGATTTGAGGATACCCTCTCGCTCCCAACTGGTGAACGGGCAACGAGTAATGTAGAAATGATAAGCGCGGCGATTGCCGTCATCGCGCAAGAATCATAATCACATGCTGGTAGCCTGCGCCGCGTGCTGTCGGCCAGTGTGCCAACGAGGTTGAAAAATCGTGGGTGATGCCCACTCAGGACAGCCCCTGGATCGAGACGATGTAGTTCACCGGCGCCCCCCCAATTTCGGGGACGACGATCTGGAAGTCCGCCGACGCCCCCGGATTCAGGCGGGGGGTGATGTCGTTAAACCCGGCGGCGATCACATCGCCAGCCACGTCAAACACGGTCACGACCGCACGCGGAGCATAGACGGCTTCCGTGTCGGTATTGGTCACCACGCCAGTGATCGTTAGGCGTCCGTCCGGGGCAACCGCCGAGTCATCCAGCCATGTCAGCGTTTCCTGCCCGTAGACCGGCTGCGCTTCCCCCGGCGTCCAGGTATCGCCGCCGAGGATGAGCTGGTAGCCACTGGTCAGCGCGGACTGCCCCTGCCCGAAGCGCAAGCTGAACGGCGCAAAACCGCCCGGCGGAATGCCATAGCCCATCACCACATCGGCGGCTTCGGCCACGCCCAGACCGTCCGCCGTGCGCAAGACGGCGCGCACCGGCACATCGGCAGCCCAACTTGTGCCATAATTGCCGATCTCGCCGGTGATAAAAAACACACCCGCCGCCGTCGTCCAGGTCGAGACGTGCAGGATGTCGAGATCGCTGACAGTGGCGGCGGCCAGGCTGGACGGTTCGCTGGGCTGCAAAGGCGCGTCGGGGTTGATGGTGAAGGTGTTGATCGCCGTTTGCAAGGCCGCCTGCCCCGCCGCATCATCGGGCAGCAGCACCTCGATCACGCTGAGGAAGGTGCCGGACTGGTGGATGAAGGTGTTGACCTGCTGCGTCACCCCGCCGACGGCGCGGCGCAAACCAGCCAACCGCCAACTGCCATCGCCCATCGCCCCACGATCCATTTCGCTGTAGCGGGCGGCATCCGTGCGAATCTCCGCCTGGTAGCGGTTCATGAACTCACCCAGCGCCGCCGAATCGAGCCGCTGACCGAGGTTCATCATGGCGAACCGCAGCGACGGTTCATCCTGGCCGGGCGCGGCGAAGGCAGCAGCGGCCAGCACGGTCGTATTCTGGACGAAGGCCGACCAGTTGCGCGGCACGACAACCGAAAACGCGCCGCTGGGGTGGTCGTAGCGCAGCGGCGAAACATCCGGCGGGAGCGGTGTGGGCGCGAACACAACTGCCCCACCGCTGCACGCACTCAGGGGAAAAATAATCAGCAGGAATAGAGCAAATCGAAACATTGAAACGCTTTTACCTTATAAACATTGCCTTCACCAATATAGAGAAGGAAATAAACCCCAACCCATTGATTGAGAACTCAATGATGCTGAGTATACCAACACTTGCAAATGCGTTCATTCACCCGGCGCAAAATCGACATTGATGGTACTATAGTCCTACTTGTTTATTGCGCGCCTTCCCGCGTATGCTGGAAGTGACACATCCTGTCACAAACTTTATTTGCGCGGATTATTTGAGGATGAGCAGCCATGTATACCAACAATGAGTTGTTATTTCCCCATTCGGTGATTCCGTCGCTGCGCAAGCTGCGCGGCGACAAGTGGCGCGATCTGGTCGATCATGTGCTTAGGCTGCCCGAAACCCACGAAGAAACGTTAGCGTTCATGCTGATGATGATCCGGCTGAACGGCTGCATGGCGTGCGAAACCGACAGCTACCGGGCGATGCGCGGCTGCGCGGCGTGCGCGCTGCAAACGCTGCGGCGCTACAAGGGCGGCGACGACGAACTGCTCGAATTTTTCCAGCAGGCGCTGGAGGATGTGCAGGCATTCGCGGCGCAGCATGTGGTAGTGGGGATTCGCCCCAGCGAGAAAACGTTGGAGTTGCTATAGTCTCCAATTATCAGTCACCACTCAAAAATCGGCATACTAGATCATAAGAGCATTCAAGATATAATAGCGTTTCAGGCCGGGGATTCAGCCGTGAAGTCCCCGTTGAAACAACCTTAAGCCTGTATTGACTCCGCCCCTTGCCTGTGCTAGACTTCCCCCACTAAATCGCACTCCAGATCGAACCGCAACTTTTCAGTCAGAAGGGTATTGGGCTATCAGCGCAGCAAATTATCGCATTAACGACCAGATTCGCGCGCGCGAAGTACGGTTAATCACGGACACGAACGAGAATATCGGCGTCGTCCCCTTCCGTACTGCGCTGGAAATGGCCGAGGCGAAGAACCTCGATCTGGTCGAGGTGTCGCCCAACGCTGATCCGCCTGTGTGCCGCATCATGGACTTCGGTAAGTTCCAATATGAAAAGCGGCGGCGAGAGCGCGAGGCGAAGAAGCAGCAGAAGATCATCGAGGTCAAGGAAATCCAACTTCGTCCCAAGACTGACCAGCATCACCTGGGGTTCAAAGTCCGGGATGCGCGCAGTTGGATCAAGGCCGGGATGAAAGTGCGGGTGCGGGCGCGGTTTCGCGGTCGTGAGCGGGATTATCCCGATATTGCGTTGCAGCGCATGTTAGAAATCGCCGCCGAATTGCAGGATGTCGCCGTTGTCGAACAGCAGCCGTTGATGGAAGGCAACACCATGTTGATGGTGCTTGCGCCAGCCGGGGACAAGAAAAAATAACATCGGAGCAAGATTGTGGCTAAAGCAAAGACCATGAAAGCGAAGACCAAGAAATATAAACTGAAGACGCATAAAGCGACTTCCAAACGCTTCCGCGTGACGGGTACCGGTAAGGTGGTGCGCACCAAAGGCGGCAAGAGCCACCTGCGCCGCCGCACGCCCAAGCGCACCAAGCGCCAGTTCAAAAAGCTGCTGGGGCTGGCGAGCAGCAAGCAGGCCGCCAAAATCAAGCGATTGGCACCTTATCTGGGCAAGTACCGCCAGAATCCAGGCAGCTAAACCGGGCAGCCTATCTATTCGAGCGAAATCCAGGCCGCATGTCTGGGGTTTTTTCAGGAGTCGATTGTGTCGAGAACAAAAACGGGTTTTGTACGCCGCCGCTGGCATAAAAAACTCATCAAGTCGATGAAGGGTCAATGGGGTACGCGCGGTCGCCTGCACCGCCGTTCCAACGAGGCCCGGCTCAAGAGCCTGTGGTACGCCTTCCGTGACCGCCGTTCGCGCAAGCGCGATATGCGCCGGTTGTGGATCATCCGCATCAACGCGGCGGCGCGCCTGAACGGCTTGAGCTATAACAAGTTCGTTCACGGCTTGAAAAAGGCCAATGTCGAGGTTGACCGCAAGGTGTTGGCCGACATCGCCGTGCGCGATCCGCTGACGTTCACCAAGTTGGCGGCGCTGAGTATGCAGCATCAATGATCTCGTAGGGGCGTGATAGTTCACGCCTCTACACGGTCTAATCAGGGGCATTGCGCCCCTTTTGGATTCCAGTTGTGCCATGCTGCGCTACCGGCCCGCTTGGGTGACGTTCCTGTACCCGGTGCGCGCGGTGGTCGAATCACTCAACCCACATCGCAACCGATTCGATGAGTTGACCGTTGTCCATTACGGAAAAACTCGATCCACGCCAACCCGCGCACGAAACGGTTATAATCAGTGTAAATTTGATTGAAGCTGAGAACCGACGACTCCGTGATTACCAGCCCGCAGAACGAGAAAGTCAAATTGGTGCGCGCGCTGCAAGACCACGCCAAGACCCGGCGGAAAGAGGGCAAAATTGTGCTGGACGGTGCGCGGCTGGTGCGGGATGCGCTCCAACAAGGAAACCGCCCCGATTTCGTGCTGTACACGGCGGCTAGCGAAGTGGCCTTCCTCGCAGGCTATGGTGTCGAACCGATCCCGGTGTCGGACGCGGTGATGCGGGCGGCCAGCGACACGCAGCAGCCACAAGGCATCCTGGGCGTGTTCCCGCTGCCAACGGTGAAGCTGCCGGACGATGCGCGACGCACCTTAATCCTCGATTCGATCCGTGACCCCGGCAACCTGGGGACGATCCTGCGCACGGCAGCAGCGGCGGGCGTGGAGGCGGTGCTGCTCTCCCCCACCTGCGTCGATGCGTATAACCCGAAGGCGCTGCGCGGCGGCATGGGCGCGCATTTCCGCGTGCCGCTGGCGGAGGTCGATTGGGAACAGATCGCGCACTATTGCTATAATAAGAAAATCTACCTGGCCGACAGCGAGGGTGACGCGCCCTACGACGCGGCGGATTGGAGGGCGGCCTGGGCGCTCATCATTGGCGGGGAAGCCGACGGCGCGGGGGACGAGGCGCTGACACTGACACAGCAGCGGGTCTACATCCCGATGGCTGCCGCCACCGAGTCGCTGAATGCCGCCGTCGCAGCAGGGGTGATCCTGTTTGAAGCGGCGCGGCAAAGCGCAGTTAAAAGTTAAAAATGATAGCGGGTCGCTAGAAAAAACCATGCGATACTGATTAATCAGGTTGGCTGTAAGGCAGGCAGGGCGTGGGATGAGACGGGTCTGGATCGCGCACAGTTTCGTCGTGGTGACCGTCGTGACGGTGACGTTGTTGGCAGTGTTCGCGGGGAGGGCCTTCGGCGGCGCGGCGGCCACGTTACGCCCGACCGATGACTGCCGACTGCCATGCTGGAACAACATCCGCCCCAGCGAGACGCGCCTCAGCGAAGCGACCAATATCCTGCGCAACCTGGGCTACCGCCCGCGCCGCTTCAATGAGGACGCCGGGATCGCCACCAATATCCTGTATATTCACAATGAGGCACAATGGATATGCCAGGTTGGGCTGACACCAGGCGGCGGGTTGGTGCGTGAATTGATCCTGCGCGCCTGCGAACCCTTGTCCATCGGGGATGTTCTGAATGTGATCGGCAGCCCAGATTCAATGCTGCCCATCCCCTCGCTGGTGATTTTTCAGGAGGGACAGACGATTTTGACGCTGTGGCAGCCTGCTTGCGACGGCCACAAGATTTACCCCTCAGCCAGCATCCGCTTCATCAGCCTGGCGGACGCTACCCTGTATGTGAGGGTAGCAAACCAGGAGTCCGAGCTGCCCTGGCAAGGCTTCCTCCCCTTCTGGCGCTACGGCCAGCTCTACCCTGACAAACCTGTTTGCTGACCGTGCCGCGCCGATTATCGCTCCCGATTGGCATTGTGGTCTTCGGGCTGGCGCTGCTGAACACGGTTGCCTTCCTGATCGGGACGACGCGCCCGCCATCCCCGGCGCTGATAGGCTTTACGGCGGGCTGCGCCGGCCAGCCACAAGCGTGCTGGTACGGGATCGTGCCGGGGATCACGCGCCTGGAAGATGCCTGGCGGCTGTTATCGACTTACGACTTGCTGGTCACGCGGCGCGACTCGGTTGACCGGGTGACGTTGGAGGTCACGAGCGACATCGGCTGCGCGGCGCTGCTGGGCGGGAGTGTGCAGTTGACGCGCAACCTACGCCTCGACAGCATCCCAATTGATAGCTGCAACGACCTGCGGTTGGGCGACCTATGGGGACAGATAGGCCTGCCCGACCGTGTGTCAAGTTGCGATGGATCCCAGGCGAGGGCGCTTCAATTTGGCGACGAAGTGAGCGTGATCCTCAAAGAAACGTCCCCAGCGCGCCGGGGACTATCGCCCTTTGACCGGGTGGAGCGCATTTTGATGGTGCGGCGGGCCGGGATGGCGTTTGCGCTCCACTGGCACGGGTTCGCCCCCGCCTGGCGCTACCAGCAGCTTGCGCGGGGGGAAACCTGCGGGTGAGTGCCATCGACCGCCGCACGCGGCCTGCAATCCGGCGCTGGAATGCCCTGGTCGCGCTGGCCACCAGCCTGTCGGTCATCGTATTGGCCGCGACAGGCTGGTTGATGATCGGCCTGGGACGGGCGGGAGCCGCGCACCCGGCGCTGGACGACTTCACGGCGGATTGCGCGGCAACCCGCAACCATGCTGGAACGGGATCGTGCCGGGCGAGACGACCATTGACCAGATGCGCCAGCACATGGCGTATGCGGGCGGCGGTGTCACCCTGTTTGACACACTGACCGAAGAATACACGGTGTATTTCACGCCGCCAGAACCGTCGCCGATTTGCATCGCCCTGTTTCAAATGCGTGGAAATTTCATCGCGCGCGTGCAGCTTCAAATCTGCCCCGAAGCCAACCTGCACATCGGTGATTTGACGGCGGCATTGGGTTTGCCGCAGGGCATGGTGATGATCCCGCCGCAAAACCTGGTTTACGCCCAGGCAGCCATCACCAACCAGGACTGGCGCGCGCCGTTCTCGCCCGACAGCCGGGTGAGTTTTATCAACCTGCGCCAGCCCGTGCGGCGATACCAAACCGTTTATGATTGGCATGGGTTTGTACCGGCGTGGCGCTACTGCCAACTTGAGCCGGGTTATCCGCTGTGTGGGTAGAGATGTGCTGATACGGGATTGGCTGCCCGCCGCTGCCACCGTATGCGCCAGAGAATAGGCTGTACCAAAAGGTGCTGCGGCGCTAATGGCGGGATACAGCAGTGTTATAATCAGGCATAGAATAACACAGGATGATGAACGATGGCTATTGCACCCGAACGCACCTTGTTCGATGAGATCACCGATTTTCTGGCTTCCGCCCCAACAGCGGAAGCAATTATTGCCTACAAACCATCCGACATTTTAGACCAGCGGCTTCACGAACTGCTCGACAAAAACAGCGCGGAAGGACTGACACCAGAAGAACGCAAGGAACTGGATGAATTTTTGCAGATTAACCATTTGCTCACGGTCGTAACGGCCAAAGCACGGCTGAAACTAGCGGGCAATCTATGACATTTGTTTCTCAAGAACTGCGCCGTCAGGTGATTGAGCGGGCTGGCAACTGCTGCGAGTATTGCCGCCTCAGTCAAAGTGATGTGCGCTTTTCCTTTCATATTGAGCATATTATTGCGGAAAAACACAAAGGTCAGACGATATTTCGTAACTTATGGATAAACCAATTAGAATGTGCCTGATTTTGTGGTAGGGGCGACACATGTGTCGCCCCTACAGAAGCATTTCAATTAGGCGCTTTCCTTTTCATTTATCCATTAGGATTGAGTTGTCCAACTTGCAATGTCTTTAAAGGCTGCGATATTAGTTCCGTTGATTGGGATATTTCTGAAAATATTGTAGCCTTGTTCAACCCGCGCAAGCATCAGTGGTTAGACCACTTTCGCTTAAACGGTTCGCAGATTGAACCGCTGACGGCTGAAGGCCGCGTGACCATGTTTCTACTGCGCCTCAACAGCTCGGAAAGGCTGGTCGAGCGCGAATTGCTGATCCGCCTGAACCGCTACCCCTGCACATCAACCACCTGATTTCATGACCCGCCCCTACCTCACCCTGATCCCCATCCTCGCCCTTCTATGCCTCGCGCTGTCCCTCGCCGCCCGCGCCCTCGGCAGCACCCACCCGCCCAACCCCGCCCTGCGCGGCTTCGTCGAAGGCTGCGAAGACAAACCTCAACCCTGCTGGTACGGCATCGTACCGGGGGTGACAGCAATAGAGGATGCTCCCAGCATACTTGCCCAATATCGGCTTAATTCTGAACTAAGCCAGTGTTCGAAAGTCTGCCAACAGAAATCTGGTTCCAACAAGGGGCTTAAGCCCCTTGTCCAGCACCAGCATTTTCGACTGATGGCTTAGATTATCGCGCCATGTATGGCAACGAAGGGTATCAGGTACTTGGGCTAGAATCACCAGGAAATGACTGCCAGATACTCATATCGTCGACGAACAATTCTAAGTACGTATATAGAATCGTGTTTGATAAATGCTCCGGTGCACAGTTAGGGCAATTATGCCAATTTATCCTTTCCGATGGATATGCTTATGTGTGGACATGTGGCCTTGACCACAGTGGTTTACAAATCAACTATCCCAACATTATCTTCTACATAAATGACACAAGCCACGTCCCACCCTACAATTTAACAAAAGTGGACGTTTTTATCCTATTTTCGGACAACAATGCACAATATACTCAGGCGCAGATAACGGGAAACCCAGGCCATTACGTTGGCGTTACTACAAACTAATAGACATTGGTAGCGGCTGCCCATAGTATTGAATAAAAAGAGGCGCACCTGCACCGGCACGCCCATCTTTTGACTAACGACTATCGACTAACAGCTAACGACTACATATTTATCATATGCCCTTCCAACCCGTGCGCCGCCTCTTTGAGCGCCTCGCTGAGGGTCGGGTGGGCATGGACGTTGCGGGCGATCTCGAACGGCGTCAGTTCCCATTGGCGCGCCAGCGTCAGCTCCGGCAGCAGTTCCGTCACATCCGGGCCGATCAGGTGCGCGCCCAGGATTTCGCCGTACTTTTTGTCGCTGATGAGCTTGACGAAGCCGGTCGTATCGCCCAGGCCGTTGGCCTTGCCGTTAGCCTGGAAGGGGAACTTGGCGACGTTGATCTCGTAGCCTTTTTCGTGGGCTTGCTTTTCGGTATAGCCGAAGCTGGCGATCTGCGGCTGGCAGTAGGTCGCGCGCGGCAGCATGTCGAAGTCGAGTTCGACTGTCGGCGCACCGGCGATGTTCTCCGCCGCGATGATGCCCATATTCTCGGCCACATGCGCCAGCATCAGCTTGGCCGTCACATCACCAATCGCGTAGATGTGCGCCACGTTCGTCTGCATTTGGGCGTTGATCTCCACCACGCCGCGATCGGTCAGCTTCACGCCCGTCTTCTCCAGGCCGTAACCCTCGGTGCGCGGCTGGAAGCCGATGGCTTGCAGCACCTTGTCGGCTTCCAGCACGACCGATTTGCCATCCGCTGGTGTCACGGTGACTTTCACAGTCTTGCCGCTGTCCTCGATCTTATCGACCTTCGTGCTGACCAGCACCTTGACACCCAGGCGCTCGTACTGCTTTTTCAGTTCGGCGGAGACTTCCTCGTCTTCGAGCGGCACCATGCGATCCAGGAACTCGACAATCGTCACCTGCACGCCGTAGTTGTGCATGATATAGGCGAACTCGACACCAATCGCGCCGGCCCCGGCGATGATGATGCTGCCCGGTAGGTTGTCATCCATGATCTGCTCTTCATAGGTGACGACACGCTCGCTCAACTGCGTGCCAGGGATCAGGCGGGTGGTCGCGCCCGCCGCCAGGATCAGGTTCTTGAACGTCAGCGTTTCCTTGCCGCCTGCGTTCAATTCCACGTCGAGCGTGTGCGGGTCGGTGAAGGTCGCCCAACCGTCGTACTCGTCAATTTTATTCTTCTTCATGAGGAAGTGAACACCTTTGACATGTTTGTCAGCCACCCGGCGACTGCGCTTGAACGCCTCGCCGTAATCAAACGTGACTTTGCCCTCGACCTTGATGCCGAAGGTCTTGGCCTCTTTGTTGAAAATATGGGCGAGTTCGGCGTTGCGCAGCAGGGCTTTGGAGGGGATGCAGCCGACGTTCAGGCACACGCCACCCCAATACTGCTTCTCGACGACGGCGGTTTTCAAGCCCAACTGGGTCGCGCGGATGGCCGCTGTATAGCCGCCCGGCCCTGCGCCCAGCACGATCACATCATACTCTTTCGCCATGAAATTGCTCCTGGGATACACGCTGTCAGCGGTCAGCCAAACCTGCGGTGGCTTCGCACAGCTTTCAGTAAAAGACAAGCAGGATAAAAAGCTCAACACAAAGGCTCTACGGCACGAAGGCGCAAAGACTTAGATGCAGTCAAGCCACTGGCCTCTTACGCGGTAATGATAGACCGGAGACGGGGATTGGCGCAACGGTTTGGCGGGAAATCGGCAAATCTCCTGATAAGCAGGATGGAATAGGAGAAAATTGCCGGATGGTTAGTAAATCAATTGTTTTCGGTTTAAATGATAAGAATGGAGGCCACCGCTAGCAGGGCGGCCTCCGTGTCGCGCATGTTAGTTGCCGTTCCCTTTTCCGTTCCCGTTGTTACCGTTGGCGTGGCCGAAGCAGTTGCCGTTAGCCGCGCCCTGACCGTGGTCGCGGTTGCAGTCGCCGTTCCGGTCGGATGCGCCGCCACCCTGGCCGCCTGTACCCGTGCCATCACCGCTGCCATTGCCAGCGCCGAACAACTGGCTGACCGAGCCATCAGTGAAGGCGGTTACCGTTGTGACTAATGAAGCCAAGCCTGTCGCCTCGGCGTCAAAGGCTTCCGGCAGCATGGGCGGCGCGGCGGCCTGCATCGCATCATCGAGCGGGACACGGACGCGCATCCCGGCGGGCGCTTCCTGCATCTCGCCCTGGGCTTCCACCTGCGCCAGCCCTGCAAAAGTCGAAATCGTCAGGTCGCCGCCCGGCTGTGCCTGGAACAACGCGGTCGAGCCAATGCGGACGTGAACATCATTGATCCAAAGGGTAATGCGCCCCACGCCCTCCGGCGTCTGGATCAGCAGGCCGTTTTCGGTGATGTCCGCGCAGCCGGAGTCGGAGTCGCCGGTGTGGAGCGCGAAGGCTTGCATCGGCATCTGTTGCCCGTCTTGCGCCGCGTCAAGCGACACATCGCCAAAGGCAAGCAGCGTCACGTTGGCGTCCGGATAATCCTCAGAAATATCCGCCCGCACCCGCATCACGGTCACGCCCCACTCATCGGTCACGGGGTTCATGGCGCTCAGGTGGAGGGATTGGATGGTCTCGACGCCGGTGATGTCGCCAACGCCATTGAAGGCAAAAGATGACAGGCCTTCTTGAAGCTGCGCCTCAAGGGTTTGATAGCCATAGCAAGCCTGGTTGCCGCGCATCCCGGCGCAGGCGTTTTCCGTCCGTGACAATGCCTTTTGCACCAGCGCGGGACAGTCTTGCACGGCGGCTGCGGTCAAGCTGACACTCAGCCAGAACGTGAATACGAATGGGATCAACCTGTGTCGCATCGGTCGCTCCTCTCTGCAATTGATGAGTTCCACGACCCCCATCACTGTTATAACGATTATCTGGGTGCAATGTTACACCGGACTAATCATCGTCGTCAGCCGCCGGGGGGCGGGTTCGCCCCTGGCGGTGGCATCGGCGGGAGTGTCGCGCTCGGTGGCCGGTTGCCAAATGTCCCACCGGCCTCGGCGGTCATCGTCGCCGCCGGGAACACTGTGTTGGTCATGAACCGCGCCAACCGTCCGCAGAAGCGAGGGCGGCGGGCGGGCGGCAGCGACCGGCAAACCTCGGAGCGAGTCCGTAGGAAACGAGCGAACTTGTCACACGAGGGGAAGGGTTCTTCACCACAGGGGAGCTGACCGGCTTCGATGCGATCTCTGACCAGTTGCAGTTGTTCGGGAGTCAACGCCGGCGCGATCTGAATCTTCCGCTGCAACAACCGAATCGGCAACGCATTCAGCAGCCGAGCGCGGCGGTCATAGGATTCGGGCAGTTCCGGGCCGGCGGCAGCACGGAGTTCACGGTTGAGGGCGACACGCACCCACGACCCCGGCACAATCGGCTGCGCGCCGTCTTCCGCCGTGATGAAAGCCGCACCTTCCAGCGTGCTGACGCTCAAGCCCTCGTCAGCGTTGCCCTGGAACAGCACCGTTGACCCCATCGAGACATCAACCCCGTTGACGTTAAAAGCGATCTCGTCCGCGCCTTCCGGCGTTTGCACCAGCAGGCCGCTCTCCGGAGCTTCGTCGCAGTTTGCATCGCCCACGCCGGTGCGCAGGATAAAGGCTTGCATCGGGCGCTGGGTGGAGTCGGATGGGTCAACCGCGTTGCTAATCTCGACATCGCCGAATAGCAGGAAGGTCACATTCTGGCCGGGCAGCGTGTCGGGCAGGTTGGCCTGCAAGCGCAGCAGCGCCACGCCCCACGCGCCGGTCTGCTCGTTCATCGGGCTGAGGCGCAGCGTTTGCAGGTCGGCCACGTTGACCACATCGCCCACCACCTGGAAGTGGAAATTCTGGGCGTCAGCCTGTGCCTGGGCGCTGATGTCGATGTTGCCATAACAGGCCTGGTTGCGCCCGGTAGTCTGGCACAACACGTCGGCGGCATCCAGCGCGGTCTGGACGATGGCCGGACAGTCGGCTTGCGCCAATGCCAGCGCCGGGGCCACGCACAGCAGCAAGCCGAAAATGAGGGTTCGCGGGATGTAACGCATCGGGATACTATGCTCCTTATCGAGAGTCGTCAGTTTACAGTTATCAGTAAAAGATCAACAGCGATCATGCCTACTGTAAAATGTTCGTAAACTTTAACCTACGATTCGACTCCAAACTGAAAACTGACGACTGATAACTACCCTTCCGGCACCAGCAGCGTGACCTCTATCGCATTGGCGGTCACAAAGATGTTCTTTAGCTTTTGATCCGGGCCCAGGCGCTGCTTCAAAATCGAATCCAGCGAATCGAGCATCATCAGGAAGAAATCCCCTGTGACCAATTCGAGATAGGCCGGGGGCGGTTCCGGCGCGTTCACCTGGATGTCGGCAATCGTGATCGTGGCGAAGTCGCCAGTGAGCAGGATCGAAACCAGCACCCTGCCGCTGATAAAGGCATCGCCGCCCAGTGCAGTCAACTCGACGCTGATCCCATCGGTCACAAAATCAACCCGCGCGCTCTGAATGGCCGTGATGTCTGGCAGGCGGGCGTTGACCTCCTCCTGGAATTGCGCCTCGGTGATAGTCACATCGGCAGCAAGCTGCGGCGTCCCTGGCACAGCCGTCACGCCGGGCGCGGGCGTCAACGTGGAAAAGCGCGGCGCTTCCTGGATAGCGGCGGTCGCGCTGGCGGCGGCGGCGAAGGTCGGTTCAACCGTCTGGGTGGGGGGGGCGGTCGCCCTGGGTGTGTTGGATGGGATCAGGGTATTGGTAGGGGTAGGCGTGATCGTCGGCGTGTCGGTTGGCCCAGGCGTATCGGTCGGGAGCGGTGTGGGAGTCAGCGTGGCCGTCGGCGGTGGCGTATCGGTTGGCGCATCGGTCGGCAGCACGGCCAAGGTGGGCAGGTCGCCCTGGGGGGCAGCGGGCTGGCAGGCAGCGGCCAGCAGGATCAGCAATAGTGCGGGCAGCACAACTTTCATCGAGACTTCCTCTCAACGCGAACGGCCTTTGTAGTAAGACCGTCTTTACCATATCACAGGTTACGCTTTTGGGAGAAGTCCGGCCAGTAATTCGCTTGACATGCTAGAAAATCTGTTCCAAAATGGGTCTATTGGGAGGATGGAGACAACCGATGATACATGATGCAATTCAACACCTGCGCGCCATCTGCCTCACCTTGCCCGAAGCCACCGAAGGCGAAGGCGTGGGCAGCCCGTCGTTCCGCGTGCGCGACAAGATTTTCGCCATGCACCACCCCGCCGACGGACGCCCGTCCATGTGGTGCAAAGCGCCGCGCGGCTTCCAGGAAATGATCGTCAGCGCCGAGCCGGAACGCTTTTTTGTGCCGCCCTACGTCGGTCATAACGGCTGGATCGGCGTCTGGCTCGATGTTGACCTGGACTGGGATCACATCGCCGAACTCGTCGAAGAGAGCTACCGCATGACCGCGCCCAAACGCCTCCTCAAATTGTTGCAACCAAAACCATGACCACGCCCCGCGCGCTGTTCTACCGCCCTGCCCCGCCGCTGTGTGATCTCGTGGACGCATTCTGGTTCTATGAGGCGCAAAGCCTGCCCCACGCCAAAGAGCGCGTCCTCCCTCACGGGGCGATGGATCTGATTATCAACCTGAAACAAAACCAGATGCGGGTGTACGACGCAGGACAGCCGGAACACTTCCAGACTTTCGACGCGGCGCTGCTATGCGGCATGTATTCCTCCCCGTTCGTGATTGATACGACCTGCCAGGAATCGGTCATGGGTGTGGGCTTCAAGCCGGGCGGCGCGTTCCCGTTTTTTCGCCCGCCTGCCGATGAACTGCGCGATACCCATGTTTCGCTCGACGCATTGTGGGGCGCAAGCGCGCGCGACCTACGCGACCGACTGCTCGAAGCTGCCACAACCCAAGCCAAATTCCGTGTCCTTGAACACGCCCTACTGACACAGATGAATAGGCGGGTATCACCGCATCCGGCGGTGACATTCGCAATTCAAGCGTTCGCCTGTGGGCCGGGCGCGCAGACGATCACCGCCATGACAACGCAAATCGGCCTGAGCGCGCGCCGGTTCAGCCAGGTTTTCAGTCAGGAAGTAGGTTTGACGCCCAAGCTGTTTTGCCGGGTCAAGCGTTTTCAGGAGTCGTTAGACCAGATTGAGAGCGGAAAGCAAGTGGATTGGGCTGACCTGGCGCTGGCATGTGGCTACTTCGATCAGGCGCACTTCATCCACGATTTCCAGACCTTTTCGGGCATCAACCCGACGACTTACGTGGCACAGCCCAGGCCGCACCGCAACCACATCCCATTAAGCGCTTGAGTTCCGTTTTTTACAATACAATTCCCATCTTTTGGCCGTAGACTCAATTGACTAGCGACGATTCTGCTGTAGAACCAAAAGGAGTTCATGATGACCCATCCAACCAACGGCGTCCCGGCGGGCTACCCGACCGTAACCCCGTATATGATTATCCGACATGCAGCCGAGGCCATTGAGTTCTATAAAAAGGCCTTCGGCGCAACCGAACTGCTGCGCATCACCAACCCCGACGGCACGATCATGCACGCCGAAATCAAAGTCGGCGACTCGCCCATCATGATCGGCGACGATTCCAATCCAGCGCCGGACACCAGTAATTCGCCCATCCTCCTGCATCTGTATGTCCCGGACGTGGATAGGTGGATCAATCGGGCGGTGGCTGCCGGAGCGAAACTGATCGCGGCGGCCCAAGACAAGGGTGACGGCGACCGGCGCGGCAGCGTGGACGACCCGTTTGGCTTCACCTGGTCGATTTCCACACAGCTTGAACCGCTCTCGCGCGAAGAAATCCAACGGCGCACGACGGCTTCATAAGTCACAAGTGTTTGCGGCCAGGTGGAAATGGACTGGATGGACGGGGTTAGACTCGTCCTTTTTTGTTTACAATGAGGCTCAACCGCTTATTCAGGAGTAAAACCCATCATGTTGACATTTCCGGTTGCGCCCAAACTGGCGGATGAAGTGCTGGCGGCCATCCCCCGGCTGCCCTTGAAGCCCGATCCGGTCGCCGTAGAGGGGCGCTACATCCGCCTGGAACCGACAGTCTTGGAGCGGGATGCCGCGCGTTTGTACGCCATCAGCAACGGGCAGCCGGCGACGCTGGGTGGTCGCTCGATTGAGGCTTACGACGCCGACGAACGCATCTGGCGTTATCTGTTCGCCGGGCCGTTCGTAACACTGGCGGATTTCACCACCTACATGCGCCCACAGGTGGAGGCGGCCAACGGCCTGTGTTATACCGTGTTCGACACTGAAGCGGGAGAGGCAGTGGGCGTGATTAATTACATGAACAACGCCCCGGAACACCTCAAGATTGAATTGGGGAGCATTTGGTACAGCCCATTGGTGCAGCGGACGCACGCCAACACTGAGGCGACCTACCTGCTGCTCCAACGCGCGTTTGAACTGGGCTACCGGCGGCTAGAATGGAAGTGTAACGCCCTGAATGAGCGGTCGCGGCGGGCGGCGCTGCGGATGGGCTTCCAGTACGAAGGCACGCAGGAATACCATATAATCGTCAAAGGTCGCAACCGGGATACAGCTTGGTTTCGCATTCTCGACCACGAATGGCCGACCGTGAAGCCTCACCTGGAAGGGCTGCTTTACTCCTGATTATTCGCGCCGTCCGGTCAGCGCGAAATAGACGGCCAATCCCAGGCAGATCAACAGGCTGAGGAACGGGCTGAAAAAGGCCACGACGACAGCCAGCAGATAGTAGATCGGGCCGTAGCGGTACTGGCGCGTGATCTTGTCCAGCCACGCACGTTCCACCTTCGCGCCGAACAGCCCCTGGTTGGCGACGGCGTACCACCATATCGCGTTATACATAATGGCGATGACGAACAACGTGCCGCTGTAAAAGAGGGCGGCTACGTTGGCGTCCGGTTTTTGCAGATGTTCAGCCATCACGACGGTGGGGAAATTGAGAAAGGTGATGAGCATCAATAACACCACATTCAACAGGACGAATGGGCGGTTGGCGCGTTTGATGTCTTTCAAAAGGGCGTCGTGGTTCGCCCACATGATGCCGATGACCATAAAGCTGACGATGTAGGCCAGGTACATCGGCCAAATTTCTAACAAATGGGCGAGCAGGCCGCCTTCTTCACCCTCGCCAGCCGGCAGACGGATTTCCAGCACGAGCAGCGTGATGGCGATAGCGAACACGCCGTCACTAAAGGCTTCGAGGCGCTGTGTCTCTTTGATCTCATCCTGTATTTCGGCTTCGGTTTCGTTCGCGCTCATATCATCCCCCGGTAGATTGAAGTTTTAGCGGCGATGGAGTAATGTATACCCATTCGAGATGAAATCTGCACCTGGAAAAACGAGTAGGATAGGACAGCATGACGGACAAGAAAATTGGACTGATGGGCTGCGGGACGGTGGCGGGTTACGGGCATATCCCGGCGATCCTGGCGACGCCCGGGTTGCAACTAGCGGCGGTGTACGACCCGGACGGTTTACGTTTAGACTTCGTGCGGCGCGAGTTTGGCGCTATTCCGGCGTTTCAAGACAGTGAGGCGTTTTTTAGCGCCGGGCTGGACGCTGTGGTCGTGACCTCGCCCGCGCCGAACCACTACGAAAATGTGAGCGCGGCGGCGCGCCATCGGCTGCCGGTGTTGTGCGAGAAGCCGCTGGCGGCCTCGCTGCCCGAAGCCGAGGCCATCGTGAGCCTGATGGAAAAGGCGGGTTTGCCGCTGTATACGGCCTTCTGTTACCGTTTTAGTCAGTGCGCCCTGGCGATCAAGACACTGGTGAAGGAGGGCGCGATCGGCCAGGCGCGGTCGCTGCGGCTGGTGTACGACTGGAATCTGCACGGCAAATGGGTACAGGCCGAAAATGGCGAGAGGATCGAGAACCCGCGCCGACGCGCCCGGATGCTGGAAGGCGGGCCGCTGGTGGACTGCGGCGTGCATCAGATTGACCTGGCGCGCTGGTGGCTGGACGCGGAGGTCGTGCGCCAGCAGGCGGCGGGCGTGTGGGTCGATGATTACGAAGCACCCGATCACATGTACCTGCACCTGGATCACGTAGGTGGGGCGCATTCGTTCGTAGAGGTCAGTTTTTCGTACACCCATACCGCCCAAGAACCCCGTTCGCATTTCGTGTATGAGGTGATCGGGACCGACGGCCTGATCCGCTATGACCGGGAGGCGCAGGTGTTCGAGCTGCGCAACGCGCGCGAGACGCGCCAGATGGCATGGTACGAAGAGAAAAACTTTGCCGGTATGTATACGGTGTTGGTCGAGGCGCTGACGACGGGCGCGGG
>Ga0187894_10002056_pt1 | contig 24663 bp, 16 predicted proteins | sample GBC1701081metaG_FD_136650 | JGI IMG/M metagenome (GOLD analysis project Ga0187894, IMG submission 136650) | White microbial mat communities from a lava cave in the Kipuka Kanohina Cave System on the Island of Hawaii, USA - GBC170108-1 metaG ... | reverse complement strand
CTTATTTGTCGATGCCGTTTTTGTTTTAGAAGGCGTCGGAGACTTCTTTGCCGCAGCAGCCTTCTTTTTCGTTTCAGGTTTTTTCGTTTGCTGTCCCGCACCGGCGACGGCGAAGAGGGTGACGGCAATGAGTAGTAAAACAGTTCTCATAACACAAAAGTCGCCCGTCCTATTTTGACAGGACGCTGGAATCGAATGCGGCACTAAACGAACCAAGAATATCACGAATTGCGTTTCGCTTCGCGCGAATCTATCCTCAGATTGATGAACGAACTCGACGAGTTCTGGTCAGAAAAGCTCGCTGCCGCGATTGCTTCGGCGCGCGAATCGGGCCGCGGCGATCTGGCCGACTATTTGCAGCTAAAGGCCGCGAACGATTCGGTTCGGCAGGCCGCGGTCGATGCTCTTTTCAGCGGGGTCATCGAACTCGCATTGTCCGACGAGCACCGCCCGAAAAACATCGCGGTCGAACGCGAATCTCCGCACAGTTTCCATCATCGCGGAGCAAATCTCGCAGGTTCTCTCGTCCGGCTGCGTTACGGGGTCAGATGTTTGACCATCGAAGCAGGTTGGACGCGAACGCCGTCGGACGGTTTTATGCGGCTCGGCGCCCTCGCATTTGCCAGACTAACGCACTTCGGCATGCCCGAAGCGAATGCCGAATTCATGCTGAAAAATGCTGACCACGGCCATTTATGGACGGCGATTCGCAATGAAAAAGCGGCCTTTAACGTGCGGGCAGAACATATAGCCGAACATTTCAAGTTGCTTTTAGGAGTTACGACGAAATAGCGGCGGGTTTTGTATTTTGGCATACAACCGATAAACTAGAATGCAGGATACGTATCTGAGAGGAGATTTAGGAAAGGGTGAAGCAAGAGCTTGAGAAGTTGATAGATTTGCAAAAGACGGATACGAATATTCGTCGGTTAAAAGAAATAATCGAGACCGCGGACAGGAAGCGTGCTGACATCGAACAAGAGTTTGAGCAGCACGCTTTTTCCATTCGGGAGGTGCAAAATCGGCGCGACACGCTGAATACAGAACGCGCGAATCTCGAAAAACAGATCGCCGAAAACAAAACCTATTTGGAGCGTGCCGAGCGTAACCTTAAACACGCGCAAAACCAGAAAGAATACGAAACCGCCATGCGCGAAACCGACGCGCTTCAAAAAGCGATCGCGGCGTTTGAGACACAAGTCGTTGAAAAAATGACGGCGAGCGAAGAGGTCGAGAATGAGATCGAATCGCGCGCCGACGAGATCAACAGCCACGATTCGAAACGCGAAGAGGCTCTTTCAGCTTTTGACGCTGAGGTTGCAGCAGCACAAATGGAGCTTGAACGTGAAACCACAAAACGCGCCGACGTTTTCCAGACGCTTCCGCCGCAGCTCGCCTCCGTTTACAACCGCCTCGCCCAGCGCAGCCGCGACGGCATAGCGGTCGCCGAGGTGGTAAATGGCTCATGCTCCGCCTGCTTTATGTCACTGCGTCCGCAGATGAACCTAGAAGTAAAACGCGGCGATGCAATCGTCACCTGCGAAAGCTGCACGCGCATCTTATACATTCCTGGTCCGAAGGAGGCCGAGGCATCGGCCTCCTAAAATATCACTTAATTCTTCTCGCGTTTGCTGTTTAAGGTATTTGCGCCTACGACGTAGGCGTACATGGCGGACGGAACGAAATATAACTTTACACCGCGGTAATCAACGATGCCGTCACCGTCTATCGTCGTTACCATTGCCGAATCGAGATCATTTTTCGTGCAAAACCAAAGTAAAGCGCTTAGCTTCGACGGATCGTTGAAATAGCGATTTGACCATTTGACCTCCAAAGCCCAGACCGGTTTATGATTTTTTGCCCCGAGCCCGACCATATCGACCTCGCCTCTGTTCCACCTTGCGTAAACCGGCGTGAACCAGTCTCTGTGCATCCACTGGGCGATAACGGCCGTTTCGACAACACTGCCAAACAAATCGTCGGTGGAGGCAAGAGGCGAGAAAAGCGCGCTGCGGAGCGATGGATTGGTTAGGTAAACCTTAAATAGGCTCGCTCTTTTGAATCTCCGTCCGCTATTGTCGACGCGATGCACCGTTCGTATAAGAAATGCCGCCTCGAGGTACTCGAGATATTTTCGAATTTGATTTTTATCCACACCGGAGGCATTGCTCAAGGCTTCCAACGAGACTTCCTGCGCCGTCTGGTAGGCGAGGGTGGTAAAAAAAGAGTTCAGCTCCTGAACGTTTTGTATTCCGTATAGACTGGGAAGATCGCGCAGAAGCACTTTATCGATTATGTCCCGTCTAATAAAGCGCGAAGGATTTGAGCGAATTTCCTCAGAAAAAATTACTTCCGGATATCCGCCGAAATTCACGTAATCCACGAAATGGCGGTTCAGCTCGGAAATGTCGGTCGTAGAATAAAAACGCTTTAGATCACCGTTCCATTCAATTTGCGACTCCACAATAATCCGCTCTTTTCCTTTCAAAGAAATAAATTCGTGAAAGGTCAGCGGCGGAAGCAGAAATTCGGTGAAGCGCCCGGCGCCGCTTTCAAGGCTCTTCATTCTAAGAGCCGCCGCGGCGGAACCGGACGCGATGAATTTCGCTCTGGGATAGCTGTCCACCAAAACTTTCAGATGAACTTCCCAATCCTTTAAATACTGAATCTCATCGAAAAAAACAAACCAACCTTCCGACTCCAAGTCCCCAACTCCTTTCCGAGACAATTCGAAAAGCCGCTCCAGACCTATGTTGTTATAGATCGGATTTTCGATATTGATGTAACAGATTTTTCTCGGCGATTGCCCGTTTTCGATCAAACGGCTGATGCTGTGGTGCATCATGACGGTCTTGCCGACGCGTCGCGGTCCCATCAACACGACCGCGCGGCGGACGGACAAGGTTTCGACGAGAGGCTGGAACAATTCAAAATAGGGTCGCGGTTTTTTTGGGGAAAAGTCGTCCTCTATTTCTCCACTTGCCCACCAAGGATTCTCAAATCGCATCCTCTCGATAATTAAAGTGTCTGGAACGGACTGCAATTTCCTTGATTTCGGCATAAATGTCACGGATACGCATAATAAGCTACATCCATTTATCTTATAATACGCCAAATCGCGAAATAGATCAATATCAGCTTTTTAACCTCCTTATCAGACAAGCCTCACTTGTCCCATTTGTGCGAAAGATTTACATCTACGCGGATAGGCACTTTTTTGACGTATTCCTCAGCGGCCGCGCTCAGTGCCTTATTGAGTTTTTCAGCGGTCGATTCAGCCTCGCCTTCATCGCATTCCACAACAACTTCATCGTGAACGATGTTCACAAGACGTGCGCTGGTGCCGCGGATGGAGTCGTGGAGGAGGCGAAGGGCACGTTTTAGGATGTCGGCGGAGGTGCCCTGGATGGGCATGTTGACGCCGTAGCGGCGGGCGGCGCCGACGGATTGGCGGTCGTTTTCGTCGAAGCGGAGGCGGAGCATACGGCCCGATGCGGTGCGTGCGGTGCGTTCGGAAATTACACGGTTGCCCGAATCGCGGAGATAGGCGTCGAGCTTTCGGTAGGTCGCAAAGTAGCGCCGCATCGTCGTCTCGGCGTCGGATTGCGAGAGACCGGTCATCATGCCGAAGCGCGACGCGCCGACGCCGTACACGATGCCGAAATTCAAACGCTTTGCAAACGAGCGCTGATCGTCCGTTACGTCTTCGGGCTTAACATTAAAGACCTGCGACGCGGTCATGCGGTGAAAATCGGCGTCCGATGCGAACGCCTCGATAAATTTCTCGTCGCCTGAAAACTCAGCAAGGATGCGAAGCTCGATCTGCGAATAGTCGGCGATCACGAGATTCCTGTTTTCGCTGACGCAGAAGCAGCTTCGATATTCGGTCTCATGCGGTATCTGCTGGAGGTTAGGGTTCGAGCAAGAGAAGCGTCCAGTGGGCGCACCTATTTGGCGAAAATCGGCGTGAATTCGGCCCGTCGCCGGTTCGATAAACTCGAGAAAATTTTCGCCAAAACTTGTCGCCGCTTTCTGCACGACGCGATATTCCAGTAGTTTCGCGATGACCGGATATTTTTCGGCAAGCGGCTGGAGCTGCCACGCACGCATGGATTCCGGCATCGGCACGCCGAGATTCCGCAGGGCTTCGGCAACCTGCTGCTGCGAATCGAGATTTATCTCGGCGCGGCCAAAGAGCGAAGCCTGCGAAACGCCGGCCGACAAAATGTCCTGCAATTCATCAGCAGCCTTCGCTGCCGCCGCTGTCACACGCGCAAACTGGGTCTGCCAGCGAGACTTATCGACGGCGAAGCCGCTGAGTTCCATTTCGGCTATCGGCATCACGCATTCGAACTCAAGCCGCGCCACGCGTTCGAGATCATCGGCTTTCAAGCGCGCGGCGAGCTGCTCGTAGATCGGCGGCAGAACGGCGGCGTCGCGCGCCGCATATTCGATCTGCGAAGCCGAAAGCTCCTCTCTTGTCCAATCGCTGACCTGCTCCGTTTTATCGAGCGTCGTCTGCGTGAAATATTGCGCTACGTCGGCCAAGCTGTGGCGGCGCTCACTGTCGCCTGCAGCGATCAACTGGCTGGCGAGATAAGTGTCGAAAACATTCACGATCTCGCTGCCCAATTGATGTCGAATCCATTTAGCATCGAATTTCGCGTTATGCAGAATTTTTGTCTGCGTCTCGGATTCGAAAATGCGGCGAAGCGGCGCCAATTCACCGTTGGATTTTAGATCGCCTGCCGCTCGAAACGGCAGCAGATCGAACACATACGTCTTTCGCCCCGAGCTTAGCTGCACGAGCCGCAGTTCGCCTTTGTACGGATCGAGCTCGGAAGTCTCCGTATCGAGACCGAGGAAAGGCTCGCGTGAAAGCTCTTCACAAGCTATCTTCAGGCCGTTTGCGTTGCGAACATACTCGAAATACGTGTCCATTGCCGGTTGAGTCGTCATTTGAAATCAATTGTATCGCCTGCGTCGCCGTTGGGGAAAGTAATACGCAACGAACCGGTAATTTTTTATGCATCAGAGCGTCCGCTAATCGCGGAAATGTTGCGGCATTGCCGCTTTTTAGCATGAATAATGAAACGCGAGGCAACTTTTTTCTTCCCGGCAATTTTCGTATTCGTCTTTTGCTCGGTGTCAGTTTGCGCCCAGATCCGCATTTCCGCGGTGGTCGTCGGCGTAACCGACGGCGATACCGTCACAGCGATTGACTCGAACAATCGTCAAATCAAAGTGCGGCTTGCTGGAATCGACGCTCCCGAATCGAGACAGGATTTTGGCACGAGGTCGAAGCAAAATCTCTCCGACCTTGTTTACGGGAAACCTGTTGTTCTGGAAGGTGACAAGACGGACCGCAACGGCCGGCTGGTCGCGAAAATTCTGTTGAACGGCGTGGACGTCAACCTCGAACAGATCAAGGCCGGGCTTGCTTGGCATTTCAAGCGGTACGAATTGGAGCAATCGCATGCCGACCGCAAAATTTATGCTGCTGCGGAGCGCGATGCACGAAACAATAAGCTGAGCATCTGGTCGGAGCCGGAGCCCGTGGCACCGTGGGATTTTCGTCGAAATCCGACCGCACCGCTAAATCGCTCATAAAACATTTACTTGCCGGCTAAATTTTGTATATACTTGGTTTGGTTCGATGCGTGGCGGCGATGCGCCGCCTGGCAAATGACGAACCGTGAAGAGGATTGCGGCCGGCAGGTTCCGGTCACGAAGCAGAATTTGAGGGTTCGAGCGCGATCGGTAGTTTTTGATTTCGCGCTCCCCGAATTAGAAGCTCGCTGAGCAACGGAGTTTCAAGTAATTCCCGCGTGAAACAACTCACAAGTGTTCGTTTCGGATCAAGAATCCTGAACGGGACGATAAAAGTACAACTTTACGCTTTAACGATCGGTCACTTTTGATCGGCGCGCTTGATTTCTGCTTTCAATACCCTCAAAAAAAATCCATGCGGCAGGACGGAAGATGTTCCGCCTCACTAGAAATTTAAAGGAAACAACATGTCAAAGGAAATGATCGTCAGCGTCAATGGGCGCGAAAAGAAGATCGCAATTCTGGCTAACGGCCGCGTTACGGAATTTTATATAGAACGCGGCGAGGAAAACTCCGGCATAGCCGGGAATATTTACAAGGGCCGCGTGCAGCGCGTGCTGCCCGGGATGCAGTCGGCGTTCGTCAACATCGGCTTGGAACGCGATGCGTTTCTTTATGTTTCGGACTTTTTCGATGAAGAGGAAGAGATCGAACGCATCGTGATGGAAAAGGGCAAGAAAACATCGCCCGAAGAAGCGAAACGCGAGGCGAACGAGCGCATCGACCGTGCCAGAATCGAACGCGAAAAGCAGATGGAGTCGGTTCAGGAATTGACGGAGCCGATGACGGACGCTGCCGAAACCACGGATAAGGAAGAACCTGAAAAAGACGGAAAACGCGAACGCTCACGTCGCGGAAAACGCGGCAGAGAAGCGAAGACGCAAGAAATTTCGAACCAGGCCGAAGCTCCTGTGATCGAGTTTGACGATTCGGGCTTCGAGCGGATTATCGACGACGAAGACACGGGCGAGATGTTTAAGGACGCTTACATGCAGGAAGCGATCGTGGATAAGGTGCGTGCCGTGGAGTTCGATCTTGAGCCGACGGCAACGGCTGAGGTCGGTTCGCTGCTCGGCGGGGTCGAGACGGCAAGCCCGTTCGAGCGAATTGCCGACGAAGACGAAGAAACGGTAGCCAAGCCAAAGAGAGGCCGAGCGAAAAAGGCAAAGGACGAAAGCGACGGGGACAAACCAAAGCGAAAGAACCCCGCTGCGAAATCGAAAGCCGCGCCCAAGAAAAAGACTTCGAGGAAGAAACGGACGGACACCGATGATCGAGAAGACGCCGAAGCGAGCGTCCGTGAGTCAGGCGACGCTGCCGAGATGACGGTTCGCCGAGGCGGTCGCGGACGGCGTCGCGGAGGACGCGGGAAAAAGCAGGATGAATCTCACAACGGCGTGAGCGAAGTGTCCGAATCGGAAGTGATTCAGAACGCAGAGAACGGAAACGAAGCTGCCGACGAATTGCTTGGGGAGCCGGTTGAAGCCCGGGACGAGAAGATCGGAATTGACGACGGAAACGCTCCGCAATTTTCCGAAGAGAAAACGGAAGACGCTCAGCCGCAACAAACACGTGGACGCGAAGGGCGGCGCGGACGCGATCGCGGGAAGGAACGTGACGGTCGGCGAAACGAGCGCGGCCGTGGCGATCGACGCGATAGGCCGCCGACGCCGACGATTTCCGACCTGCTTCGCGAAGGCCAGGAGATTCTGGTTCAGATCGCAAAGGAGCCGATCGCCCGCAAGGGCGCGCGCATTACGTCACACATCGCCCTGCCCGGACGCTTCTTGGTTTACATGCCGACGATCGAGCATCTCGGCGTTTCGCGAAAGATAGAATCGTCGAGCGAACGCGGTCGTCTCCGCACCCTAATTCAGCGCATTCGGCAGGACGTGGAAATTCCCTCGGGCGGCTTCATCGTTCGTACGGCGGGCATCGGCATCTCAGAAGAAGACCTGCGGCAGGACGCGAAATATCTGGTACGAACGTGGCAGGAAGTAAAGAAAAGATCGGAGAAAGCAAAATCTCCGGCGATGGTGCATCAGGACCTCGATCTCGTGCAGCGGCTGCTTCGCGATCAGCTTTCGGATAATTTCACCGCGATCCGGGTGGACAGCGAGGAGGAATATCTTCGCACCGTTGAATTTATCAACCGCATCCAGCCGCGGATGGTGAAGCGAGTAAAGCTTTACACCCGCGAGGAACCGATCCTCGACACATACGGCGTGCAGGAAGAGATCGATAAGGCGTTGAAACCGCGCGTGTGGTTGAAATCGGGCGGCTATCTCGTCATCAATCAAACCGAGGCGCTCGTCGCCATCGACGTAAACACCGGCAAGTTCGTCGGCAAGGGAAATGCGCGTCTTGAGGACACGATCACCCGAACCAACATGGAAGCCGTCGATGAGATCGCGCGGCAGATACGGCTCCGCGATCTCGGCGGCATCATCGTGCTCGACCTGATCGACATGGAAGACCGCAAAAACCGGCACAAGGTTTATCAGGCCCTGCAGGAGGCGTTGCAGTCCGACAAATCGCCGACCAAGGTGCTGTCGTTTAACGATTTCGGATTGATCATAATGACGCGCAAACGCGTGAAGCAGTCGCTCGAACGCACAATGTGCGCACCGTGCGAGAACTGCGAAGGCGCGGGATGGGTGAAATCGCCTACGACCGTCTGTTACGAGATACTGGCGGAAGCCCGAAGGCTTTCGAAGGATATCGAAGACCTGCGGCACACGACGCTCCGCATTCACCCGGACGTCGCACGCGCATTTCGCAACGGCGAGCGTGAAGTTTTCGAGGAGATCGAAAACTACCTCGGCAACGTCGATATCACCGCCGACCCGCACGTGCACCAGGGACAATTCGATTTTGCTTTTGTTTAATTCGGTCTTCGACCGCGTCAGGAGGATTTTTATTCATGCGAACGGAGTCGCTAAACGTGGAAACCGGCCATGGAGCTTCGAAGGCGTTTGTGGCGATGCCGGACGGCGGAGCGGAAAAAGCTGTTTTTGTAATTCAGGAATGGTGGGGCGTGAACGACCACGTCACGGACATCGCCGGCCGATACGCTGGCGAGGGCTTTATGGCGATTGTGCCTGATCTCTACCGCGGCAGGATCGCGACGAACGCAGAAGACGCGTCGAAGATGATGCGCGACCTCGCAACCGAAGACGGCCTCGCGACAATAGAGGCGACGCTTGCAAAGGCTGTGGAAACCTACGGCATTTCGCACTTCGGCATTACGGGTTACTGCATGGGCGGCACGTTCGCGCTGCGCGCTGCGTGCGAGATCGAAGGTTTCAGCGCGTCGGTCCCGTTTTATGGCGATATTCCCAGTGACGATGTCTTGAAAAAATTGCGAACGCCGACGATCTTTATTTCCGGCACGCGCGACGGCTGGATCACGCCGGAAAAAGTGGCGCAGCTTGAAGACGCTACTTCGCGGTTCGAGCTTCCCGTTCAGTCGGTGAAATACGACGCCGACCACGCATTTTTCAACGATACGCGGCCCGAAGTTTACGACGAGAATGCCGCCCGCGACGCCTGGACGTTGGCCGTCGCATTCTTCAAGGAAAATCTCTGAACAGTGGTAAAAATGTAGCAGCAAGCTCGCCGTGAGGGCAACGAAGTTCGCAAGATGCTTTAGATTTGCGGTTCCGGCACGGTCTCAGTGTGCATACGCCCCAAGCGTCGCGGTCTGCATTTTTCTTCTCATCTTTTTTCGCCGTCTGTGACGGTTGACGAAACCGTAAAACGCATGGCGATTGAATGCGGCTGTCAACGAGTCGGTGTTGACGAGCTCTTCGAGCTGCTTGTGTGCCGATTGCAATTCTCTATTCGCATTCTGATAATCGGTCAGCACCTTTTCAAGCAGGACGATCACCATGCCGAACCCGAGCGTTGTCTGCAGCACCAGATCGATTATCGAATTGTAGGAAAGGAACGCCTCGTTGAACGCGATAAAGTTTCGCAGAGAGAACACGATGAAATAAAAGAAAAAGTTAATCGTCAACAGCCCGAGCGTCACGTGCATCACACGCCATCCAAAGCTGCGCATTGTCGAACGGCGGATTGCGAAGAGCGCCGACGCGAAGAAGAGCGACAGAACGAGTGAGTGGATCGCGTAAAGCCCGTTAAAATCGATCGACGGCAACGGCAGCCAGACGGCCGTGACGATGAAAGGGACGAGGAGAAGTTCAGTTCTGGTCTTTAGCTCGAAACTGTCATCCGCCAAACTCTGGCACCCGACGACGAGGAAAAAGCCGAACATGTATTCGCCGAGAAAATAATAAGATAAGTAAACATGAGCGATCCGAAAATGTCGTACTCGAAGCCAAGTCGCAGGCAAATCAGGGCGAACGACAGGCATAGCCACGCCGTCGTCCAGTATTTCAACGCAGTTAATTTCAGCGAGCGGCGCAGGAAGAGCGAGAGGATCGTTATCAGAAAAACGCCGTTAAGCTGGATGATAAGGCCGAGTTTCGAGTCCATTTGCGACTTACGTGAAAGACAAGGTTGCTTTTGCTAGCGGATCAGTTGAGGATGGCGGCAGACGACGGTCGTGGGGCAAGTCGGAGCGTGCCGATAAAATTTTAATACGCGGCTGCTTTGCGTGTCTAGGCTTTTTTCAGGAAACCGTTCAGCTCTGTCGGCGTCGGCAAGGATGTTCTGGCACCGACGGCACGACATTTCAATACAGCGACTGCATTAGCCATTTTTAACGATTCTTCCACCGTTTTCCGGCTCAGCAACCCATACAAAAGGCCGGCTCTGAACGCATCGCCCGCTCCGGTCGTATCCTTGCATCCACCGGGCACGTCAAAGCCTTTTGTTTCAATAATTTGGTCGCCGCTGATAGCGACCGAGCCGTGATTACCGAGCGTTATCGCGATGAGGGCGTTTCCAAACCGCCGACGGGTCTCCTGAAGCGCAGTTTCATAGTCGTCGATGCCTAAAAGTTTCTTCGGAAATTCGGACGACACGGCAAGAATGTCCACCAGCGGCAAAAGTTCATCCACGCCGTCGAAAATGTTGTCTATGTCGAGCGAAACGCGGACATTTAAATCCCGAGCTCGTTTTGCCAAACTAATGCAGGCCTTCGTATCGTGAGGTGTCATGTGGAGAATTCGGCAGCCATCGACGCCTTTTAGCGGCGCCTCGCTTTCGGAAAATCCAAGCTTTTCGTCGCGCTTCCAGATCACGGTACGTTCGCCTGTCCTTTCGTCGATCACGATAAACGCGATCTGCGTTTCGGCACCGCTTATCTTTTCGGAGTATTGAAGATCAACGTTTTCCTCGTTTAACGACTTCATCCCGAACTCGCCTGCATCGTCGGCGCCGAAACGGCCGGCATACGACGTCCGCATTCCAAGACGCTGCAAACCGACCATCGTTGTCGCAACCTCGCCGCCGGCCGCGCGCGTGTAACGCGATAGCTCGGCTTTGGACGCGAAGCTCGGAAACTCGGGAACAGTTATCAGAAAATCGACCGCATTCGTTCCGAAACCGAAAACGTCGAATTTGCGGCCGACAGGCATCTCAAGCGGAAAGCGCATAACGAAAATAAAAAGAAGCGAATTTTTTCGTCGGAATTCTTGCTTCAAAGTCCGTTTACGGGTTAGATTTAATAAATCGAAATTTTACGCGTCTTTGCTGGAATTAATTTATTAAATTTGCGGAGTAAAGAAAATGCCGACATCCATCTGTCCCGAATGCGACGAAGAAGTTTATGTTGACGCCGAAACCGAACAGGGCGACCGCGTTTCGTGCGACGAGTGCGGCTCCGGCCTGGTGGTCGTGGGGCTTGATCCCATTGAGCTCGACCTTTACGAAGAATCGGAATCCGACGATTCGGATGAAGTCGATTACGAATCTTACGACTACGAAGACAGTCGATACTGATCGGCCTCCGTCGCCCCTCGATTACCGCTTAAGCTCGTAACTCGTCCGGTTCTGTTTAATCCTGTAGCCGTTTTTAGATTCTATCCGCACGCTGCGTTTACTCGTGGCATAGTTTTCTTCCGGGTAAAACGCTATTGCGTACGACGCTGTGATCTCTTCCGCCAACGCCTGAAAGATCGGCTCGAAGTTGTTGTCCAGCGCGTACAGTCTGCTCCCGCCCGTGCGTTCGACAATGCCGCTCGCTTCGAACAGTGTCATCAACGGACGCGTATCGCGCCCCGTCGGAGAATACGACGGCAGGATGATTGAGAATACGCTCGCGCCGGCCTCGTTTGCACGTTCGATCACGGTCGCCGGCGAAACCGTGTCGCCGACCGGAAAGCCGTCGGTCACGACGATAACGGCGCGTTTCGGCTCTTTCCCGCGAAGCGATTTCGGCATGGATTTTTCGATCGAGCGCACTGAAAAATCGACCGCATCGAAGGCGTGAGTCGAGCGTCCGAGCTGATCACGGTTGAGTTTTGCAAGAGCTCGTTTTAAATGTTCCGGCTTGTTCGTAAATGATTGAATGCGTTCGACTTCCATCGCAAAGGAGATCAGCGAAAAATATGATTCGTAATCGCCGAAACGCTCGATGAATGCGTTGATCGCGTTACGCAGTTTTTCTATTTCACCGGCCGTCATGCTGCCCGAAACATCCACCGCGAAAACGATCACCAGCGGTCGCTTCTTGCCGCCAGAGCTGACGGGCTGAAAAAAGTCGATCTTACGCTCGACGCCGCTTTCAAAAACGCGAAAATCTTTCGCGGTCAAACCCTGAACCGGTTTTCCGTCCTTGTCCTCTACAAGCACTTCGAAGGCGGCAAGCTCAGTATGGACGCGGACGACCTTATCCTCGTCCTGCGCGGTCACGCAAATTAAAAAAGCAAGAACGAAGATAACCGTGAACAGAGGACGGCAACCGAAATCCCAAAACCGGATTTGTTGAATTATCGCGAACAGTGACATTAGTTCAATTTGACCGCATTCGGCCTATTTGAGCAATCATTTTGATTGGATGAGTGCCCGACGCTTTTCGTCGTCGTCAAGATTCACTCGCATTCTTCGCGTGCTCCAAGACCATGCGTAATGGCACACGGATTGTATTTAAAAACGCGTGCGATATCAATAGTGACCCGCAGGTATAAAAATGAACCAACGCCCCCCAAGCATTACCAAGTGGACTCCCACCTACGGCGCCCTGCGTCTATTCAGCGTCGCACTGAGCACATGCTCCGCGGTCGTGGCGATGCTCTATTTCGGGCCGGTGTTCGTTTTCGTGTTGGGCGCCTTGGCGGTCGCCGGCATCGCGGCGTACTTCGCCCATAAAACGACCCTTAAACAGCAGACACGACAGATAACTGAAGCCAGCAGAATCCATCTGGCTACCGTCGAGGCCCTGGCGACCGCCATCGACGCCCGCGATCAGATCGGCGTCGGCCACGTACGCCGCACGCAGATTTACGCTGTCGGCCTCGGCAATGTTCTCGGTTTGAACGAAAGCGACATCAACGCGCTCCGTACCGGCGCCCTGCTGCACGACATCGGCAAGCTGGCGGTGCCCGACCATATCCTAAACAAGCCCGGCAAGCTAACGCAGGCTGAGATGGATAAAACCAAGATTCATTCGTCGGTCGGTGCTTCGATTCTGGACAAGGTCGGTTTTCCGTATCCGGTCGTTCCGACGGTCAAGTATCATCACGAACACTGGGACGGCCGCGGTTATCCTGAAGGGCTGCACGGAGAAAATATCCCGTTGACCGCTCGAATTCTCGCGATAGCCGACGCATACGACGCCCTGCGCGTTGCTCGGCCCTATCGGTCGGCAAGGACGCGTGAGGACGCAATAAACTTCCTTCACTCGCGGTCGGGGTCGCAGTACGACCCGATGCTGGTGAACGTTTTTCTGAAAAATCTCGGAAATTTTGAGCGCGAGATCGCGGCGAACGGCCTTGAATACGGCACCAAGCTGGACGAGATACAAAATGAGCTGTTGGACGACAGCCGAAACCCGACGTACGTCGATCAAATAAAGCGCGCAAACCGGGAAGTGTTCACGCTTTACTCGCTGGCACGCGAATTCAGCTCTTCGCTCGATCTGGACGAAACGCTCACGCTGTTTGCCGACAAAGTCGCGGAGTTCGTGCCTTACGACTCGATCGCGGTTTCGCTGCTCGACACGTCAGGCGATTTTGCCCGCACCATCTATGCCGGCGGCGCGAACACGACGATCTTTTTGGGCCGCATTTTCAAGGTCGGCGAGGGAGCAACCGGTTACGTGCTGAAAAAGCAGAAGCTGGTGCTTAATGTCGATCCGGCGCTCGATCTCAGCTTTGCCGCTAACGATGCCCTTGAAGAATACCGCGTAATGGCCGCGCTGCCCCTTTTTGCCGACGACCGGATGATCGGCGCTGTTTCGCTTTATTCCTCACAAGTGGATAGTTTTCAGGACGAGCAGCTTCGGCTTCTTGAAGCTATCTCGCACATCGCGGCAGACGCCATAAGCATCGCGCTGCAGCACGCCGAAGCCGAAACGCATGCATTGACCGATCAGATGACAGGCTTGCCGAATTCGCGCAGCCTGCGAAGTCAGTTCGAGAAGGAAGTGATGCGTGCCGGCCGCACAGGCAAGCGTTTTCAACTGCTGGTAATGGACCTCGACGGCTTCAAAGCCGTCAATGATTCCTACGGCCACAAGCTGGGCGATATGATGCTCAAGGCGGTGGGGGCCGTGATAAACGAGCAGCTCCGCGAATACGATTTTCTCGCACGGTACGGCGGCGATGAGTTCGTCGCCATCATTCCGGAAACTGATTCGGACGTTGCGGACAGCCTGCACGAGCGCATTACGAACGCGGTCAATGCCTTCAGGCTGCCGACCGGGACCGGCGCCAAAGCACGCGTCGGCGTGAGCCTCGGATCGTCAAGCTACCCTGAGAATGGCGAAACGCTGGACACGCTGATCGAAGCCGCCGACAAAGCGATGTATGCCGTAAAGGAAGAAAACCGACGCAAGCGCGAGCTCGGGATCAATGGAGGAGTCATCGCCGCCGTCGATCCGAACGGATACGACGTCACGCACGTTTCGGACGCGGATGTACAGGTGCTAACCTCGTCTGCCGTAAATTAAAAAGCCTGCGAAAAGCGAAAATGCAGCTTGCTTGGCGGGAGCGTGAAATTCGCCGGCGGCCCGATCGGCTGCGGAATTAGAAACGTGGGCGGGTTTAGCAAATAGGCATAATCAATGCCGAACTCAGCGCCGACCGGTGTCTTGATCCGCAGGCCGAGGCCGACCGTGTGCGTCCATTTGGCGTCAAGGTTGCGCCGGAACAACTCCGAATCCGGCACGTCCTCCGAGCCGAAAATATCGCCGACGCGACGGAAGACGTTTCCTCCGTCATAAAAAGGCACAAAACGTATAAGACGGCTGACCGGAATTCGGGCTTCGAGGTTGGCAATAACTAAAGCGTTGCCGCCGAACGGGACTGTAAACGGATTCAGGAATACTATTTCACCATTGCTGTTGCGGAACTCGCCCGCAGGCGCGACAACCACGCGCGGGCCGGCGGATTCAAAATCGAATCCGCGCAGCGTGCTGCCGCCGCCCGCGAAAAAGCGTTCGCTGATCGGCAAGATATTTTCGAGACCGGGAAAATCGACCGGAGAAAACCTTGGTTCCGGTTCTTCCTTGAAAACGTTCGCCAGCCCGATGATTGTGCGTGCCGCGAAAGTTGTATTTCGAAGCACCGGAAACGTGTAGAAAAAATTGTACGAAGCCTGGAATTTATTAAAGCCGACATTTGCGCCCAATGCAGGCACCGAAACGTTGTATTCGGCAGTTAAGTAATCGCCCCGCGTCGGATCGCTGGCGCTGTAGCGGCATGGTTCGGTGACCTCGCCCTTTTCGATTATGTCGAGGATCGAAAATCGCATTGAGCAATTTTCCCTCGTGTCGCGAACGAACGTAACGCCGAAACCCGACGTGCGTATGCGCGAATCGGGCAGGAGCAGGTCCCTTATCAACAGGCTTTCGATATTCAGCAAACGAGCGTCTTCAAAACGATATCTGAAATACGCGACGCTGCGTTTTTCGCGGCTAAGCGTTCGGTTGGTTTCAGCGGTGAAAGTGATGCGGTTGAGCGTCGGGTCTCCGGCGGGCGCGCCTAATTCATCGATCGGATTTCCATCCTCGTCCACGCGCTGAACAATGCCGAACGTGCCGCGGTCGAAAGCCGAGCGAAAGAAACGCGTTACGGTCGAATCGCGCTGATACTGAGCTGAAACTGTCAGCGGCGAGAAACGTTTCTCCTTGTCGCGTAAAAATCTCGGATCGACAAAATCGATCTGAAGAAGTTGCTGCAGTTCGCTCACGCTTACGCGCACGCCGCCCTGCCACAGCCGCCCGAAAAGATTGAAATGTCGAAGATCGACAAACCCGCTGGCGCCGAAGTCGGTCGAGTAACCGCCGCCGTACGTCGCGATCCGCGGAGCCTGTTCGACGACGTTCACGATCACATCGACAAGCCTTGCGTCGGGCCGCTCGCCGGCAGCCTGCGGCCTGATCTCGACCAGCGAAAAAGCGTCGCTTTCGTAAAGGTTCTGCTCGCTCAAGTAAACATCGGCGGCTTTCAGAAGCGTCCCTTCTTCAAGCACAACGGCGCGGAGGACGCTTTCGCTCTTTGTCCGTTCGTTTCCGGTCACCAGAATACGGCTTATCTGAACCGGCTTGCCCTCGTTTCTGACGCTATAAATAATTTTGAACTCTTTCGAAGGCGTACCGTCGGCCGAGAGGTTTTGATCGACCGAAAAATCTATCGTCGCGTCATAATAACCCTTATTCGAATAAAATTCTGCGAGACGCCGCTGCCCGTTTCGCACCTTTGCTCGTGAAAAATTTGCGCCTTCGAGCTTCGGCAGAAGCGGCGACAGTTCGGCGTCGCTGAACGCCGTGTTCCCCTGGATCTCGACGCCCGAAACCAGCGTCGGCTCGCCCTGCTCGACGATGAACGTTATGATGAGATTTTCGCCGTCCGGCGAAACGCCGCGGTTTACACGCACCGTCGCATCGCGGTAACCAAGCTCGCGGAGCAGCGAACGGATCGTCGCGGTGTCCTGCTCTAAAATGCGGGCGCTCGTGTAACCGCGGCCGTAACCGAAAAGCGGAATAATGCCGAGAATGTTTGCCCGCTGAGAATCGAGCACCGACAGAATTTCTTCAATCGTAAAGAGACTTGTTCCCTGTAGGCGAATATCGGTGAGCTTCAAGCGACGGTCAAGGTCGGCGACGTATTTGACGATCGCCTTTCGGTCGGTGAAATCCGCGCTGCTGAGCGACGAACATGCAGCCTCGGTTCCGGGAACTTGTGCCGCGTCGGTCGGCGCTCCCGGCGGCGTCACAGGCACGACGGCGCACACGGCGGAAACGTCGGCGAAGAAATAGCCCTGCTCCTGGTAGTAATTTTCAAGCCGACGTTCGCCCTCGATGATCGCGGCGAAATCCAGCGTGCCCTCGCGCGTGACGGGTAGCAGGCGTCGTTTGGTGCGGTTGCCGACCTCGGCGTCTTCCGGCGTGACCACAACCTCGACCCGCGGCCCGGCTCTGCCGCTGACCTCAATAGTGATGGTGTTCGTTTCGTTGTTGTAAACCGGACGCGGCTCGTTTATCGTCGGCGCCAGAAAGCCCTGCTCGATTAGAGCGTTGCGGATGCGTTCGGAATCTGCATTCAGTTTTTCGCGCGTGTAGATTTCGCCCGGCTCCAACTTGAGAGATTCTTTTACCTTCGCAGCATTGAAACCGTCGATCGCAACATTGAACGATTCTACGCGCGCCGGCTCGCCGGGCGTGACCTGAAACGTGACCACAACGTCGTTCGGCGTTTCAAGCTGTTGGCGTTCGTATGTGACGCGGGCACGCAGAAAGCCGCGCTCGCGCAGGTATTCCAGGATCAGGTTGGCGTTATTATCCAGAGCTTCGGCGGTGACCACGGCGCCCGGATCGAGCAGGTTGAGACGAAACAAAAGCTCCTGCTCGGTGATTTTTGCGTCCTGCGTTTCGGCGATCTGAATGCTGACGCGCTGCGCCCTCGCCTTGCGGCGGATATTGAACCGCAGCGCGACGCGCTCGCCGGCACGCTCGGCCGCAACCTCAACGGTTGAAATGTCATCGGTTTGATAAAGCTGCTCTATCGAATCGCGAATTTTGACGGCGGCGTAAGTGGAGCCGAGTATTTCGCGAATCGTTCGGCCGTAGGTCTCATTGATGCTCCCCTGAGCCGCGCCGTCAACGACGACCGCGATCGATTCGATGTTTCGGCCTTCAAGGTCAGCTTGTGCTTGAACGCTCAATCCAAAAACGGCCGTCAACATCAGGCATGCAGAAAAATGAGCTCGCCTACCTTGAAGTAATCGACAAAACTGCATCGTAACGAACTTGCGTAAAAATTCAAGAGGCGAGAATAAGATCAAAACCGCCTCCTGAATCTGACGTAGAAACTGAAATTGTCGCGTGCACGCGTTACGTTGCTAAGTGAGCGCTGCTCGTATTGAGCCACGAGCGACAACCGGTTCGAAACGCGGTACTCGAACGCAAGAACCTGATTTTGGTCCTGCGACAGGTTCGTCGAATAAGTGACACGCAGGTTGTTATTGATCTGACGGCCGACGGTCAGGCGCGCCGTCGCATTGAGCCGCTCGCCCGAAATTATCGGGTCGATTTCAAACACATTGAGCCCGAACAGGCGGTCGGTCGCACGCCGCACGGGTTCGTTGATTATCGAATCTGTAAGAACTTCGGCGGCAGTGTTGATTCCGGTTTGCGCGAGCGTCGGGATTCCCGATTCGGTATTAGACAGGCTGCCGGTCGTTATCAGCGAGATCACGTCGGCCTGCGGCAGTGCCGGGCTTGAGCGGACCGAAGCGTTCAAAAGCTCTGTGTCGGTCAGCGGCCCGCGCAGGTTTACAAAGATCTGGTAACCGGCTATTTCGGTTTCGGCCTGCAGGTTTATGATCGGGTCGATCTCCGTGTTCGGCGGAAATTCGAGCACGCCGCGTTGAATGTCGTACCGATCTCGGCGGAAAAAGACCTGACCGCCGTTTGCGACGATCCGCCCTGAAACTATCGGGTTGTCGGCGGTGCCGGTGATTCGCAGCGACGCCGACGCCGTCAAATCTGCAAGATTGTTCTGCACGACGAGAGCGTTTCGCCCCTCGATTGTCAGATCGAAACGCGGAGCAAAAACCGAAGAGCCGCCTGTGGAAAGCGAAGCCTCGCGGCGTGCTCCGACGACCGTGGCAAGATCGATGTCCTGCGTGTAAACGCTGCGGCGGGCGCGTATGTCGCCGCGGATCAGGGTGGTCAAATCACTGCCGATGCGTTGCCCCGTGATCTCTATCCGCGCGTCGCCGGTCGTGATGAAATCCGGCGGGTATGGAACCGTCACATTGTTGCCGTCTATCGCGACGCGATAGGAATCGATTTGAAGATCGTCGGTAAACAGCGCTCCGCCGCTTGCAGTAAATTGCCCGCCGCCCAAGAAGCCGGTCAGACGCTCAATCTGAGCCTGGTTCGACGTGAACAGTATGCGGCCGTTAAGCCTGTCGAAAGTGAGACGGTCGGCGCCGACAAACGTTGCGACCGACGCATTCTCAAGCGTCGCCGAACCGGAAAGCTGTGAGTCGGCGCTTGTTCCCGTCAGCCGAACCGACACGTCGCCGATGCCGCCGAAGAAAGTATCGCTTGCTTTTATCGCGGGAAAAACATTTAGCAGGCTCAAGTTTATTCGCCCGTCGATCGCAAGATTGTTCACGCCGCCGTTTGCAAGCGCCGCAGTGCCGGCGATGGTAACGTTCGAGCCGCCGCCCGCGAACCTTGCCGATTCGAACGTGATCTCGCGCGGGCTGAATCGAGCCACGACCGGCTCGGTTGCCTCAAGCGGCGTTTCCTGAACGCGAAGCGCCAGTGTGCTAAACTGCGCGCTGCCCGCAAGATTCTCCGTCGAAAATATGCGATTGCCGCTCGCGTCCGTTTGCGACAGATTGCCGCCAAACTCAACGCGGCCTGTTCCGGTGCCTGTGATCGAAACGCCGCTAAGCTGCGGAATCAGGCCGAAGAATGGGCCTAACGGACTTTGATTAAACGTGCTTTCTACGCGAAACGGTAAATTGTCGTCGCCAAAATTCAGCGTTGCATTTATGGGCTGCGGCCGGCCGTCGAGCGTAGCGGTTAGATCCGCCGCAAGCACTTGCCCGGCCGTCTGTCCGTTAAAGGTGACGACGCCGAAAGCGTTACCGTTTATCACGACGTCGCGTGCCGTGCCGTTGAAATTTATGTTATAGCTCGATGGCCGGTCGTATTCGCCGGCGGCACGAGCCGTAACATCAACTAACCCGGCAAATGTCGGGATCGAATCGCTCTGCGGCAGGAACGAAAGCGCAAGCGGCAGCGGAACGGATTTTCCTGTCACGTTGAAATCGAACGCGGTCGTCGCTCGGTCGTAATTTCCCGCAAGCGTCAGAAAGCCGTCGCCAAATCTGATCTCAGCATTTTCGATTTCTATGCTCGTGCCGCGAAAATCTGCACGAGCTCTCAAATTATCGAAAGTCTGTCCGGCCACGGTTCCATTCGCAGCGGTGAGATCGACGCTGCCAGCGGCGTTATTCGGCAAGCCGCTGAGTTCGACGGTTCCGGAAGTACTGCCCGTAAAATCGCGAATGCGTTCCGGCAGGGTGAGGGGTAACGCGGCGAGCAGATTGCCGGCATTCACGCCATTAAGCGTCGCCTGCACCGACGTGTTGTTCGTTCCGCCGTACGGAATCGTCACGGCAAACGTCGCGCTGCCGCCGCCGGCCGGTTCCTGCAGCACGCCGTCGCGCAGCTCGATGCCGAGCGGCGAGACGTTTATATTGGTCGCGACCGAGCCGACATTACGCTCGCGAAGAAGGAGCGTATCGAGCGTCGCGCGGCCGACTATCGTCGGGTCGGTGAAGTTGCCCGTCAGCGTGCCGTTAAATTTCAGATTGCCGGCGAATCGCGCCTGCATTGAATCAAGCTGGCTCTCAACATCGGGTGCAACGCCGAGCACGCGAAAGATGCGGTCTATCTCGGAGGCGTCGTTGGAATTAAGCGCGAATTGCAGATTTGAATCGTCTGCGCGAAGATCGAAGCGCCCGCTCGCCGTGAGTTCGCTGTTCGTCGAACGAAGGCGCGCCGTGTCGATAGCGAACAGGCCGTTTACCGCAGTTACATCTATAACACCGGTGACCGGAATTTGGCCTTGGGCGTCGGTGCCGGCAGTCGCCGTGATGTCAGCGCGAATGTCGCCACTGACGGTGGTGAAATCGGTGCCGCGAAACGCGATGTCGGCTCGCCCGGTCGTCTGTCCTTCGATCGGGATGACGCGGCCGCCCTGAAGAGCCAGCACTTTTCCGAGATCGAGATTCGCAAAATCTGCGGCGATCTCGGAATTCGCTCTGTCGTTGAAAGCGATCACCGCATTGCCGTTAACGCTGCCTTCCATAACGGCGGCAACTACGTTGTTTAATTCCGCGCGGTCGTTATTGATATTCACGCTGGCCGTCGCGTTTCCGAGCGGAATGCTCCCGACGATGCCGCCGCCGATGCTCATGTCGGCGCTGGCGCGGTAGCGACCCGACGGCTCGACGACGAAGACCGGCTTGATGATCTTCACTTCGTTTATCGTGCCGCCGTTCGGCAGCGACGAGGTTTGGTTGATGGCGATGGTGCCGGCGTCGATGTCGCTCGACGTTCCCTCGATGCGGCCTTCGCGTATCGACAAACGCACGCCGCCGATGTTCAGGCTGCCGAGCGTAGCGCCGCCGCCGACAATTTTCGCGATGCGAAGCTCGTTCGAATAAATTTGCGTATCCGCCCGGGTTGTGATCTCGATGGAAGGCGATTCGACGCCCGTTATACGGGTGCCGCCAGCATTCACTTCCGCCGCCCGAACGTTTTTAAGGGTAATGTCGGTTCCCGGCGTTTTGCTGGTCAGCGCGAACGAATCGGCGCGCAGATCGCGCACCCGGCTGTCGGCCAACTCGCCGCTCGTCGATGTGAGACCTTTTAACTCGACAGTCGTGTTTCCGTCTTCGTTCCTGACCGCAAGTTCGCGGCCCGTCACACCGTCGAGACGGTAATCAGGCGTTTCAAGTTTTCCAGCGGTGGCATTCGGAGCGTTTACGGTCAGCGTGCCGTTGCGGTTTGCGATGCGTAAGTTTCGTGCCGCGAGCTGTTCGAATTCGATGTCGCCGATGGCAAACCTTTGCGCTCTTCCGTTTCCGGCCGAGGCGGCGAGATCGCCGTCGTTCAGTTCCGCAACCGCGTCCGATAGAAAAAGGCCGCCGAATGTGAGCGAGCCGGATTTAACGGCGGCCGCCTGCAGCTCGCCTACCCACCGAAAATCAGTTCCGGTGCCGCGCACGTTTCCGGCTAGACGCGGAAACTCGATGCGAAAATCGTTGAATGTGAGAAGCTCGGCCACGGCACGGCCATTCGCTTCGTAATTCGCATTTGTTCCGGCGACCGTCGCATCGACATTCACGGCCCTCAAATAAATTCCGTCCGCCGCCAATGCCTGCGAATCGGCAACGCCGTCGATACGATATGTTTCGCCCGAACCGGAAACCTTGCCCCGGAAATTGGCGACGCCGCGAAGCGTGGTGTCGAGCGGAAACGTATTCGACGCCTGCGTGAGATCGACCGTCGATTCGACGCTAAGCTCGTATCGAAGCGACGCCCAATCGGTGAGCGTTCCGTTCAAAATGGAAACGCCGATCGGCGTTTCGATTCGTAATTCCGTGATCTCCGCACCTTGGTTATCTGCAATCGCCTTTGCGCGGATGTCGATCGGTTCCAGCGGGCGGCCGTCGTAAATAAATTTTGAAGCGGTAGAGGCAAGCTCGATCTGGTAGCGGCTGCCCTCGGTCGGCGCTTCGATAGGATTGATCGAAAGAGTTACATTGTTTGCATCGCCGGAAATGTTGCGTGAAATGTCGCCGACGTGAACCGTTCCGTTTCGCAGGCTAAACTGAACAGAATCGTACTTAAAATTAACACGCGCGCCGCGTTCGTCCTCGATGAATGTGAGATTGGAAAAATTCGATCTTCCATTCTCATCGAACCTTATCCACATCTCTGCGCCGTCGATCTCGGTCGTGTCGATGCTGATATCGCGGCTCAACTGCCACGCGTACAGATTCTCGACCGAAAGCCCGAGCCGCGCATCGCGGATGAAAAATAATTTTGCGCCCGTAACCTTGTCGTTGAACGTCGCGTTTTTTATCACGAGTTCAAGCGGCGCGACCGTGACGGCGAAAACGTCCGCGTCGAAAACGATGCCGATGTCGGACATCTTCGCGGTGAACTGCGCCTTTATGTAAGTATCGAAAACGCCGTAACGATACGAAAACACGCCGAGCAGGGCCAGCAGCAAGCCGATCGCCAAAAGCAAAGCGGCACCGATGCCGACATTTCTTGCCCGAAACCAGCGACGCTTTTTACGCGGCTCCGGCTCGCCCGGTTCTTCGATCTTTTGTTTTTTGATGTCGTCTTCCGGCATTTCTCAAACGGCCTGCCACTGTCACAGGCCGACAGTTTCAACTATCTCGAGGCCGAACGCCTCAAGCGCGTTTATTTTTGGGGGATGATTGGAGAGCAAGCGTATTTTTCGTACGCCGAGGTCCTTTAAGATCTGCGCGCCGATCCCATAATCGTGGACTTTACCGTATCCAGTTTCGCGTTTCGCGGTCTGAAAATCAACACCTTTTTCGTGCATTAATGCATAGGTTTTTAACTGATTTACCAGATCGAGATTGTTCTCTCGCTGACGTAGGTAAAGAATTACGCCGCATTCAGCCGAGGCGACCTGTTGGAGAGAGGTGTGCATCGCGGGGCCGGCTTCGCCGACGATCGAGCCGAACATTGCGAAGGTAATATTCTCGGTTTGGACGCGGACGAGCACAGGTTCGGTTGTCCGGGCTACGTCGCCGACCGTGAGGGCGACGTGTATCTCGCCGTTCATTTGATTCTCATAGAGAATCGCGTGGAAGGTGCCGAGCATCGTGGGCAAATCGGTTTCGACGACACGGCGAACCAGCATTTCCTTTTCGATGCGGTAACGCACGAGATCAGCGACCGAAACGATTCTTAAATCGTGCCTCGCGGCAAAAGCCTCGAGCTCGGGCATGCGAGCCATCGTGCCGTCGTCGTTCATTATCTCGCAGATCACGGCTGCCGGCCGCAGACCCGCGATGCGCGCGATATCGACGCTCGCTTCTGTCTGCCCCGCACGCACGAGCACGCCGCCTCGTTTTGCGCGAAGCGGGAAAATGTGTCCGGGCCGCGCAAGATCGGACGGTTTCGTGTTCGGATCGACCGCCGTGAGGATTGTCTTCGCGCGGTCGGCGGCCGAGATGCCGGTCGTAACGCCCTCACGCGCCTCGATAGAAATGGTAAACGCCGTGCCCATGCTCGACGTGTTTTCGCTCGTCTGCTGCGTCAGGTGAAGCTCATCGCAGCGCTCTTCGGTCATCGGCAGGCAGATCAGCCCGCGACCATGAACGGCCATAAAGCTTACGATCTCGGGTGTGACTTTCTCCGCCGCGCACACTAAATCGCCCTCGTTCTCACGATCTTCGTCGTCGACGATGATTATCATTTTGCCGTCGCGCACGTTGCGAACGGCTTCCTCTATCGAGGACAAAGGCATATTAAGTAAATTCTAGCCAATAGGTTGATTTTAGGCGAATAACCGTTCGGGAGTTGGAAAACTCCGGTGAGCTCATGAGCTTCCACCATCAATAGTCGCTCTGAAAGTTCCTCTTACAGTGCTCTTTATAGTTTCCAGCATCGCCGCGTGGCGGCGACGCTCGAAATCGAGGCTTTGACTGAATGTCGATAAAACAAAAAGACCGCCGATTATGGTGATTGCAAATGGGATATTTTTCATAGTCTTGGATTGAGACGCTCAAATATTAGGCGACTTCAAAAATTTCTCGACTCGCGGCCCGATGTTTTCGGCCCCGATAGAGATTTCGACCTAACCGAAAATGACCTGCTTAGTATCGATATGATAGCGGAATTACAAGCCGCGT
>Ga0187894_10002055_pt1 | contig 24666 bp, 20 predicted proteins | sample GBC1701081metaG_FD_136650 | JGI IMG/M metagenome (GOLD analysis project Ga0187894, IMG submission 136650) | White microbial mat communities from a lava cave in the Kipuka Kanohina Cave System on the Island of Hawaii, USA - GBC170108-1 metaG ... | reverse complement strand
TGGTCGGCCAGCCGCATCAGGTCGGCGGCACTGGCGGTCGAGAAGAACAGCGAGTCGCGCGGCGTGATGCCGATCTCGCACATGTACTCGAGTTCCATGGCGTTATCGCCATGCCGGTTGTAGGGCGTGCCGGCGTCGGTGCCCATGGCGATCTTGCAGCCGGCGGCGTAGTACATCTTCACCGAGTCGATGTGACGGCCGAATACCCGCTGCGCCTTCTCGATGACGTACTCGGGGATCGACCGGTCTCCCGTCTCGACGCCGCGCAGGATGTTCTTCACCGCCGCCAGGGTCGGCACCAGCCAGGTGCCGCGCGACTGCATCTCCAGCACGCACTCGTCGGTCATGAAGATGCCGTGCTCGATCGACGTGACGCCGCCGCGCACGGCGTTGAGGATGCCCTCCGAGCCCTGGGCGTGGCTCGCCGTGGTCTTGTGGAAGCGCGTCGCCTCGGCGATGCCGGCGGCGATCTCGGCGGCCGAGTAGTGGGCGTCCTCGGGATTGACGCCCGGCGTCATGACACCGCCGGTGGCCATGATCTTGACCAGGTCGGAGCCGGCATGGACCTGCTCGCGCACCGCCTTGACCACGTCATCGACGCCGTCGGCAATGCGGCCGGTGCGGTTGCCGTGGCCGCCGGTCATGCAGATCATGCGACCGGCGCAGCGCATGGTCGGGCCGAGGAAGCGGCCGGTGTTGACGGCATCGCGGATCGCGAACTCGATATAGTCCTTGCCGCCGCAGTCACGCACGGCGGTGATGCCGCCATCCAGGGTGGCGCGCATGAATTCCAGGCCGCGCACGGCGATCTGTGCCGTGCTCATGCGGTCCTGTACGATGCCGGGGTTGCCCTCGGCACCCGACAGCGAATGGACGTGGCAGTCGATCAGGCCGGGCAGCAGGGTGCCGCCCGATGTATCGATGCGCGGCCCGGCAAAGCTGACGAACTCGCCGGCCGGCGCCAGCCGCTTGATGCGGCCGTCTTCCTCGAGCACGGCGTGCCCCTCAATCGCCTTCTCGCCGTCGAAAATCTTGCCGCCGCTATACAGAGTCGCCATGGCGTCACCATGTTGCTGATCGTGGAGATGTTCGGAGGATCCAGTCCGTAGCACGGATTGATCGCACGTGCTGCATCTATAATGAGGGCGCGCTCATGAATATGAGGCGTGCATGTCAGAGCTTACCGCCCGCTGCCAGGTCATGGAACCGCGGCGGCCGCTTTTCCTGCATGGCGCGGAAGGCTTCCGGCATGTCCTCGCCGTGGATAAAGGCGGCGTTCCACACACTCATGTAGTTCAGTGCCTCGTCGACCGTATGGTCGCGCGTATAATTGATCATCTCCTTGCTGCCGTGGATGGCGAGCGGCGATTTCGCCGCGATATCGCGCGCAATACCCATGACGTCGTCGAGCATGGCGGCCTGGGTGTCATAGACACGGTTCACCAGGCCACAGCGCAGCGCCTCGTCGGCAGCCAGGTTGCGGCCGGTGTAGGCCAGCTCACGGACGAGGCCTTGCGGAATGAGGTGCGGCAGACGCTGCAGGGTACCGACATCGGCGGTCATGCCGAGATCGATCTCCTTGATGACGAAGAACGCATCGCGGGTGCAGTAGCGCATGTCGCAGGCCGACACCATGTCGACGCCACCGCCGATACAGCCGCCTTGGATCGCGGCGAGTACGGGCACGCGGCATTTTTCGATCACCGTGAAGGAGTCCTGGTAGGCCAGCAGCCCGCGGCGAAAACGCTCGCGGCGGCGCGCCGGATCGCCGGCGTCGGCAGTGATGTCGCTGAATACCGACAGATCCATGCCGGCGGTGAAATGCGGACCCGTGGAAGACATCACCACCACGCGCACGTCAGCGCGCTGCTCGCCGATCTCGACGGCAAAGACGCGGCGGATCTCGTCCCAGAAGGCGCGGTTCATCGCATTGCGCTTGTCCGGCCGGTTGAACCGCACATGAGCGACATGATCGGTGATGCTGAAATCGAAGGTGGTGTAGGTCATGCGGCTCTCCGGCAGCTGTTGGTGGCTGTCATAAAGCCCACGGCTCCGCCCTTGGCAACCGGCGGCGGATTGCGGCTGCACGAGGGGTTGAAGGGCCCTGCCCCCTATGGCATACCCGCCGCCGTCTCGCGGGCGGCCAGCGCGCTGCCGCATCGGGGCTGCCGTAGCTCAGTGGTAGAGCACCCCCTTGGTAAGGGGGAGGTCGACAGTTCAATCCTGTCCGGCAGCACCAGCAACCTTTCCCGCCCCTGGTCAGCGTCGGCGCCCTATCGCGTGGCCCGTTGCAGTGCCGAAATTCCACTGAGCGCTGCCTCGGCAGGTGCCTCGAACGATGCAGCGCCGTTTCCCACGTTCATCGTCGTGTAGAGTTTCGTCTCCTGGTCGTCAAAACTGGATGTAATTTTTTAGATATGTTCCCTATATGTACTGGGAGTAATTTGCACTGACAGCCTGTTGTTCACGTTCCATTGACATGATGTTCATAAAATAACGGGAATTTTGCGCAAAAATGCAAATATACGTGAATTTTGGAACAAAACAAGAATTCACCCACAGGCCATTGGTTGCTGCTTTTGCGATCAGGACGACCGAACCCCGGCAACGGCATTTCACGTCCCAATATTGATCGCCCCGTCCGACGCACCCGCCATCGCGCAGGCCGCGGACGCTGACCCACGACGCGGAGGTGATACCCATTCAGGGTTTACGCGATGGGCGTTCCGCCATGCCGGTGCCCTCCAAGAAGCGTTGTCTCACTCGAACATAGCGAGACAAGTCGAAAGCCAGGTCGAAAAGCGATCACGTGCGGACCGACGATCAACACCGATTCCGGCATGAAAATCCGGATCGATGATGGCTGCATGAGAGCCGAGGCGCTTGCCTCGCCGACGACATCGTGTTCCCTTATCCACACCGAATGAAAACCCGCCTCCTAGTCGCCGTTGTTGCGTGCTGTGTCGCGTTGAGCGCGGGCGTGCGCGCTGAAACAATCATGTCGGGTACAGCGGCCGGCCTCGACGAGGATTCCATTGCTTTGCAAGGCCAGCGCGTGCGGCTGTGGGGCGTTGACGCTCCCAGCGTCGACCAAACCTGCAAGCGCGGGGGCAAGGCTTGGACGTGCGGTCGTGACGCGGCGCGCGCGCTCAGCCACCTGGTCACCGGTAAGACGGTGCGTTGCCTGGTGATCGTCGAAGACAAGCTGCGACGCCTGATCGTCGGCGACTGCACGTTGGGCGGCGAGAGCCTGTCGCGCTGGATGGTGCGCAACGGCTGGGCGGTCATGAACCCGCGCCAGACCGATGCCTATGCCAAGGAAGAAGCCGAGGCCAAGGAGGCCAAGCGCGGCATATGGGCGAGCGAATTCGAGATGCCCTGGGACTGGCGCATCCGCCAGCGGACAAAGGGCAAGGCGCCTTAGTCGTCTTCACCTCTCCCGCGAGCGGGAGAGGTCGACGCGCGAAGCGCGGCGGGGGAGGGGTTAAGCACGAGGCGCCCCGTCTGTAATCCCTCGCCCTCCCATGGCGCTGCGCGCCATGGGCCCCTCCCTCTCCCGCTTGCGGGAGAGGGAAAATGCTACCCCTTCACCGCTCGGATCGCTTCCCACACGCGGTGCGGCGTGGCCGGCATCTGGATGTTGCGCACGCCCAGCGGCCACAGCGCATCCATGATCGCATTGAGCGTCGTGGGCGTTGAACCCACCGTGCCGGATTCGCCGACGCCTTTGACCCCCAGCGGGTTGCTCTTGGCCGGCACCGAATCGTCGAGCGTATTGTTGAACGTGGGCAGGTCGTCGGCCCGGGGCATGGCGTAGTCCATGAACGAGCCGGTCAGCAGCTGGCCGCTGTCGGCGTCATACACGGCGCCTTCGAGCAGGGCCTGGCCGATGCCCTGGGCGGCGCCACCGTGGATCTGGCCGAACACGATCGGGCGGTGCAGCGGCCGGCCGACATCGTCGACCGTCGTGTAGCGCGCGATCTCGACCCTGCCGGTGTCGGGATCGACCTCGACCTCGGCGACATGCGCGCCGTTGGGCCAGGCGATTCCATCGACGGTGTTGACGTTCTCGATAAAAATGCGCCGACCCGGCTGGCGCGCGGCGAGTGCAAAGAGATCGATCGACCGGTCGGTGCCGACGATCCGGAAGGTGCCGGCATCGTACTGAATGTCGCCGGCGGCCGCCTCCAGCGCGTCGGCGGCCAGTTCCTTGCCCGCGTCGAGGAGCTTCTGCGTGCCGGACGCCACGGCAGAGCCGCCGATATAGGCCGAGCGCGAGCCCATCGAGCCGACGCCGCCCACTCTGTCGGAATCGCCCATGGCGATCTCGATTTTGCCGGCGTCGATGCCCAGCAGCTCGGCGGCCAGCTGGGTGAAGCTGGTCTGCAGCCCTTGCCCCATGCCCTGGGTGCCCATCCAGATCCGCAGCTTGCCGTCGCCCAGCACCTCGTAGTGGGCCATTTCGTTCAGCACATTGGCCGACGTCCATTCGACGTAGGTCGCCAGCCCGCGTCCATAGAGCTTGCCGCGCGCCTCGGCGGCCGCCTTGCGGACGGCGAAACCGTCCCAGTCGGCGGTCGCCAGCACCTTGGTGAGGAACAGGTCGAAGTCACCGGAGTCGTACTTCTCGCCCATCGCCGTCGTGTAGGGCATCTGCGCCGGCTTCACGAAGTTGCGCCGCCGCAGTTCGGCCGGATCGATGCCGGTCTGGCGTGCCGCCGTGTCCATCAGCCGCTCGAGGTCGAGGATGCATTCCGGCCGTCCGGCACCACGATAGGCACCGACGGTTGCCGTGTTGGTCAGCACGCAGGCCAGCCGCAAATCGAGCGTCGGGATGTCGTAGGTGCCGGTCACGACCTTGGGGCCGACGAACAGCGGGATCACGACTCCGGCGCGCGCCGGATAGGCACCGATATTGGCCCAGGCTTCCAGGCGCAGTCCCAGGATGCGGCCGTCCTTGTCCAGCGCCAGCGACGCCTTGTGCAGCTGGTCGCGGCCAGCCGTCGTGCCGGCGAACTCCTCGCCACGCTCGGCCCGCCACTTCACCGGCCGCTTCAGCACCTTGCAGGCCCACACCGCCACCGACTCGTCGGGCTGGATGCCGACCTTCATGCCGAAGCCGCCGCCGATGTCGCGCACCAGCACGCGCACCTTGTCCTTCGGCATCTTCAGGATCACCTCGCACAGCGTGTCGCGGGTCACCGACGGATTCTGGCTGCCGATGTGAACGACCATGCGATCGCCGTCCCACTCCGCCAGGATGGCGCGCGGTTCCATGGCGTTGACGATCAGCCGCTGGTGCTCGATCTCCAGCGACACCACATGGGCCGCGGCCTTGAATGCCGCGTCCGTCTTGGCCTGGTCGCCGAACCGGTTGACTCCGATGACGTTGCCTGGCGCGTCGTGCCACACCAGCGGTGCGCCGTCGGCGAGCGCCGCCTTGGTGTCCGTCACCGACGGCAGCATGTCGTACTCGATCGCGACCAGGTCGGCGGCGTCCTGCGCCTGCGCCCGCGTCCGAGCGATCACCGCCACCACCGGCTCGCCGACATGACGCACCACCTCGTGCGCCAGCGAGCGGCGCGGCGTCATCTCCGGCTTCTGGCCGTCGGCACGCGGAAACATGGCCGGGAAGGCGAACGTGCTGACACCTTCGGCTGCCATGTCAGCCCAGGTGTAGACCGCCACCACGCCGGGCGCGGCTTTCGCCGCCGAGATATCGATCGAGGTGATCGTCGCGTGGGCATGCGGCGAGCGCACCAGCACCATTTCGACTTGTTCGGGCCGCGACAGGTTGTCGGCGAAACCACCCTTGCCTGTCAGCAGCCGCTGGTCCTCAACACGACTGATGTACTGCGCCTTACCAAACGCTGCCATGGATCGCTCCGCGAAACATCTATGGAAAAAGGTCGCGGACTATAGCGACTGGCACGCTGATGGAAACAGCTTCCAGCATTGCCGCATCCGGTGAATGCCGATTGTCCGTGCATTCACCGTGCCAAAGTGCGCCGGCCGTTCAGCCAACAACCCGTTCAAGCGATATCGGTTTCCAATTTTTCGCGGATCGTCGTGATCAAAATTTCCTGCAGCTTTCGCGCAGCCGTGCTCTGCTTTCCGTCGGCATGATGCAGCAGCAGGCGAAGGTTGTCGGATGGAAGGGATGGCAATCCATCCTGATCACCCAAGATGACCAGGGGTGATCTCAGTCCGATCGGCGTGCGCACCGAAATCCCCAGCCCCGCTTCGACAGCCGACCATTGGCTGGACAGACTCGGGCTCGAGAAAGCCAGACGCCACGGCATCCCTCTCGCTTCAAGCGTATGAACCGCCATGCGCCGGAACTCGCACGGCGGCTCGAACACCACCAGCGGGATGCGATCGGCGCTTTGCCAGGATCGGTCGTTCGAGCCGATCCAGACCATGGGAACGCGCCAGAGATCGATGGCGCCACGCGCGTTCTTTTCACCGAACGTCAGCGCGAAGTCGAGTTTCTGACGCGCCAGCGCGTCGAGAAGGACAGCGTTACGATCAGCCTTCACTTCGATGACGATCGACGGGTGGGCGCGCGCGAAGCGGGCGAGGATTTTCGTCAGCCAGCCATCGGCGAAGTCCTGCGAGATCCCCAGACGCACCGATCCGGCCAGCCGCAGGGTCGTGACCGCCGTTACCGTCTCGTCATTCAACTCCAGCAAGCGGCGCGCATAGGACAACAGCACGTCACCGCCTTCGGTCAAGGCAAGGCCGCGGCCGTTCTTCTGGAAGAGCGGTGCGCCGGTGATGTCTTCCAGCCGTCGGAGCTGCAAGCTCGCGGCCGGCTGCGACCGCCCCACCCGCTGCGCCGCGCGCGCCACCCCACCCAGATCCACGACGGCAACGAACGTGCGCAACAGCGCCACGTCGAGATTGACGTGCGGCGCCTCGACGGCCTTGGCAGTGGCGCTTGCAGGCTTCATCGAACCGGCGTCCAGAAATATATTTCTGTCATAAATGTATTCAATTTAAAATATCAATTTTCTAAATGTATCACCGACGCCTAGATTCGTGTCACACGCTGGCTACGAAATGGTGCCGATCATGATCGCAATGCAGTACAGCTTCGTGCTCCCCGCCGACTACGACATGTCACTGATCGAGCGACGGATCGCCGAAAAAGGCCATCTGCTGGATGATTTTCCCGACCTGCGGTTCAAGGCTTATTTGTTCGCCAACCGCCGCCGGGGCCACCTGCAGAGCGCCGAGAACCTCTACGCGCCTTTCTACGTGTGGAACAACTCGGCCGGAATGAACGCCTTTTTGTGCGGTCCCGGTTTTGTCGGCGTGACGCAGTCCTTCGGCTGGCCCGCGGTCAGGACCTGGTCGGTGTGGCAGGCGCAGCTGTCGCCGGAGATCCATCGGGCCGTGTTCGCCACGCGCGAGGTTTCAGCGACGGCGCCCTACGCCTCGCTCAAGGATTTGCGCCAACGCGAGAGCGAAGACGCCATCGCGGACGTCGTGCGCGACGGCGCCCTGGGGTCGATCACCGCTTTCGAGCCGACGACCTGGACCCGTGTGCGCTTGCGGCTATGGGCCGAGGTCCGCGCGGTCACGGCGCGCGACGGCTTGCAGGCCTACGACATCGGTCACATGTCGACGCCGGGCCTCGCCCGTCCATCGCCGCGATCAAGCCATCGGGTTATGGCGTGATCGGAACGGAGCGCTTGGATCTCTACGAGATCACACGTACGGTTCCGGCAATCAGGCGTTCAGGCCGACATCATCGGCCCGAGCCCTGGTTTCCGGCAGTCGCTCAAGGTCCCATCGGCAGCCTACTTGGCCGCGTTGGCACCCGCTTCGGCAACCTGCGCGTCCTGGTTCGACATTACGCCGGAGACACCGATACCACCGATGATCTTGCCGTCGGCGCCGACGATCGGCACACCACCTTCAAGCGGCATCACGCCAGGCACCGCCAGCATGCGCAGGTTGCTGCCGCCCTGCCCGATCGAATCCTGCAGTGCCTTGGTCGGACGGCGCAGATTGACCGCAGTGGTCGCCTTGCCAATGGCAATATCGACGCTGCCGTGCTGCGTATTGTCGATCTTGACGAACATCACCAAGCGGGCAGCGCTATCGACGATGGCGATGGCGACTGGCCAGCTGTTCTTGCGTGCCTCGGCTTCAGCTGCAGCCATCGCTTTCTTTGCCGCATCCAGCGAGATACCAAGCCCATAGGCAGGCGGCGCGGCGGGCGGCGCCGCTGTTGTCTGGGCGGTCGGAGTCGTCTGGGCGTGCGCAGCAGAAAGCGGTAGTGATGCCAGTATCGTTCCCGTCAACACGATGGCAATGCGAGCACAACGGTCGTGAGCCATGATGTCTTCTCCTCCCAGCGCGACGTGCTTGTTCGAAGGCGTTGACGGCCTGGTCTGGTCTCACCAACGCAGATCGCGCCGCGGCAGTATGCCCGCGGCGTTCCTGGCGCGGCCCGTCTGTCACAGGCTACGGGTTGTCACTTCCCGGTGAGAGACCGACTGGTAAGTCGGTTTCTCGTGGAGATCTGGCTCACGCTGCCCGCGCATCCTCGCGGATCATCGCAGCACCCTTCTCGGCGATCATGATGGTGGGTGCGTTGGTGTTCGTGGTCGTGACGCTGGGCATGATCGATGCGTCGATCACCCGCAAACGCTCGACGCCATGGACACGCAGACGCGAATCGACGACCGCCATCGGATCCTCACCCATGCGACAGGTGCCGACCGGATGATAGACGGTGGTGCCGGTGCGGCGCGCGAAGTCGGCCAGCCTCTCATCTGACTCGACCTGCCGTCCGGGCACCGTTTCCTCGACGCAGTGTGGCGCGAACGCTGATGCGGCGAAGATGCGCCGCGCGTGGCGTATGCCGGCGATCAGGACCTGCATATCGGCGGGCACGGAGAGGTAGTTCGGCCGGATGACGGGCCGCGCCAGCGGGTCGGGCGAGGCGGCCATGATCGTACCGCGACTTTCCGGTCGCGCGATCGAGCAGGCGATGGTCATGCCCGCCGCGCGTTCCAGGTCGCCGAAGCGCTGCTGATCGTAGCTGGCCGGCGAGAACAGGAGCTGGATGTCGGGACTCGCGAGGCCCTCGCGGCTGTGGCACAGGACCATGGCGCTACTGACGCCGAAGGTGAGTGCGCCGCGCCCCACCGTCAGCCAGCGTGCCACCTCGCCGGCCAACCGCAGACCGCGCGAGAGCTCGTTGATCGACACGGCACCTTTCACGCGCTGCGAGACGCGCGCGCAATAGTGATCGGAGAGATTGGCGCCGACACCGGGCAAATCATGCGTGATCGCAACGCCGATCGACTGCAAGTGCGATCCGGGTCCGATGCCCGACACCTGCAGCAGGTGCGGCGAGTTCACGGTGCCGCCCGACAGGATCACCTCGCGCACCGCGCGAATCTCGCGCTCGGCGCCGTTCTGGCAAATGGCAACGCCGGTGCAACGCCGTCCATCGAACAACAACCGCGTCGCAACGGCATTGGTCTCGACGTGCAGGTTGCTTCGCCCGCGTGCCGCGCGCAGGAACGTCGTGGCCGTCGATCCCCGGAAGCGTCCGTTGCGTGACATCTGGGAATAGCCGACACCCTCCTGCTGTGGGCCGTTGAGGTCAGGTGTGAACGCAAAGCCGGCCTGCTGCGCGGCTTCGATGAAACGATGCGTCAGCGGCAGGACGGTGCGGTAGTCCTCGACCTGCAGCGGCCCACCCTTGGCACGGTTGGGCCCGTCGCCCGACACGTAGTTCTCCGACTTCTTGAAATAGGGCAGCACGTCGTCCCAGCCCCAACCGCGGCAGCCGCGCTGAGCCCAGCCGTCATAGTCGGCGGCGTTGCCGCGGATGTAGAGCATGCCGTTGATCGAGCTGCTGCCGCCCAGCACGCGCCCGCGCGGCCAATGGATCGCGCGATCACCTGTCCCGGCCTCGGGTTCGGTGCCGTAGTTCCAGTTCACGGCGGGATTGCGCAGCAGCTTCAGCACACCCGCCGGCACGTGGATCCAGGGGTTCCAATCGCGCGGGCCAGCCTCCAGCAACACGACGCTTGCGCCGTCTTCGCTCAGCCGGTTGGCCAGCACGCATCCGGCCGAGCCGGCACCAATGATCACGTAATCCGCCTGCATAGACGCCGCCTCCCCACAAGACCGGGCGCGCCCGAGGCGCGCCCGGATGGCTCCTGCGCTCAGCGCTTCTTACTGGCCTGCTGGGAGAACACGAAATTGTCGAACGTGTTCTCGGCGACCCGGAACCATAGATACTGCTCGTCGCGGAACGGCTTCCACGACTCGTAGATCTTCTTGAACTTGGGATTCTTGGCCGCCATCTCGTCATAGAGGTCGAGCGCTATATCGTAGGCGGCCGCCATCATGTCACGCGGGAAAGGTCGCAGCTCGGCGCCGGCCGCGACCAGGCGGCGCAGCGCGCCCGGGCTGCCGGCGTCGTACTTGGCCAACGCCCAGTTCATCTGTTCGCTGGCCACCGCCTGAATGGCCGTGCGGTAGTTCGACGGCAGCTTCTCCCACTCTTTCAGGCTGCAGAACACGCCGGTCTGCGTGCAGCCTTCCCACCAGCCGGGGTAGTAGTAGTACTTGGCCACCTTGGCGAAGCCGAGCTTCTCGTCGTCGTAGGGACCGACCCATTCGGCGGCGTCGATCGTGCCTTTCTCGAGCGCCGGGTAAATGTCGCCGCCGGCGATCTGCTGCGGCACGACGCCGAGTCGGCTCAGCACCTGGCCGGCGAAGCCGGCGATGCGGAACTTCAGGCCCTTGATGTCCTCTAGCGACTTGATCTCGCGGCGGAACCAGCCGCCCATCTGCGCCCCGGTGTGGGCGATGGGCACGTAGACGCAGTTGTAGTCCTTGAGGAAGTCGTTGATCAGCTCGAGGCCGCCACCAGCGATGATCCAGGCATTGTGCTGACGGGTGTTCATACCGAACGGCAAGGTGGTGGCGAACGAGAACGTCGGATCCTTGCCGACATAGTAGTAGCCGGCGGTGAAGCCAGACTCGACCGTGCCATTCTGCACGGCGTCGATCACCTGCAGCGCCGGCACAACCTCGCCCGGCGCGAACCACTTGATCTGGAACTTGCCGTTGGTCAGCTCGCCGACGCGCTTCACGAACTCGTCGCTCACCGTGGTGGCGATATCAAGATTCTTGGGGAAGCTGGATGTCAGCCGCCAGCGCACCTCGGGCTGTTCCTGCGCGATGGCCGGTGCTGCGACAGCGTGTGTGGCGACCGCTGCCGTGCCGATCCCGGCCGTCTTCATCAAACCCCGTCGTTTCATTGTGTTTGCCTATCCTCCGCACGCCCCCAATCGACGTACACCGACAGCCTAGCCGGCTTGGCACGGCATCGGCGCACCGCCCGATGCAGTGCTGCCGTGCGATGGTTGCGTGCCGGTCTTCCCTCGCGTGACGTGTCGGACTACGCTGTGCCGACTGTTTCGAATGAACGGGAGGGAGGTACTCATGCGCAGGCGCGCCATCGTGTGTGCCATCGGCAGTGTCGCGATGGCACTGGCATCCGGTGGCGCCATCGCCCAGGACGCGGTGAAGGTCGGGCTCATCCTGCCGATGACCGGGCCGTTCGCATCGACCGGTCGGCAGATCGAGACGGCGGTCAAGCTCTATATGGCGCAGCACGGCGCCATGGTAGCGGGCAAGAAGATCGAGCTGATCGTCAAGGACGACACCGGCGTCGCCGACGTCACCAAGCGGCTAGCGCAGGAGTTGGTGGTCAACGACAAGGCCGCCTTCCTGGCTGGTTTCGGGCTCACACCGTTGGCGTTGGCGACGGCGCCGATCGCGACCGAGGCCAAGGTGCCGCAGATCATCATGGCGGCCGGCACATCGATCATCACCGAGCGCTCGCCGTTCATCGTGCGCACCAGCTTCACCCTGCCGCAGAACACGCTCCCGATCGCCGACTGGGCGGCCAAGAACGGGATCAAGAAGGTGGTCACCCTGGTCACCGATTTCGGTCCCGGGCTCGACGCCGAGAAGACCTTCGACGAGCTCTTCACCAAAGCCGGCGGCACGGTCGCAGAGAAGCTGCGCGTGCCCTTGCGCAACCCCGACTTCGCGCCCTTCCTGCAGCGCGCGGCCGATGCCAAACCGGATGCGTTATTCGTGTTCGTGCCGTCGGGCGTCGGCTCGGCGGTGATGAAGCAATTTGCCGAACGTGGCCTGGACAAGGCCGGCATCAAGCTGATCGGCACCGGCGACGTCACCGACGATGACATCCTCAACGACATGGGCGACATCGCGCTGGGTGCGATCACCAGCCATCACTATTCAGCGGCGCACAATTCGCCGGAGAACAAGGCCTTCGTCGAGGCTTTCCGCAAGGCGGCGGGCGGCATGCGGCCCAACTTCATGGCGGTCGGCGGCTGGGACGGCATGCATCTGATCTACCAGGCCCTGGGCAAGACCGGCGGCAAGACCGACGGCGAGGCGCTGGTGGCAGCGATGAAGGGCATGGCCTGGACCAGCCCGCGCGGTCCGATCTCGATTGATCCCGCGACCCGCGAGATCGTGCAGAACGTCTATGTGCGCAAGGTCGAGAAGGTCGACGGCCAGCTGTTCAACGTCGAGTTCGCCACCTTCGAGGCCGTGAAGGATCCGGGCAAGAAGTGACCCCTCTCCGCCCACGCAGTGGGGGGAGAGGGAGGGGCCCACGCGAAGCGTGGGAGGGTGAGGTGGGCGCCGATACAAGACATGATCTCTCCTGAAGCATCCCGTTTGGCTTTGACGCCCACCTCACCCTCCCATGCCTTCGGCATGGGCCCCTCCCTCTCCCCCCGCTGCGCGGGCGGAGAGGTGTAAAACCCCCATGCTCACCATCCTCTTCGACGGCCTCGCCTACGGGATGATCCTGTTCGTGCTGGCGTGCGGGCTGGCGGTGACGCTGGGGCTGATGAACTTCGTGAACCTGGCGCACGGCGCCTTCGCCATGGCCGGCGGCTACATCACCGTGCTGCTGATGGGCCGGCTGGGCGTGCCGTTCCTGTGGTGCCTGCCGATCGCCTTCGCCGCCACGGCCCTGGTCGGCGCGGTCCTGGAACGCACGCTCTATGTCCATCTCTACAATCGCCCGCATCTGGACCATGTGCTGTTCACGATCGGGTTGGTGTTCATGGCGGTGGCTGCCATCGACTATTTCCTGGGCGCGCAGCAGCAGATCATCCGCCTGCCACCGGCGCTGCAAGGGCGCATCGAGGTGTTCGGCGTCAGCATCGGCATCTACCGGCTGTTCGTCATCGGCGTCTGTGGCGCGCTGGTGGTGATCCTGCAATCGATCCTCGCCTTCACCCGCTTCGGCAGCCGGTTGCGCGCCGCCGTCGACGACGCCCGCGTGGCACGTGGCCTGGGCATCGATGTCAACGCGGTGTTCGCGCTGACCTTCGCCGTCGGCTCGGGCCTGGCCGGACTGGGCGGCGCGCTGGGTGCCGAGATCCTCGGCCTTGATCCGACCTTCCCGCTGAAGTTCATGATCTATTTCCTGATCGTGGTCACCGTCGGCGGCACCACCAGCATCACCGGCCCGTTCCTCGCCTCGATCCTGCTGGGCGTCGCCGACGTCGCCGGCAAGTACTACATGCCCAAGGTCGGTGCTTTCGTGATCTACGCCCTGATGGTCGGCGTGCTGCTGTGGCGCCCGCACGGCCTCTTCACCCGCCGGGGTGCACGTTGAGAGCGATGGTGGCGAACCGCTGGGAATGGGCGTTCTGGCTGGTCGCGATCGCGGTGCCGTTGCTGTTCCCCAGCAAGCTGCTGCTGATCAACGAGATCGCCATTCTGGCGCTGTTCGCCCTCTCGCTCGATCTGCTGCTGGGCTATGCCGGCATCGTGTCGCTGGGCCACGCCGCCTTCTTCGGTGTCGGCGCCTACGCCGCCGGCCTGCTGGCCAAGCACGGCATGACCGAGCCGGTGAGCGGCCTGGTGCTGGCATCGGTGACGGCGGCCATCGTCGGCTTCCTCACCAGCTTCCTGGTACTGCGCGGCTCGGACCTGACACGCCTGATGGTGACCATGGGCGTGGCGCTGATGCTGCTGGAGGTCGCCAACCGCTTCGACACCATCACCGGCGGCGCCGACGGCCTGCAGGGCGTCACCATGGGGCCGATCCTGGGCCTGTTCCGCTTCGACCTCTTCGGCCGCACCGCCTGTGCCTACAGCCTGACCACCTTGCTGCTTTTGTTCCTGATCGCACGCCGCATCGTGCGATCACCCTTCGGCCTGTCGCTGCGCGCCGTCAAAGGCAACCGCCTGCGCGCCACGGCCGTGGGCGTCCCGGCCGACGCGCGGCTGGTGGCGATCTACACCATCGCCGCCGCCTACGCCGGCGCCGCCGGCGCGTTGCTGGCGCAGACGACACAGTTCGTGTCACTCGACGTGCTCGACTTTCATCGCTCGGCCGACGTGCTGCTGGTCCTGGTGCTGGGCGGTTCCGGCTACCTCTACGGCGGTCTGATCGGCGCGGCGATCTTCAAGCTGATGCAGGACGGGCTGGCCGCGGTCACGCCGCAGTACTGGCAGTTCTGGATCGGCCTGGTGCTGGTGCTCGTCGTGCTGGTCGGCCGCGAGCGCCTGTCGGCCGCCGCCGCACGCCTGTGGGCGCGGCTTGCACGCCGGCGTACAGGTGAGCAACCGTCATGAATGCGGCGCTGGAGACGATGGGTCTGCGCAAGAATTTCGGGGCGCTCGCCGCCACGCGCGACGTATCGCTGCGCATCGATGCCGGCGCCCGGCATGCGCTGATCGGCCCCAATGGCGCCGGCAAGACGACCTTGATCAACCTGCTGACCGGCGTGCTGCGGCCGGACGGTGGTCGCATCCTGCTCGACGGCAGCGACGTCACCGCACTGGCGCCACACGGCCGCGCGCGCCGCGGCATGACCCGCACCTTCCAGATCAACCAGCTGTTCGCCGAGCTGACACCGCTGGAAACGGTCGCGCTGGCGGTATCGGAGCGGCGCGGCCTGGGCCGGCGCTGGTGGCGGCCGCTCGCGGCGCACGCCGATGTGCTCGACGAGGCGGCCGGGCTGCTGGCGCGCTTCGGCCTGGCCGAATCCTTGCGGACGCGTGTCGGCATGTTGCCCTATGGCAAGCAGCGCCTGCTGGAGATCGCGGTTGCCATCGCCAGCGGCCCGCGCGTGCTGCTGCTCGATGAGCCGGCTGCCGGCGTGCCCGAGGACGAGCGCCACGAAATCCTGTCGATCGTCGCGGCGCTGCCCGACGATGTCGCGGTGCTGTTGATCGAGCACGACATGGACCTGGTGTTCAGTTTTGCCCGGCGCATTTCGGTGCTGATCGACGGTGCGTTGTTCGTCGAAGGCCGCCCCGAGGACGTGGCACGCGATGCGCGCGTGCGCGAGGTCTATCTCGGCGAGGCTGGCCGTGGCTGAGCTGCTGGCGGTCGACCGCCTGCGCACCGGCTACGCCGAGGCCGTGGTGCTCGATGGCGTCTCGCTGTCGCTGGGCGAAGGCGAAGCGCTGGCGTTGCTGGGCCGCAACGGCGCCGGCAAGACGACGCTGATTACCAGCCTGCTGGGCCTGACGACGTGGCGCGCCGGCACGATCCGGCTGGCCGGCCGCGACATCACGCGCCTGTCGCCGGAGCGCCGGGCGCGGGCCGGCATCGGCTGGGTACCACAGGAGCGCAGCATCTTCCGCTCGCTGTCGGTCGAGGAGAACCTGACCGCGATCCTACGGCCGGGGCCGTGGACTGTGACGCGCGCGTTCGAGTTGTTCCCGCGGCTGGCCGAGCGGCGGCGCAACCTCGGCGATCAGCTCTCGGGCGGCGAACAGCAGATGCTGGCGATTGCGCGCGCGCTGGTGCTCAATCCGCGCCTGATGCTGCTCGACGAGCCGCTGGAAGGGCTGGCGCCGATCATCGTCGAGGAGGTGCTGACGGCGCTGCGCCGCATCCTGCGCGAGGAAGGCCTGTCGGCGATCGTGGTCGAGCAGAAGGCGCGCCAGGTGCTGGCCGTCACCGACCGGGCCGTCATCCTCAATCGTGGCACCGTCGCGCACGAAGGAGCCAGTGCCGAGCTGCTTGCCGACCCGCAGCTGCTGGAGGCGCGCCTGTCTGTCAGCGATGGAACGTCTAACGTCACATAGCCTTCATGGTCAGATGAGCCTTACCATGAATCAATTCTAGGCCATCGCCCGCTTCCGGCGACGCTGGTTGAGGAAGATCAGCGCGTAGAGAATGAGCGCCGGCACAGCAAACCAGTAGGGCGACATACGCTCGGCTGGAATCGTGACGTTCAGAACCGTGTCACCGGGTACGATGTTGTTCTTCGCGGCGGGACTGCCGAGCCTGACATTGCCTACCTTGACGGTATCGCCCAGCGCGTTGACGGTCAGTCCAGCGGCCCTGAGCCGCTCGGCGCCCGTGTCGCCCTTGCCCAGATCGAAACGGATCAGCTTCTGGATCGTATCGCCGCTGATGTTCTGCGTCTCGATGCGCAGCCGCACAGGGTGGCCGGTCGCGGTCCGATCGGCGACAGCCATCAGCTCGCCGGCCGGACGATCAATGAAGGGCTCGCTGATCTGGTCCAGCCAAAAGCCGGGCCGGAACAACGTGAAGCAGACCACCAGCAAGGCAATCGTCTCGTACCAGCGGTTCCTGACCAGCAACCAGTTCTGCGTCGCCGAGACGAAGGCGAACATGGCCAACACCGAAGCGGCCAGTACGAAGACCAGCTCGATCGGCCCCGGGATGTCGATCATCAGCAACGCGTTGTTGAAGACGAAGATGAACGGAAGCAGGCCGGTGCGGATCTCGTACATGAAACCCTGATAACCGGTCTTCACCGGATCGGCGCCGGAGATTGCCGCTGCCGCATAGGCGGCAAGCCCGACCGGCGGCGTGACGTCGGCCATCAGGCCGAAGTAGAAGACGAAGAGATGCACCGCCACCAGCGGCACGGCGAGATCGTTCTGTGCCGCGAGGTTGACGATCACCGGCGCCATGAGCGTGGCGACCACGACGTAGCTGGCCGTGGTCGGCATGCCCATGCCCAGCACGATGCAGATCGCCGCCGTCAGCAGGAGCATGACGATCACATTGCCGCTGGAGACGAACTCGACGATTTCGGTCATCACCAAGCCGATTCCAGTCAGCAGCACGACACCCACAATGATGCCGGCAGTCGCGGTGGCAATGCCGACCGTGGTCATGTTGCGACCCGAGGCTTCCAGGCCCTCGACCAGTTCGCGCCAGCCGCGTCGCCATGGCGTGCCGAGGTCGCGCTCCCTGCGGAACAAGGCGGTCAGGGGCCACTGCGTGATCAACAGCAGGATCAACGCCGCCGTGCCCCAGAAGCCCGACAGGCCGGGCGACAGTTCCTCGACCATCAAGCACCAGATCAGCACGCCCACCGGCAGCAGGAAATGCAGGCCGGTGCGTGCCGTCTCGCCGAAATCGGGCACCTCGAGAAAGCCTTTCTCGGGGTCATCGAGTGGTAGGTCGGGATGTCGGGCGCGGTAGGCGACCAGACCGACGTAGGCGGCCAGCACCAGTACCGCGGCGATCGGCGAGGCGAGAGCGCCGAAGACATCCTTCATCCAGCCGAGCCCGTAGTAGACGATGCCGCACAGGATGATAAAGCCGGCGATGCCCATCAGCCCACGCATCAGTGCCGTCGTCGCCGGATGGCGGCGGCGCACCGGCAGGCCGCGCATGCCCTGCTTCATCGCTTCGATATCGACGATGTAGAACAGCGAGCCGTAGGTCAGAATAGCCGGGAAGAAAGCATGCTTGACCACGTCGGAATAAGGAATGCCGACATATTCGGCGATCAGGAATGCGGCCGCGCCCATCACGGGTGGCATGATCTGCCCGTTGACGCCGGCGGCACATTCGATGGCGCCGGCCTTGGTCGCGCTGTAGCCGACCCGCTTCATCAGCGGGATGGTGAACGTGCCGGTGGTCACCACGTTGGCGATCGACGAGCCTGAGATCATGCCGGTCAGGCCCGAGGCGACCACGCCAGCCTTGGCCGGCCCGCCCCGATATCGGCCCAGCATTGAGAACGCGAGCTGGATGAAATAGCCGCCGGCACCAGCCTTCTCCAACAACGTGCCGAACAGCACGAACATGAAGACGACGTTGGTCGAGACACCGAGCGCCACGCCGAAAATCCCTTCCGACGTCAGCCACATCTGCGAGGAGGCGCGCGCAAGGCTGGCACCCTTGTGCGAAAGCATGCCGGGCAGCCATGGTCCGACGAACATGTAGGCGATCATCAGCACGGCAATCACCGTGATGGCCGGGCCCACCGCGCGGCGTGCCGCTTCTAGCAGAATCAGAACACCAACAACCGTGACGATGATATCAGCCGTCGTCGGCAAGCCGGGCCGCTGGATCAGGTCTCGGTAGAAGACGATCAGATAGAGCGACGCGGCAGCGCCGGCGACACCGATCGCCCAGTCGGCCAGCGGGATACGATCACGCGGAGAACTCTTGAAGGCGGGGAACGTGGCGGCAGCGAGAAACAGCGCGAACGCGAGATGGATCGAGCGCGCGAAATTATCACTGATGATGCCAATGCCCAGCTCATAAGGCAGCGGTGAAGCGTACCACAGCTGAAACAGCGACCAGGCAACGGCAGCAGTGAAGATGATGCGGGCGGCCACGCCGGTGGGCTTGCGGCCGCCCGTATCGGCTTCCGCTACCATCGTTTCGAGTTCTTCCCGGCTCGGGATCCGTTCGGCAGTACTGTTGGTCGTCATCCCGCTCCCCGCTCTTCTTAAATGCGCAACGGCCGGCCCGCTGCGATGCGAGCCGGCCGTCAGGCAGGTCGGGCTACATCCAGCCCTTTTCCTTGTAGTATTTCTCCGCACCCGGATGCAGCGGCGCCGACAGACCGTCCTTGACCATCTTCTTCGGATCGAGGTTGGCGAATGCCGGATGCAACTTCTTGAAGTCGTCGAAGTTCTCGAACACAGCCTTCACCAGCTGATAGACGACCTCATTGTCGGCCTTGGCCGAGACGACGAGCGTGGCCGAGACACCGTAGGTCTTCGTCGGGTTCGGGTTGTTGGCGTACATACCACCGGGGATGGTGGCGTAGGCGTAATAGGGATGCGCCTTCACCAGCTTGTCGACTACCGGACTCTCGAGTCCGATCAGCTTGGCGCCGCAAGCGGTGGTCGGATCCTGGATGTTGGCCGACGGATGGCCGACACCGTAGAAGAAACCGTCGATCTTGTTGTCGCACAGCGCCGGGCCGTGCTCGTCGGCCTTCAGTTCGGATGCTAGTGCGAAATCCGACAGCTTCCATCCCATGGCGGCCAACAGCTCTTCCATCGAGTTGCGGGTGCCCGAGCCTGGGTTGCCGACGTTGAACCGTTTGCCCTTGAAATCCTCAAACTTGGTCACGCCTGCATCCTTGCGAGCCAGCACAGTGAACGGCTCGGGATGGATCGAGAAGACCGATCGCAGCTCGGCAATCTGGCCGGCGTCCTTGAACGGGCCCTCGCCTTTCAGGGCCTGGTACTGCACGTCGGACTGCGTCATGCCGAAATCGAGCTCGCCCGCCTTGATGCTGTTGACGTTGTAGGCCGAGCCGCCGGTCGACTCGACCGAGCAGCGGATGCCATGTGCCTTGCGGTCCTTGTTCAGTAGGCGGCAGATCGCGCCGCCGGCGGCGTAGTAGACGCCGGTGACGCCACCAGTACCGATGGTGACGAACTTCTGCTGCGCCTGTGCGGCGCCCGGAAACGCCATGCTGATGGCCACAAGTCCGGCAACCAGCGGTGTTGCACCCAATACTCTCATCATCTCACCCCTCCTCTGCAATCAGCACACCGGCATGCATCGCCGGCCGCATTACCCAACTACTCTCGGACACCGGCGATGGCGGCATCGATGGCGCCACCCAGCCGCTCGACAATGGTCTCGATATCCTGCGGCTGCACGATAAAGGGAGGCGCCAGTAGCACATGATCGCCGCGGGCGCCATCGATGGTGCCGCCCATGGGATATACCAGCAGGCCGCGAGCCATGGCCTCGGCCTTGATGCGGGCGTTCAGCTTCAGCGCCGGATCGAACGACTTCTTCTCGCCGCGGCCCTCAACCAGCTCGATGCCCTGGAACAGGCCGCGGCCGCGGATGTCACCGACATGGTGGTGATTGCCGAAGCGCTCGCGCAGGCGGCGCTGCAGCAGGTCGCCCTGCCGCACGACGTTGTCCAGCAGCTTATCGCGGCGAATCACGCGCTGCACCGCCAGCGCTGCGGCGCATGACACGGGGTGGCCGATATAGGTGTGGCCGTGCTGAAAGAGGCCGGAGCCGGTGCTGACGGCGTCCATGACCTTGCCGCCGACCAGTACCGCGCCGATGGCGGCGTAGCCGCCGCCCAGTCCCTTGGCGATGGTCATCAGGTCGGGCGCAATGCCCTCCTGCTGGCAGGCATGCAGGGTTCCCGTGCGGCCCATGCCGCTCATCACCTCGTCGAGGATCAAGAGGACGCCGTGACGGTCGCAGACCTCGCGCACCTTGCGGAAGTAGCCGGGCACCGGCGGCACCGCGCCCGATGTGGCACCGACCACGGTTTCCGCCACGAAGGCGATCACGGTGTCCGCTCCAAGGTCGCGGATCTTGGCATCGAGTTCATCGGCCAGGCGCTGGCCATACTGCTCGGCCGTCTCGTCGTCGCGCTTGCCGCGATATTCGTAGCACGGCGAGACGTGGTGGGTCTCGATCAGCAGCGGCGCGAACTGCTTACGCCGCCATTCGTTGCCGCCGACGGCCAACGCGCCCAGCGTATTGCCGTGATAGCTCTGGCGGCGGGCGATGAAGTGGCGCCGCTGCGGCTGGCCCTTCTCGACGAAGTACTGTCGCGCCAGCTTCAGCGACGCTTCGACTGCCTCGGATCCGCCCGACACGAGATAGACATGCGACATGCCAGCCGGCGCATGCGCGATCAGGTCGTCGGCCAGTTCCTCGGCGGCATCGGTCGTGAAGAAGCTGGTATGGGCATAAGCCAGCGCATCGATCTGTGCGTGCATGGCCGCCACCACGTCAGGATGACCGTGGCCCAGGCAAGAGACCGCAGCACCACCACTGGCGTCGAGGTACGCCTTGCCGGTCTTGTCGTGGATATAGAGCCCGCGTGCCGTCGCGGCGCGTGGATAGTCGCGGCGGATCTGGCGATGCAGGATGTGCGTCATGTCGAACCCCGTCGGCGCTCGCTGCCGAGCGCATAGATGTCGAGAGCGGCAAGCTCGGCTTCGGTGGCGGCGATCGCATCCAGGGCGCCCTCACCGCGACGAGTCGCGAGCAGCGCCACCAGCATCTCGGCGACGGCAAACGCCGGCACCATGGTGTGAAAGAACGACGGTGAGTCGGTGGGCACGACAATGGCCGCATGCGCCTGCCGCGCCAGCGGTGAGGCCGTGCTGTCGGTCAGGGCCACCACCTGCACGCCACGCGCCGCGGCATGCCGCACCAAATCGAGCGTCGTGCGCACGTAGGGCTTCACGCTGACGGCAAACAGGGCATCACCCTTGCGGGTGCTGCGCAGAGCATCGGCGCCGGTACCGCCGGCACCCTCGATCAGATGGCAGTCGGCGCCGACAAACGAGGCCACATAGTGGAAGTGGAAGGCGATGCTGAAACTGGAACGCATGCCCAGAGCGAAGATGCGCTGCGCATTACCCAGCACGCCCGCCGCCGCATGCACCTGCGCCAACACGTCGGCGTCGGCAAGACGCTGTACGTTGCCGCCTGCCGCCGCCAGCATATCGGCCAGCAGCCGGCTCTGATCGGCCTGGCCGCGCGCCACCAGCGCCCCACCCTTGTCGGCAAAGCCGATGGCACGCCGCCGCACCGCCTGCGCGTAGAGGTCCCGCACGCCCTCGTAGCCCTCGAAGCCCAGGCGCTGGGCCAGCCGCGTCATGGTGACCGGCGGCACGCCGGCGCGTTCGGCCTGATTGCGCATGCTGAGCAGCGCCACGTCGTCGGGATGATCGAGCACCCACCGCGCCGCCGAGCGCAGCTGCGGCGGCAGCGTGTCGAGGGTGTCGAGCAATCGATCCTGCAACGGTGCCTGAGGCATGCCGGAACGCTAACGCCGTCCGGGCCTTATTGCAACATATGTTTCATTTAGTGTCTTGATGGTTCGTTTGTTCCATTCGATCAAAACGACATCAACGAAGACGACGAAAAAACGTTTCCGTCTCGTCCCCTAGTGCCTGGCGGTAGCACAGGATGGCCGGCGATCGCTTCACGCTGCCGAATGGGAAGGAAAGTCGGGATACGAGCGCGCCGGCTACAGCGGAATGACCATGAGGGACAGCGCTGTGATGTGCTCAGTCCGGACGCGGCGCAGGACGCGGTCCGCTGCGCTGCGCATGAGGCCTCGCGCACGCAACAACGACGCCAGCGGCCCGGGCACGGGTTCGCTGCAGAAGGCGACTTTGCGCACGTAGTGCGGGATATGCCAGCGGGCCTTGGTTCCGACCTGAAACTGGATCACGTCTCCCGGCTTGAGCTGCCAGATCGCACCGTCGCGGTCGGTGACAGTGGCCGTACCATCCAGCACGTGGATGGTTTCGTTGATCTCATAGTGCCAGTGAAAGGAACCTGCCGTGCACTCCCACAGATCGGTCCACACCCGGCCATCGGCACTGCGCGATAGTGGTGCGAGGCGCGCCATCGGCGCACCGTCGATGATCCAGGCGGGATTGATAGGGCAGGAATTCAACTGGGCTGCTGCGATGGCAGACTGGACAACTGGAGGATGAGACATGTTTTTTGTAAAAATCTAAGTGACTCAATATCGCAATCGATACCTTAAGCATTTTCTGACGTCAAGCTGACGCTGAAAGCGCAGGGCCATGCACGTTATGTCACGCCCACACCACGCCGTCGATCAGGTTGCGCTCGTACAGCGCCGCCAGGTCGATGCCGCCCTCGGGTAGAGCCGGTTGCAGTCCCGCCACCGCGTACGCGACGCGCTTTTCCTGCTCACGCCGCAGCGCTTCCGCCTCCTCCACCGTTACGGCGGCGAAGGTGACCTTCTGGCCCGGCAGCATGCGGCCCAGTCGCGGCAGGTCGGCCGAGATCACGGTCGCGATCTTGGCGTAGCCACCCACGGTTTGCCGATCGCCCAGCAGCACGATGGGCAGCCCTGCACCGGGCACCTGGATAGCCCCCGGCGCGATCCCGTCGGACGCGATGTCGGGGCCCTTATCGGAATGCGCAATCACGGGCCCTTCGAAGCGGATACCCATGCGATCGGCTTCCTTCGACACGACGTACTCGCTGCCCAGGAAGGTCGCGTGACCCGCCTCACTGAAATGGTCGGCCTGAGGGCCGGGCACGACGCGGATCGGGCCGCTGCCGTAGTCGAACGCGGCCGCGAGCTTGCGCTCGGCGCGCGGCTGGGCTTCGGCGCGCGTCAAGGGAAGCGCATCACCATCGCGCAGCTTGCGGCCGTCCAGACCGCCGATACCGGCGCGCGTGTACGTCGACAGGCTGCCCATGAACGGCGCCAGCGCCAAGCCGCCCTCGACGGCGAGGTAGGCGGTAGTGATCCCGTCGACCATGCCGACGCGCAGGCGCTGTCCGCGCAGCAGCACGTGCGATCGATTGGCGTCGAGCGACTTGGGCACCGCATCGGGTGCCGCCAGCAGATCGAGCGTTACCGGCCCGATGACCGCCAGCCGCACGCTGTCGGCCTCGACCCGCAAGGTCGGCCCCATGACACCGATCTCGATCGCGGCCAGGTCTTCCTTGTTGCCGACCAGCGCATTGGCCAGGCGCAGCGCGATGCGGTCCATGGCGCCGGCCACCGGCATGCCCAAGGCCTGGAAACCGATCCGGCCGCGGTCCTGCAAGGTATCGAACAACCCCGCCCGCTCGATCAGGAGATGCGCGGTCATGCCTGCACCTGCAGGGTCGCCCAATCGAGCGTGCCGTCGTCCACTTGACCCGCGATGGCGTCGTATTCGGCCCGGTTGACACGTTGGAAGCGCACGACGTCACCCGGCGCCAGCAGCACAGGCTGCTCGCGGCGCTGGTCGAACATGCGCAGCGGCGTGCGGCCCAGCAGGTTCCAGCCGCCGGGGCTGTCGAAGGGATAGATGGTGGTCATATTCATGGCGATGCCAACAGACGAGCGCGGTACATGCACCCGCGGCTGGCTGCGGCGCGGCAGTTCCAGTTCCTTCGCCAGACCCACGATGTAGGCAAGCCCCGGCATGAAGCCCAGCACATAGACGTGGAATTCCGACGCCACGTGGCGGGCAATGACGTCATCAGGCGTAAGCCCGGTGCGCTGTGCGACGTCGGCCAGGTCGGGCGCGAACTCCGGATCGTCGTAGCAGCACGGGATCGCCATGGTGCGGCTGGCTGCCGCCGCATCCAGCCCGCCCGAGACCAGGACTTCGATCGCCGGCTGCAGTTCGGCCCGGGTCGCCGTCAGCGGGTCGTAGCACACCATCAGCGCACGCATGCTGGGGATGGTCTCGACCACCCCTGCCAGGCGCCCGGCCGCGCGCTCGGCGGCGATGCGCGCGTGCAGGCCCATCACCCGCGCATTGATCTCGGGCGCGATCGTCGTGCCGAACTCGACACTGAAGGCGGTGTCGCCGCAATTGAGATACCGGACGCTCACACCCATCTTCTCCAGGGGCGCC
>Ga0187894_10002054_pt1 | contig 24672 bp, 19 predicted proteins | sample GBC1701081metaG_FD_136650 | JGI IMG/M metagenome (GOLD analysis project Ga0187894, IMG submission 136650) | White microbial mat communities from a lava cave in the Kipuka Kanohina Cave System on the Island of Hawaii, USA - GBC170108-1 metaG ... | reverse complement strand
TCGGTCGAGCCGGTGAACGAGATCAGCCGCACGTCTTTATGATTTACGAGTGCGACACCGGCCTCGGCACCGCCATTGACGAGATTGACAACGCCACGCGGTATGCCAGCTTTTTCGCACGCCTTTATCAAATTCAGCGACGAGAGCGGGACGTCTTCGCCGGATTTGAGAACGACAGTGTTACCGCAGACGAGCGCCGGAATCAATTTCCAAGACGGGATCGCCATCGGAAAGTTGAAAGGCGTGATCAGTCCGCAAATTCCTACCGGCTGTCGAACGCACATCGCAAATTTATTCGGCATCTCAGCCGGCGTCGTAAAACCATGCAGCCGTCGGCCTTCGCCCGCAGTGTAGTACGTGCAGTCGATCGCTTCCTGCACATCGCCGCCAGCTTCCTTCAAAACTTTGCCCATCTCGCGCGTCATCTGTCGCGTGAATTCGTCTTTGTTATCACGAAGAATCTCGCCGAGTGTAAACAAAATCTCGGCGCGCTTCGGTGCCGGCGTCAGCCGCCAGCGCTTTGCCGCGCTCTTCGCCGCCGCTATCGCTGAGTTAACATCTTTCTCGTTCGAGAGCGGAAAGCGACCGACTATATCTGTTGTGTCCGCAGGGTTTATGTTGTCAAACCAGTCGCCCGAACTGGACGCGACCCATTCGCCGTTGATGTAATTTTGATACTTTTTGACCGCTTGTTTAGTCGATCTTTTTGCTTTTGCCATTTTTGCTGTTGCCATAAATAAAAAAAGGTTTCGGCTAAATTCTAACCGAAACCTCCCACAAACTAAACTCACAATCTGGCTAACGAGAATCAAATGTGTTGACCGAAAAATCCCCTTGGAGTCCCCAACTATTAACTATCGGTGCGTTGGTGAAACTTCCAAACGTAAAGTAAGCACTATTGCCGCCGCCATTATTTGATCGCCAGATGGAAATGTCGGTTTTGCCGTCGCCATCATAATCGCCTTGTGTCGGTAAATCGGAACTTATACCCCATTGCCTGGTAAAGAACGAATTACTTGAACTTTGCTGAACCCACCAAACCATCGGTGTAGTCGCGGGTGCACCTATCCGAGCCGCAGCGATTTCCCATCTGCCGTCACCGTCATAATCACCCGGTAAAATATAATCAGTAGTGAAATCACCAAATGGACCATTCCAAGTTACAGTATTGTTGGAGCTTTGCATCACGATATATGTATTGGCAGGAGATTGTCCGAAGCGATAGACAGCAATATCGAATTTACCGTCGCCGTCATAATCGCCCGGAATGGGTACGTCAAAGCTGCTTGTGCCGTTTCCTGTCAGTCCGAATGGAACAATTCTGACAAAACCGTTAGAACTCTGCCGAATCCACCAAGTTGTTTGTGAGGTAGCCGTTGCACCGCGGCGAAAAATAGCTAAATCCGTAATGCCGTCGCCGTCATAATCGCGGGCTACGGCTTGATCGCCCATGATTCCCCAAGGAATCCATTGAATCATCATGTCCGAACTTCGATGAATGATGAAGAAACTTTGTGCTCCGGCCGTCGCACCTGCCCGATAAACCGCAAAATCATCTCTGCCGTCGCCATCGTAATCGCCCGGTGCAGGAAAGTCTATACACGCATCACCCCAAAGGACAACCTGATTGGATGCGAACCCTTGACTATTACGATTCCAATAAGTAATCGGTCGAGGTGTCGGACAAACGCCGGCAGGAAAGCGCAAAATGCTGTAATCGGTTTTGCCGTCGCCGTCAAAATCAACCGGACGTTTCTGTGCAATTTGTCCGCGAATCTCGCCGCCGGGAAAATTCGTCGTGTGAATATTAAAATAGGTCAGATGTGAGCGCATTGAAGCAATTTGGCCCGCAGTTATCGACCGCGTTCCCGAAAGTGTGCCGGACGTTCCGCCGATCGCCCCGAGGTCGATAATAACGGGGCCGTTGACTCCGATTGCGCCCGGAGCGTGGATATGCGCAGCTATCTGATTACTTGAAAGCCCTGTAAATGTTACCGTGAAGGTGAGCGTGCCCGCGCTCTCGTTTAGAAACACACGACCAAAGGCCGTCGCGGTCGAGGCATTTGTCGGCACCTCTTGCGCCGAGCTGATATTACTAGTGAACGCCTCGGCCCTCACGGTTGTCGATGCCACGAGCAAGCATCCGAAGATAAGTGCCAAATTCGTAAAATATTTTTTCATTTTCCCTCCATTTTAATCCCCAGCTCAAAAACCAGGAACCGCCGAAATTGTGTGGAAGGCGTCAAAAACTGTCGATTTGAAAACCATTCTGTCACCAATAGCGACCGGTGTAAAGGGAATCTTCGCCTTTGCTGGCCTGTCCCATCTTTCAAAAAACTACCGAACCGTAAACTGCACGATCTTGAGCTGCGGGTTTCCGGTCGCGGGATTGTAGTTCAGCACATGCAGGACGACTGCATCGCCGACTTTCAACTTCGCGACAATGTCGGTAAAAGTTTTGACATCGGTTACGTTAACGCGATTTATCTTTTGAATCAGATCGCCTTCGCCGAGAGCGATGCCGCCCTGCGAGTTTTTCACGTCGGCGATAAAGCTCACAGGATTTATCTCCTTAATGAGCACGCCTTTTTGTCCTTCGAGCTTAGCGGTCGTCGCAAGCGCCGGTGTGAAATCGACGAGTGTCAGGCCAAAAGGTTTTGGCTCGATTTTCGGAGTGTCGATCGGCAGCGTGCGTCGATCGTCGTTGTCGTCTTCAGCAACACGACCGGGCCGCTCGCCGAGTTTTATCGTCGCGGTTCGCTGCTCCATTTTGTCGCCGACCTCGCGAAAGTATGTGGCCGTGATCGTCTGATCCGGCGGTGTCCCGGCAATCTTAAAGATCAGATCCGATGCGTTTTCGACACGCTGGCCGTTGAGTTCGGTGATGACGTCGCCGGTCTGCAAACCGGCGAGACCCGCAGGGCCACGCTTATCGCGAACATCGGTGATGATCGCACCGGCCGCGGATTTGAGTCCGTAAACTGCTGCGTATTCAGTCTTTACCGAATCGAGCAAGACGCCGAGATAACCGCGACGAACCTTACCGCTCTTTAAAATCTGGCTATAGACATACTCGGCCTCGCGTGCCGGAAGCGCAAAACTCACGCCGTTATAATCGCCGGTTGAGGTTGCGATCTGCGAATTTACGCCGATCACATCGCCATCGAGATTGACGAGCGGGCCGCCCGAGTTGCCGCGATTTACGGCCGCGTCGGTTTGGATAAATCTTTGAAATGCCGTTGCGTAAGGCGTCTCGCGTCGAGTCTGCGAGATGATGCCCGCCGTCACCGATTTGCTCAACCCGAACGGCGAACCGATCGCGATAACCCAATCGCCGACTTCGGCTTTGTCCGAATCGCCGAATTTCAAAAACGGCAGATCGCGTTTTGCGTCGATCTTGAGAACGGCGATGTCGGTCTCGTCATCGGCGCCCAAAACCGTCGCCGCAAATTCTTCGCCCGTGTCGATCTTGACGTTGATGCGTGCGGCGTTTCTTACAACGTGCTCGTTCGTCAAAATGTATCCTCGCTTATCGACGATAAAGCCGCTGCCGACACCGTAAACCGGTCGCTGCTGCATCTGTCGCCGCAGAAAATCGACGATGTCGTCGTCCGTGCCGGGCGACGGCGTGACACGCGCCGTTGGTTGCGCAACGCGACTCTTCGTATCGATGCTGACGACCGCAGGCTCGACTTGCTTTGCAAGCTCGGCAAACGATTTCGCAAGCTTGTCGGGCTGCGCCGTCGCGTTAGTGCAACCAACGATAACAATTACAAAGGCAATAAACTTCGACCGCAAGATCAAATTTCGTTCAAAATAATGAGTGAACATAATAAAACTCTCCTAAATTCAGAGCCGCTGTTTTGCAAAATAATTATACCAAACCACGTTGCTGAGACTATTTCGTTGCTAAAAAGTTTCGACCATTTCGTGATTTTAGTTCTCTAAGTTGTGTTATTTTTTGGAGTTGCCGGTATGAATAAATTAATCACCTTATTATCGATTTTCGCTTTTATTATCTGCTTGAAATGCAGTTCTACATCAGCACAAAACTCGGTCGAAAAAAATCTCAACATCGCTTATGCAAAACGAATTCCATGTTCTTCCATGTATTCCACCCGCTTCGCAGGTTACGAGCTATGTTTGCCGTTGACCCCACGTTTCGTCCCCGAAAGTCGGGGCTCCACGTGATGTAGTAAAGACGGTTTCTCCTGACAATGAGGTAGAGACTCGGTGTTAGGCAACGAGATTTGTTCTTTGACAGGAGAAACCGTTATGACATATTACGATAAATCTGGAATTTTGTTGGGGTTGATTTTCACCCCTTTCAGCAGACAGTGGCCTGGTGTGACACGGCGACTGGGGAGACGGAGACGGTAACGATGGCTCACAAGATGGAATAAGGTACGAGAATTTTACTCGTCGCTTCCAGAGGGAGCGATCGTGGGGATCGAGGCCTCGTCGAAGGCCGGATGGTTCGAGAAGTTGATTTTGGAAGCGGGTCATAAGCTAGTTGTCGGGAATCCGGTTTTGATAAGAAAGAGTGCACCATCGAGGCACAAGAACGACCGCCGGGACGCCGAGCATATATTGGATCTGCTGCTGACGGGCAGATTTCCCGAGATATGGCGGCGGCCGAGAGAGAGCAGCGAGATACTCGAAGTACTTCGGCTGAGGTCAGGTTTGGTGAGGCAGCGGACACAGATTTACAACCGTCTGCAGGCACTGGCAAAAAATGTCGGGATGCCAAAGGCCAAAATGAGCAATGCCGGAGTTCAGAAGGTGCTGCGTGAAGCTCCGCCTTGACACCGAAACCGTCTTTAGAGATGCGGGCTAAAGATATTCCGCTGCTGAGGCAGCTAAATCACTGCTGTTGCCGAGTTTTGACATGGCCTCGTAATCAAGGGCGGAACACTTTCCGTTAAAATTTCGCTACCGCTCTTACACGCGGGCTTCTGCAAATTAGGCGGTGATTATTACAGCTTTTGTGTCGGTGAGTTCGGAGAAATCCTTTGTAAAAATTGTATCGACGCGGCGGGTTGCGGCAATACAATCGACAATTTCCTGAGTCTGGATTAAGCCGTTTTCGACGTGGGCGATAGCCCAATTTGTGATGTGCGAGGCGCGACGCAGAGTTTCGCCGAGCAGGTGGAGGTATTGCGATTTTGTTTCCGTCGGCGAACCGAGATGACCCTTTAGCTCGGCGTCTAGGGCGTCCCAAAAATCATTGTCACCTCGAATCCATTCCTCGCGCCAAGCAGCACGACCCAGATGCGTTCGCAGATTTTGCGCGTGAGCTGGCGGAAGACGCAGGAACATCAATTCAGCCGGCGTCTCGGCGATAAAGCTGTCGACGTTTTTGTTCTCACAAGTGTTTTCCTCGCGATTCTCAAACGGCGTCGGCTGCACCGACCACAGACGGCGAAAGACATTCGAGAGCGGTTGCCGCAGTTCGCGAGTTTCTTCTTTAAAAGACAAAACATAATCGCCGGCTGCGAAGACGATGCTCGCGGCGATGGCACGCGACATCGGTGCGGTGAGTTTGTCGATGTTGCGGCGGACGTTGTCGAACCACCACGAATCGGTCTCGTTAAACCACGCGGTCAAACCCGGATTTTGATAACGATAGCCGGGCACGTAAGCGTCTTCGAGAACGACGTTGACCTCGGCGGCGGAGAGTCGTTGGCGGTTATTCTCAATATGAACTTGTCCGCGCGTCCACGCCGATTGCAGCGGGTCGTTTGCGGCGACGCGCGCATTCCAATGCTTGAGATACGCGCCCAAAGCCGGTTGATCGGTGAAGGGAAGCGCGGCAGTTTTAAATTTCATCCGCCGCAGCACGTTCAGATCGAACGCGAGCCAGCTTTTTGGCACGGGCTTTGACAGGTTGAGCATAATCAAAAAGTTGCGCTCCGCTCGGCGACGATGTCCAGCGGTTTAGTTTCGCTGAGCATTTTCACGTTGCGAAACGCCATCACTATCGACGGATCGAATTCGATCGCCGCCCACAAAGTTAAATAATTTCGTGCTTCCTCGTCGGAAACGGCGGCGCGATACGGCCGCTCGGTCGTCAGCGACGCGTAGGTGTCGGCGACGCGTAAGATTCGTGCGGCGAGCGGTATCTGCTCGCCCTCGAGACCGTCGGGATAGCCGCTGCCGTTCCACCATTCGTGATGCCAGCGAACGATCAACTGCACGTCACGCGGCAGGCCGAGCTTTGCAATTTCCTGCTCGCCGATGACGGGATGTCGCTCGAGATCGAGAATTTCGGACGCGCTGAGCGGGCGATTTGCGGCGATGTATTCGCGGTTCATCGTGACCTCGCCGATGTCGTGGAGCAGGGCAGCCTGCTGCAAAAACGCACGGTCACGCGATGCGAGATTAAATGCCTGGCCGAGCGCGTCGGCGATCCACGCGACGCGATTCGCCTGGCCGGTGGCGTAGCCCTCAAACTCGTCCATCGCCGCCGCCGAACGCAGCAAAAGATCATCGGCCGCCGTTTTTTCGCCAAAAATGCTGTTCACACTTTCTAGTTTCGCAACTTTTAGCGCGTAAGTTCAAGTAAAAACTTTTGGGCATGGTGAGCGATCGTGTCAGCAGCCCGCATATAAGTAAGGGCGCCTGTAGCGACGAGTTGGTTCAGAGTTCTAATTCTCGACTCTGTGTGATCGGTGCCCTTACTCCTTGCGGGCTTCTGCAACTATTCGCAAGTTGAGCCCTTACTTACGTGCTGGCTACTGACACCGAAACGGATTCGAGCAGATTTTGTGCTTCGCGGTTGTCGGGGAATTTTGTAAGCAGTCTCGTCAGTTCACCGTGTGCGCGTTTGAGCAGGTTGTATTGGATAAAAAATTCGGCGAGCAAAATCCTGAATGTAGGACTTTCAGGATCGAGTTTGATGGCGGTTTGAATTTCGGCCTCGGCTTTGTGTCGTTTCGTTTCGTCGGCGGCCAGCGCTTTTCCGTAGTATGCGTGATAGCGCGCGACGGCCGCGTCGTAATGAACGGCTCGGGCGAGAAATGGCAGCGCCGATTCGGCGTCGCCCTCGATCAATAAACCAAACCCGCGATCAAAGCTCAACAGCGCCTGTTCGGTCTGCGAATTTGCCTTAATCTCAGACTCGCCGTCGGATGCTACCTGCTCGCGCGTCGCGATCTCCTTGCGCATTCGATAGTCGTAAACGTCGCGTGCTTCGGTGTTCTTTAGCGCCTCGTTTGCCTTTGTCAATTCGGTAAAGGCATGCTGCACGCGCATAAAAGTTTCGCCGCCCTCAGAATGATATCTGTCCGGGTGAAACAGTTTTGCGAGGCTGAAGTAGGCGTTTCTGATCTCCGCGATCTCGGCTTTCGGATCGACGCCGAGAATGTCGTAAAAGGTCGCGGCGGACTCGATGCGTTTTAAATATTCGTCGAGCGTGATAGCGATCTCCAAAGGTTTTGGAGTGAGTTCGTCGGGCACTTCGAGCAGCGATTCTTCGTCCGTGACCTCAGGTTCTTTAACTACTGTTGCGATCTTCGCCTCGCGTTTGAGTTCGAGTTTTGCGTGTCGCATCGAGCCGACGACGTTGCCGGAAAAGGCGGTCTGCCAGCCGCTTCGATTTAGAAAACCGCCGAGCCAGAGCGTGTAAATTGCGTGCAGGATCGTGGCCGGCGGCAACGCCGCAACGGTGACGAGTTCGGATGCGGGCGTCGATCTCTCCGCTGTGCACGAGAGAATGTAAGATTCTTCCTGCGTGAGTGTGGCATTAGAAATTTCAGAACGTTTACTCTCGAAACACTCGTCCATCGAGCGAAAACGGCCGACGACGTATTCGGGACTCATGCACCGCGAGTAGTCGATAAAAACGCGCGTCATGTCGATCTCAAAATCGAGCCCGTCGCGAACGCGTGCCAGCGAGCTGAACGTCCAGTCACCATTCGGCCACGTGAGAATGTCGAGAATGATCGCTTCGATTTGACCTTTGAAAAGTTCGGTGCGTTGTTCGGGCGAAAGTCGGTCCTTGCTTTCGAGCCATGCCGCGAGTTCGAAGTCGTTTTGAAAATTCGTCGCGTCGGCGAGATCAGCGTTTGTGAGTTTGCCCTGCTTCAGCAGAATGTCGAAGAGTCGCGATTCGCGCGCATTCGACGCGGCAAAGACAAGCCGCCCGCCGCGAAAATAGACGACGCACTTCTTGTCGCCGGTGCCTACACGCAAGCTGCCGTCGAGCTGCGTCTGCGCAATCTCGGCGACAATCTCGGCAAAAGGATGCGCGAGAAAATTTCCCTCAATTTCGAGTGCGTTTTTCGGAGTCATTTTTAGAAGCTGTGTGGCGGGAGGCGGGCAAATTAATGATAACAAATCGGGCGATGAAAAGTTAAGGCTTATTTTTAGCGTTTGATAGAACGATTTGTTAGCATTTTTGAAAGGCTGCATGGAAGAGAGAATCGAAATTCGCGAGTGCACCGGCGTTGACGAGATGACAGAGTGCGTCCAGTTGCAGCGTGAAGTTTTTGCGCTGCCCGAGACCGAATTGTCGCCGGTTCGTCATCTGATCGTTACGAGAAATGCGGGCGGATTTGTGCTCGGTGCTTACGATGGCGAGCGGCTCGCGGGCTTTGTTCTGAGCGTGCCGGCTTTTTTACGCGGCGAACGCGCTTTCTATTCGCACATGACAGCCGTCAGGCCTGAATATCAAAGTCACGGCATCGGCGCGCGTTTGAAATGGGCGCAGCGTGAGCACGCGTTGGCCGATGGCGTGAAATATATTAAGTGGACGTTCGAGCCGATAAAGGCGCGCAACGCGTACTTCAATCTCGAAAAGCTCGGTGCGACCGTGAGCGAGTTTTGCGAAAACTTTTACGGAACCGACTACGCGACGGCACCTGAGGTTTCGGGACAAAAATTCGGCCTCGCGAGCGATCGTCTTTTTGCCGAGTGGCATCTCGAAAGTGAAAAAGTTGTCGCTTTAGCTGCCGGCGAAAAGTTTGTCGAGACACGCGCACCAACCGCGATCGTGCGGATAATGAGCGATTGGCTCGGCCTCGTTGTGAGCGATCCTGAAACGGCAAAAGCCGAGCAGTTACGGATTCGAGAGCAATTTAAAATAGCGTTTGGCTTTGGCATGGTTTGTCGCGGTTTTTATCGCGATGACAATCGACCCGTATTTTTGCTTTACAAAGATTAAAATGGCCATCATTGAAGTAAATTCTGACATTCGAAATGCGAAGTATTGCAATGTTGGTTGGTGGGATGATCATAGTTGGGACGATTATCAGGTTGGTGGCCATCTAGATCGTCGAAAAACTCTTTAAGTTACTAGGTTCTGTTGACATTAGGTTTTACGAGATTTTTTTAGCGGTCTTTCCGCGTTTTCGCGGTCATAGCTCCGTCGTTTAGAGGGTGTGTCAAAACTCCAATAAGTTGCCGCTAGATTCAAAGGACGTGTCAAAACTATAAAACAAACAGCGGCTTGCCGCTCTATTTGCGGAGAAGCTGGCTTCTCCGGGCGTGCCGGCATCGGACATTGCGGCTACACCGCCGCCGAACGCGAATCGTGCACAGTGTGAGTTTACCTGATGCAACTAACGGCGGCGGCAAGCAGCAAAACCTTACCAAGCCGACGCCGGAAAAGTAAACTTTTCCGCAAATAGACGGGCAAGCCCGAAGAAGCCTCGGTTTTGACACCCTCTAAACGGACGGGGCTATGACCCTTCGGGAAACCCTCGTAAACGAGGCTGGGATGAAATGTCAACACAACGTAGAATTGTTTGAGTATTTACAAAATCAAATAGTTTGAAGCCTGATCGCAAATCAAAGAATAGACAGTGAGCATAAAGGAATACACACAAGATCAAATCGATCAACTCCGTGCCGAGATCAACCGACACAGTGATCTGTATTATCAATCGGACGCGCCGGAGATCTCGGATTTTGAATTTGATCAACTTTTAGAAAAATTAAAAACTCTCGAAGCCGAGCATCCCGAACTCATCACACCCGACAGTCCGACTCAGCGTGTTGGTGGCAAGGCTGATTCTTTGCGGCCGTTTACGCACACCGTGCCGCTGATGTCGCTCGACAATAGTTACAGTCTCGACGATCTAAAGGCGTTTACCGAACGCAGCGAAAAGCTGGCCGAGGGTCGCAAACTCGATTATGTCGCTGAGCTTAAGATCGACGGGTTAAGCGTGTCGCTGCATTACGAGAACGGAATTTTGATGTCAGGCGCAACACGCGGCGACGGGCAACGAGGTGACGAAGTCACACAAAATGTAAAGACGATTCGCTCGGTTCCTCTGCGTTTGAAAAAAGATGCGCCGGTGCACGCCGAAGTGCGCGGTGAAGTGTTTTTGTCGCGAACGCAATTCGACCGCATCAACGCCGAACTCGAAATGCAAGGCGAAAAGACGTTTGCAAATCCGCGCAACTCGGCGTCGGGCACTTTGCGAATGCTCGATTCGCAGATCGTCGCGTCGCGTCGGCTCGACATGTTTCCGTATGATGCGTTTACCGGCGCGTCAAAGATGTTTACGACGCACGCCGAGGTTTTTGAATGGTGCTCCACGAACGGCTTTCACGTAAATCCGCATCACCGCGTGTGTGCAAATTTTGACGAGATCGTCGCGTTCATCAACGAGATGGAAACGACGCGCGACACGCTCGATTACGAGATCGACGGTGTTGTGGTGAAGGTGAATTCGACTGCGTTGCAGGACGAATTTGGCGCGACGAGCAAAGCCCCGCGTTGGGCGATCGCTTACAAATATCCGGCTCGAAAGGCGACGACAAAATTGCTCGGCATTGAGGTCAGCGTCGGTCGGACCGGAGCGCTGACGCCGATAGCTTTACTCGAACCGACTCTGCTCGCGGGCACGACAGTCGCGCGTGCGAGCTTGCATAACGAAGACGAGATCAAACGGCTCGATCTGAAGATCGGCGATTACGTGCTGATCGAAAAGAGCGGCGAGATCATTCCGCAAGTGCTGCAAAACATGCCTGAGAAACGCGACGGCAGTGAGAAGAAGTTTACTTTTCCAAAAAAATGTCCCGTCTGCGGTTTCGACGCCGTTCGGCCCGAAGGCGAGGCTGTGCGGCGATGCGTGAATCCCGATTGTCCCGCAAAGATCAAGGGACGCATCGGCTATTTTGCATCGCGGCGAGCGATGGACATCGAAGGTCTCGGCGGCGTGTTGATCGACACGATCGTCGATAACGGAATGGTAAGCGACGTCGCCGATCTCTATAAGATCACTACCGAACAAATCGCGAATCTCGAACGCAAAGGCGAAAAGAGCGCGGCGAAACTCATCGAACAGATCGAGGCGAGCAAAACGCGCGGGTTGCAGCGGCTGCTCTACGGCATCGACATTCGTCACGTCGGCGAGCGTTACGCCAAGATCCTCGCAAATCAATTTCGCAGTATCGACAATCTCGCCATCGCGTCGGTCGAACAGCTCGATGACATCCCCGAGATCGGTCTCGCCGTCGCCGAGAGCGTTTACGAATGGATGCGCGACGCGAAAAACGTGCGTCTCGTCGCGCGTTTAAAAGACGCAGGCGTCAAAACCGAAATAGACGCCGCCTCGACCGCCGCTCTCGACGAACGCTTTGTTGGCAAGACGTTTGTGCTCACCGGCAAGCTCGAAAATTACACCCGCGACGAAGCGGCAAAATTAATAGAAGAACGCGGCGGCCGCGTCTCGTCATCTGTCAGCAAGAAGACGGACTTTGTCGTTGCCGGCGAAGACGCGGGATCGAAGTTGGCCAAGGCCGAGAGTTTGGGGACTAAAATTATCGATGAACCTGATTTTAGTAAACTAATCAAGACTTAATTTAGTCAAAAATGCTTTAGCCGATTTTAGATTCGATAAACTCTTTATGACGATTTGCGATGCTTCGAGTGATTTGTTTGATCTCCTCGGAAGATAAATCTTCTGAATATGATTTTTGCAAAATATTTCGGCCTTCGTCCTCAATAACGAAATAATTCTTTTCACTGAAGTTAACATCAAGCGTAGACACAAAATTATATACATCCTTTTTGTCTAAGCCCTCGTGTGACCACCACAACGTTATTGATGAAATATGACTCTGAAAATACTTTTCTAGTCGTGAAACGACTTGGTCGTTTGAGACAATCAACGGGGTTGTTTTCTTTAGTTCACTTACATATGCTCGAAAATCCCATTCGGTATAAAGTGGATTGAAGGTAGAGCACATGCTCACGAAGGCGCTAATTAGCGGCGAAATACTTCGGTGGTAAACTCGAAGCAACGATTCGGGACTTTTCGATGAGCCGACTTCAGGGTTCTCGTTTAATCGAACCTTTAACATTCTTATTTCTTTCGCCAAATCATCTACATCTTCGATATCAACACCCTCGGCCGCACTAATCATTAAAGCCAACGAATCAGTAAGATTCTTTGCGATATACTCGACAAATGGTTTCAGAATTGTAAAATCAGCCTGTTCCAAGACTGCGATGTAGTTTTCCTTATCTTCCGTTTTAATAATCACTGGCGGGTAACCAAACTTCATCAAGATAAAATTCATTAAAAGTCTGGCTAAGCGTCCATTACCGTCATCAAAGGGATGGATGCGGACAAATCTATAATGGAATTCAGTGGCTAGTAAGACCGGGTTTGTTTCAGCCGAATCTGTCTCGTCGCGAAACCATCCAACCAACTCCTGCATCTTAGCCGGCGTCTCAATTGGTTCGGCAAAATAAAAAATGTCCCCCGATATTGTTTCGACATGGTTTGGTTCAGTTTTATAAACCCCAGCCTTAATAAGGCGTTTTGTTGGGTTACCGTCAGCAGTTTTTGCTTCTGCCCAAAAATCTCTGACAAGTATTAACGTATGAAGGTGTCTGATAAATCCTTCAGTCAACGGTTCGTTGTTTTTTATTGAATCAACAATGAAACTTATTGCTTTGTCATGTCCGGTGATCTCTTCATGATCGCGGATCGGTTTTCCGCCTGCCGTAAGCCCTTTCATCAAGAGCATTTTCGTTTCGCCATAAGAATAGGTATTCCCCTCAAGCTTGTTAGAGTGATAATTCCAGTCGAGGCGCAGTTTCTGCCAGATTCGAGCTTCTACATCGGCTTCAAGCGGACGAAGGGCATCAAGTTCTGCTTTTAATTGTTCGACTTTTGCAAGGATTTCCATTGTATGGCAATTCGCATTATGATTATTCCATAGTTTAACTAAATTTATGAGTGATTTTTTTACGGCAAATATTAACGCGGTCGATCCCGTGATCAGCAATGCGATTGACGACGAAGTTCGGCGGCAGACGAACGGGCTTGAGTTGATCGCGTCGGAGAATTTTGTGTCCGAGGCTGTGCTCGAGACGATGGGCACGGTGTTTACGAATAAGTACGCCGAGGGTTATCCGGCGAAGCGTTATTATGGCGGCTGCGAGTTTGCCGACGTTGTCGAAAACGCGGCGATCGATCGCGCGAAAGAGCTTTTCGGCTGCGATCATGCGAATGTCCAGCCGCACTCGGGAGCGCAGGCGAACATGTCGGTGCTGCTGACGGCGCTCGAACACGGCGATACGATACTTGGCATGAATCTCTCGCACGGCGGGCATCTCACGCACGGTCATCCGCTGAATTTTTCGGGCATCAATTACAAGGTTGCGGACTACGGCGTGAGTCGCGAGACCGAGCAGATCGATTACGACGAGCTGCAAAAGATCGCAGAGGAACATAAACCCAAGCTGCTCATCTGCGGTGCGTCGGCGTATCCGCGAATTATAGATTTTGCACGCATCGGCGAGATCGCTCGCAGCGTTGGAGCTAAGGTCATGGCCGACATCGCGCACATCGCGGGACTTGTCGCGACCGGCTTGCATCCGTCGCCGATCCCGCATTGCGAATTCGTGACGACGACGACGCATAAGACTTTGCGCGGGCCGCGTGGCGGGATGGCGATGTGCAAAGAGGAGTTTGCCGCCGACCTTAACAAACGCGTGTTTCCGGGCGTTCAGGGCGGGCCGCTGGTTCACATCATCGCGGCGAAAGCCGTCGCGTTTGGCGAAGCGTTAAAGCCCGAATTCAAAACTTATCAACAGCAAGTGCTCGATAATGCGCGAGTCCTGGCCGCGACTTTAAAGGACGCGGGTCTTAGCATCGTCTCGGGCGGCACGGACAATCATCTGCTGCTCGTCGATGTTTACATGGATGGCAAAGGCATCACCGGCAAGACGGCCGAAAAGGCGCTCGACGAAGTTCACATCACGGTCAACAAGAACACGATCCCGTTCGACACGCAGAAACCGTTTGTTGCGTCCGGCATTCGCGTCGGAACACCCGCGCTCACGACTCGCGGCATGAAAGAAGACGACATGCGCGCGATCGGCAACATGATCGCCGCCGTGATTCACTACCCCGAATCAGAAGATGTCAAACAACGCGTCGCACGCGAGGTCGCCGAGCTTACCGCAAAGTTCCCGATGTATCCCAACCGTCTCAAAGCAACTCGCGGCGACGCGACGAGTGTTTGACGTTAGCGATGAAACGCATCACAACGCTAATTTTAGTGATATTGATGTCGGGCATGACCTTGCCTTCGCAAACGCCGCGCTCCGATACGCGGCAAGATCCGCCGCCGGGTTGGATTGGCGACGGTTGCAGCCTGTGGCCGGACGGCGACTATCGCGAATGCTGCGAGGCGCACGACCGCGATTATTTTCGCGGTGGAACAAAATCCGAGCGAAAGGCTTCGGACAAGCGGCTGCGTCAATGCGTTCGCGCTAAAGGCCACAAATATATTTCAAAATTTATGTATTATGGTGTGCGCATCGGCGGCGTGTCATGGCTTCCGACGCCGTTTCGATGGGGCTTCGGACAAAAAAAGCCGCCAAAACAGCCCAAGACCACGCAAGTCGCGTCCCCAACACCGACTCCCGCGATCTAAACTCCGTAAATCGCGACCAACTGCTTGTAATTGTGTGCGACTGAGTGGAACCAGCTACTCGCTCAGCAGTTTTTCGGCGTCGAATTGATCGAGTAGGTCGCGGGCTTCGTCGGAGTCGAATTCGTAGGCTTTTTGTTCGAGGGCGCCGGCGGCGATGCCCGAGTAGAGCGGGTCGTCGAGTAGCGCGGCGAGGTGGCCGACGCTCATCATGGCGAGGGTTTCGTAGGCGATGGCGCGTATCTGCGCGAGATCGGTTTGGCGAACGATCTCGGCGATCTCACCGGCCGAATAGCGTTCGGCGAGGTGATCGGCAAGGTGATCGAGACGAGCGTAGTCGTTGTTTTTAACGGCGCGCGTCGCGAGCTGGATAAAGACCTCGGCCGAGGCGGATTGCGATTCGAGCACGCGGACGCAAGTGTCGGCGAGCTGCTTGATCTCGGTCAATTTCGCAGCGTTTTTAAGAACCGTTTTCTTTTTCGATTGTTCGTCGAGGGCGTGGAGCAGACGGCTGACTTCCCAGTCGGCGTGAGCGTCGTAATAAAATTTATGGGGTTGCGTGGCGGCGGTTTTGCCGGTTTTTAACGCACCGACGAGCAGCTTTTTTGTGTCGGGCCTCAAATTCTCCCAGATGCTCGCAACCTTTCCGCCGAATTCTTTTATCATCATGTCAACAGTGTAATTTTGATGTTCGCAAAGTTGGTTGTCAAGATGTTTGCCACGAATGCACGAATAAGAAGCAGGAAATTATTCGTGCATTCGTGGCTACTTCTTACTGCACGTTTTCATGAGGCGAGTTTCGACTTCGTGAAGTTTCTTTTCAAAATCGCCGGCCTTTTCGTTCGCGTATTCGAGCAGAGCGTAGGGCGTTTCGCTGAGATGGCGAATCTCCCACGCGATCTCGCCGTGCTGCGGCGGACGCGAAAACCACGCCGCGTCGATGTCGGAATTGCGCAAGGGCACGTCGCCAAAAAGCTCGTCACTTGCCTCGCCGAGCGACTTACGCAATTTCGCCGTAAGCAAAACACGGCGTAAAAGCCAGCCGTGTTTTACGTAAGTTTGAATTATCTCGCGACACGCGTCTGTGTCGATCATGGTTTCGGATTTGGGTTGGCGTTTGAGTTCGCGTCCACTTTTGGTGTGATAACCTTTGGCGGCGCGTTCATGTTCGGTGCGGGAACGGCTGTAACGTTGTTGCCATTGATCGCGTTTGCGGCTTCTTTTTCGAGTGAGTCGGGGCCCCTGCCCGGCTGTATGTATGAACCGCCGAAAGCTTCGCCGATCGCGAGTTTCCACACGCCGTCTTCGAGCACGTAAGGCAGATCTTCCCAGCGGCTTTCACGTGAATTCCAAACTTCGACGGCACCCATGTTGTCTTTAACGCGTTCGCCGCGAATCGCCGGCATGCTCTCGGCGAAGGTCGTCGCGGTAAAACCGTTCTTGAGCACTTCATCTTCCGGCTTGCCATATTGAGCCGCGGCGGTTTTGCCGAAGGCGATCGTTTTTTGCGACATTTCGGTTTTTATCGCATCGTTGTTTTTACTTTTGACGGCGTTGTAAAGACGTTTATAAGCCTCGGTCGGCGTGTCGCTGCCGGCGGTCGGATTGCCGCTGCACGAGAACGCAGCCGCTATGCATATAAGTATTAAAGCTAGTAAAATGATATTTTTCATATTTACAAAAAGTATATTTACGCGCGTCGCGAAACACAACTCAGCCGATGAAAGCACTCAGATATACGAACGCAAAACTCGCTTTAGCCGAAGTCGCGATGCCCGCGAACGGCGGTGAAGCGCTCGTGCGAGTGTTGAGATCAGGCATCTGTAACACCGATCTCGAGATCGTTCGCGGTTACGCAGGCTTTGAAGGGACGATCGGACATGAGTTCGTTGGCGTTGTCGAAAAAGCGGATGACGCACCAGATCTCATCGGCAAACGAGTTGTCGGTGAGATAAACGCAGGCTGCGGCGCTTGCGAAAGGTGTGTCGCGGGCGATCCGCGACATTGCCCTTCGCGCACGGTGCTCGGCATCGTCGGTCGCGACGGCGCGCACGCGGAATTTTTACAGCTACCTTCGCGCAATCTGCTCGCTGTGCCCGACAACGTTAGCGACGAACAAGCAGTTTTCATCGAGCCGCTCGCCGCCGCTTACGGTATCACCGAGCAAGTCGAGATCACGCCCGACACGTCAGTCGCGGTCATCGGCGACGGCAAACTCGGCCTGCTCTGCGCGATGTCGCTTTCACTAAAATCTCAAAACGTGACGCTTGTCGGCAAGCATCGTGAAAAGATGCAGATTGTTGAGAAACAAGATGTGCCTGTCATTTTGTTAAGCAATTTGTCGCCGTCGATGTCACGTGAGTTTGACGTTGTTATTGAGGCGAGCGGTTCGGAAAGCGGTTTCGCAACCGCGCTCGATCTCGTAAAACCGCGCGGCAAAATAGTGCTCAAATCTACTTTTCACGGCACGCCCGAGTGGCAAGCGTCGCGTGTCGTCGTTGATGAAATTACGATCGTCGGTTCTCGCTGTGGGCGATTTGTACCGGCGCTCGATTTGCTCTCAACCGGTTCGATAAAACTTGATGAAATGATTTCAGATGAATTTCCTCTCTCTCTCGGTGTCGATGCGATGAGCGAGGCAGCAAAATCCGGCGTGCTCAAAATTTTACTGCGTCCTTAAGAGGTTGTGTCAAAACTCATTAACAGTATTGATTTAGCTGCCGCAGCAGCGGCATATCTTTAGCCGCACGTGGTGTCCCGACCAAGTCGGAACTCCGCGTGGGGCTACAACTATGCCGCTGCTGAGGCAGCTAAATCCGTCCTGTCTTACGTGCGGGCTACTGACACGCGGGCTTTAGCATTCTTTTCGCGCAAGAACCAAACGATTCCCGCCATCGCAGAGAGCACACCGGAAATTACCGTCAGCGTCTGCGGCGTAATGTAATACATCGCTTCGCTCGCGACGAAGCTCGACAGGCCGAAGACAGTCATTTCGGCGCCGCGATCAAGTGTCGAAATTCGTCCGCGAATATAATCCGGCAAGCTGCGTTGAAACAGTGTTTCCTGCACGGCGTATTCGACGCCGACGATCGCACGCGAGACGAGCACGATCACCGCAAAGAGCCATAAACCGGGCACAAAGCCGCCGACTGAAAAAAGCACGCCATGAATCACGAGCGTCCAGCCGATGAATGAAACATTCAAATTTCGTCGGTCGAGAATCAGCGAAACGCGATGCGCGATGAGCATTCCAAAGGTCAGCCCTAAGCCCGTCGCCGTCCACAAAATCGCGACCGCGATGTCGGGATTCCAACCTTCGGTCTCTGCAAAATGAACGCCGCCAATTCGCTCAAAAATAATGTTGATCGAGCCGCCGCCTGTTGCCCAGACGATGTTCATAATGAGGATCGTGAACGCGAAATGATTTTTGACCGAATAGCTTAGGCCTTCGCGAAGCTCGGTTATGAATGACGCTCGCGGTGCCGTCGGCGTGATGAAGTTCGGCTGCTCGGATGGCGGAGTTTGTCGCCGACGCCGAAATAAACTCGACATTCGCGCACCTGTTTCTACGTCGCGAGTCGCTTCTTCCGGGATCAGCCAAACCGTGTATGCCGACGCCAAAAACGACGCGGCGTTGATAATAAACGCGACTTCATAACCAAACACGGCCGCCGCCCAACCACCGAGCGCCGAACCGATCGCCATCAACAAAAATCGCGTTGAAAAAAGTAACGCCGTCGCAGCGAGCAAACCTTCTTTGCCCGCAAGATTCGGCGCCGCAGCATTCTTCGCTCCGTCAAAAAAAGCGCCGAGCGTGTGCAGAAAAATCGTCGCGAGATACGCGATCCACAAATTCTCTTTGCTCGTGACGAGCAAAAACGACAGCGCGATCACGACCCGCAAAAGGTCGCTCCCGATCATCACTTGCCGTCGTGAAAAACGATCGACAAATGTTCCGGCGATCGGCGATGCGATCGCAAACGGTATCAATCTCGCGACAAAAAATATTCCGGCGGCAGTCGGCGACGCATCCGAAACAACGCGCACGAGCCCGAGCCCGGCAATAAAATTGAACCAGTTTCCAAGCTCCGAAATAAATTGCCCCGCGAGCAGATTGCGAAAATTACGATTCCCGCGAATCAGTTCGCCATAGGTAAGCGACTGCATCTAAATAGGATAAACGTTGCGTTGTGTTTTGTCAGAATGTTGGAAGCGACAAAGAATTAACTATTGATCGACGTCGATTTCATATAGCGCGTATTTGCCGTGTCGGTTGCTGTTAAAGATCAACCGATTGCCGTTCGGCGACCAATGGGGCGAACTATCATCGGCCGCGTTGCGCGTTAGTCGAAACACGCCCGTTCCGTTTGCATTCATTAAGTAGATTTCCAAGTTACCGTCGGCATCGCTTACGAAGGCAATTCGTCGTCCGTCAGGAGACAAAACAGGCTGGCCGTTAAGGCGACGGCGAGACGTTAGTTGTTTTTCGATTTCGGGTTTGTCGGTGTTGATGCTGATAACATGAAAATGGCCGGTGCCATCGGGGTCTCTGGTAAAGATGATCTCTCGGCCATCAATTGACCAGAAAGGCGAAAAGATCAGGCCTTCCTTTACATCAATTCGCCGCTGATCTGTGCCGTCTGACTTCATTACGTAGAGATGATAAATGTTGGAGTTGCCGTCGCGGTTCGTCGTAAACGCAATTTGCTTTCCATCCGGCGAAAATGACGGGTGCATGTCGCGCGCGGCGTTTTGGGTGAGGTTCGTCAAACCGCTGCCGACCGTGTTTATCAAACAGATCTCCGTATTCGTTTCGAGCTTATTTGAAAATGCGATTTGCGAGCCGTCAGGCGAAAAGACTGGGCCGAGATCGGCGTTCTCAGTTTTGATTAAAACGCTCGTCCGCTTGCTGTCAATGTCGTAAATCCTTAGCTCGCCGGTCTTATCGGGCAGCGGCGTTATCGACTGAAAAACGATCTGTCTTCCATCCGGCGAATACGACGGAAACTGCAGGTCCTTTTCATCATCTGAAAGAACGAGACGCGGTTTATAAACCTCGGCGCTTGTTACATAAATATCGTCGTTGCCTTCGCGATCGGAGTAAAAAGCGATCTTCGTGCCGTCGGGCGACCAGCACCCAGGCTCGACGGTCTCGTTTGATTTCCAGTCGGTCAAACGCCGAATATCGCCGCCATCGATATTCATTAAATAAACACCGGGGTTTTCGTTCTCCTCGGAGTTGAATGCGATCGTCGTCCCGTCCGGCGAAAAGACCGGATGATTGTCCCACGTCGGACTGTTTGTCAATCGACGGACATTGTTCCCGTCAAGGTTCATCAAATAAATTTCCGCATTGCCGTCGCGCGTACTGGCAAAAACGACCTGGCTGCCATCCGGCGAAAAATTCGGATCCGCGTCGAAACCGGGATGGTTCGTTATGTTCTCGGTCTTGCCGGTTTCGAGTGAATAAACAAACAATTCGTGATTTTTGGGTTCGCCGATGCCGAGCTGATACACGATTTTTTTACCGTCTGCCGACCAATCGGTGTTGCCTATCTGTGGCAAAACGATCTCATTCGACCCGTCGGCGTTCGCAAGGTAAATTGTGGTTTTATCGCCGGGTTTTGAAAAGATAGCTTTTGTCCCGTCAGGAGAGAAATTAAAATAATTGCGCGGATGACTGACTTCGAATTCCGACTGCCCGGTGCCGTCGGCGTTCATTATTATGTTCTTTCCGACTTTGTCCTTTCCCATGCGAAAGAAACGAATTCGCCCGTCTTGCGTCCACCGTGGCCAAAAGTCGTCAGCCGGATCGTCGGTCAAACGAATAATGCCCGCTTCTTCCCGCGCGACTTTCTGTTTACTTTTCCAAAAATAGAATCCCAAACCGGAACATATTGCTAATAACAAAACCGCTGCGACAGCAAACGGCAGACGTGACCGTCGTGACTTCGGAGCAACACGGTCGATTTGTTTTATTTTCTCCGCTTCGTTCTTGTTTCCGTTCTCTTCAAGGTCCGTTTGCGTTATCTTGACTCGCAAATTTCTACGGACGAGCAAACTCGTGTCGCCGTCGATCTCTTTGACATCAGCCGCAAACCGATAGCCGCGGCGTGGCAATGTCTCGATCAACGACGAACCGTTTACATTCAAAATCTTTCTGAGGCGAGAGATGTTTTTTGCGAGATTACCTTCCTCGACAAACGATTTGTCCCAGATCGACGACATCATTTCGTCTTTTGTCACGAGCCGCCCGTTATGTTGGATGAGCAGCAGAAGCGTGTCGAAAACTTTGTCGGTCAGGTGAATCGGCTTGCCGTCGGCGAGCAGAATTCGCTCGTTAGGGTCAAGCACAAATTTCTCAAACTCCAAAATAAACTGTTTATTCTCAACCGTTTGGTTCATGTCAAAAAATTGTCAGAACATTGTCCAAAAAAATCCAAGACTTCTCGCTAACGCGTGGGCGATGATGTCGCCGAAACAAACTTCACGTGACGTGTTAGCGAATTGTAACGCCAAAACACGAGCAGAACAAGCGAAATCTGATGACGCAAAAAACAGAGATCGAATTCGAGCTAAACGAAACCGTCGCATACAGTCGCCGCAACGAACGCGGCGAGGCGTTTTGCCCGCATTGTGAAATGCTCGTCGAAATGGCAACGCCACAGATCGCCGCGATACTCGTGCAGTCGAACGAGCGCGAAGTTTTTCGCCGATTGGAAACGGGTGAGATTCATTTCATCGAAACCGAGCGCGTGCTCGTCTGCCTCAACTCACTAACCAAAAAGACAAAGGAGATTTTAGAAACATGAAAACCTTGACATTGAGCGCATTGATTTTATTTATTGTCTGCGTCAGCACAACCCATTCGCAGACGAGCAGTTTTACGTATCAGGGCAAACTCGCCGACGCAGGACTGCCGGCAAACGGACAATATGACATTACGTTCAAGCTCTACGACATGCTCGCGAACGGCACGCAGATCGGCGTCGATGTCGCTCGTGACAATGTGGTTGTGAGCGACGGCATCTTTAGCGTCGATCTCGATTTCGGCGCGGCGGCATTTGCAAGCGGCGCACCACGTTTTTTGCAGATCGAAGTTCGTCCCGGCGCAAGCGTTGGAACATTTACGACGCTTGCTCCGCGTCAGCCGATCACAAGTGCTCCATACGGCGTAAAGACCATTAACGCAAGCGTTGCCGATTCGCTCTCGCCGGCGTGCGTATCGTGCGTAACTGACACGAACATAAATACAGTCAGCGCGACCAAGGTCACCGGCGTTTTGAACCAGGCTAACGGTGGAACCGGATTAAATGCACCCGGAACGGCGGGTAACTTCTTGCGCAGCAACGGCACGAGCTGGACGAGCTCCCCGATTCAGGCCTCGGACATCCCGGCCCTGAACAATAGCTTCATTCAAAACATTCCGGGTATCGGGCAGCAGTCCGCTAGCTTTAATATCGACGGCGGCGGAAGCGCGAACATCTTCAACGCGACGACCCAATACAACATCGGCGGCAATCGTCTGCTTAGCATAGCGGGGCCGGTTGGATCGAATAATTTGTTTGTCGGTCTCGGTACGGGGCAAAGCAACACCGGCACCGAGAATACATTTGTTGGCCGGGATGCCGGGCTCTCGAATAACAACTCGCAAGCGAACTCATTCTTTGGAGCCGGAGCGGGTCAGAATCATATCGACGGCAACCTCAATTCCTTCTTCGGTGTCGTAGCGGGTTCGGCAAACAGAGGTTTCGAAAATTCGTTCTTCGGTTCGAACGCGGGTGTTCTAAATGGAACGGGAGGCAGCAATTCTTTTTTCGGAGCACGTTCAGGCGAGACTAATACGTTCGGCGATAACAACACGTTCGTCGGCTACAGAGCCAATCCACTCTCAAACAATCTCACTAACGCAACTGCGATCGGGTCAAGGGCCGTGGTATCACAAAACAACTCGCTCGTGCTCGGCAGCATAGCAAATGTCAACGGGGCGATCTCCGATACGAGCGTCGGCATCGGCACGACCGCGCCGGCATTTCGGCTCGATGTCGTCGGGCGTTCGAGGTTCAAACAAAACGCGGGCGATAGCGGCGGGACGAATACGGCCGGCTTCTGGCTTTTTCAAAATACCCCGAATGCCGACCGCTCGTTTATCGGAATGGAGACTGACAACAGCGTTGGTTTCTTCGGCAACAATGGCGGCGGTTGGGGATTGGTTATGAACACTCAAACCGGCACGACGAGCATACGCACGCTTGCCACGGTCGGGTCAACCAGCCTTTGCCGCAATGGCCAAAACGAGGTCTCGTTCTGCTCGTCGTCGTTGAAGTACAAGACAAATATCAGCGCATTTAATGCGGGGTTGAGTTTTGTAAATAAACTTCGCCCGATCTCGTTCGACTGGAAAGACGGCGGGACGCGCGATGTCGGCTTTGGCGCCGAGGACATCGCAAAGATCGATCCGCGATTCGTCACATACAACGATAAAGGCGAGGTCGAGGGCGTCAAATACGACCGTCTGAGCGTTGCATTCGTCAACGCGTTCAAAGAACAGCAGGCTGAGATCAGTGGTCAGAAGTCGGTGATCGACGATCTGAATTCGAAGATCAAACTTCAGCAAACTCAGATCGACGCTTTGACGAAGCTCGTCTGTTCGCAAAATCCGGCGGCTGAATTGTGTCAATCCACAGCGGAGGTGAAGCCGTGATACAAAGCTCCCCTCCTTACGAAGGAGGGGTGGACGCCGCTTTGGGCGGACGGGGTGGTTTTTAGTTAATTTGTCCGGGCCAACGACTTTCTTCGCAACATAAAAACCACCCCGTCTCGATAAAAAACATCGAGACACCCCTCCTTGGTAAGGAGGGGTTAGCTTTTAAGAGGAGGGAATATGAAGTCAAAAGTAAAAAGTCAAAAGGCAAAGTTTTTTAAGGCAACAGTAAAAAGGCAAAAGGCAAAATTACTGCTCTCCTTTTCGCCTTTTCTCCTCTTCGCCTTTTCCCTCGCGGCGCAAACGGGCGGGCAGTATGAGATCAAGAAGTCGGTCATCTCGAACGGCGGCGGACAGTCGGATGGCGCGCCGTATTCGGTCACGGGCACGGCGGCGCAAGCGTCGGCAGGGGTGAGCTCGAGCGGCGGCGGCTTTGGCGTTCGTGGCGGTTTTTGGCAGCCGAATTTAGCGCCAACGGCGGCAAATGTGTCGGTTAGCGGACAAGTTCTGACGGCAAGTGGACAAGGCATACGAAACGCGCGCATGACGCTCACCAACTCAACCGGCACAACGCGAACTGCGATCACAAGCAGCTTCGGTTATTACAGCTTCGACGAAGTTGAGGTCGGACAAACATACGTCGTCAGCGTCCGCAGCAAGCGTTTTCAATTTGCCAACAACTCCCAAGTCGTGTCCGTCAATGACGAGATCACCGCGTTGACATTCACCGCTTTGCCCGAATAAGCAATGGCGTGAATTATCGGGAGAAAAATTATGAACAAGAAATTTGTCTTTATAATCGGAATTTTATTTTCTATATCGGGTTTAGCAGTCATCGAAAACCGCGCCGCGACGTTTGTCGTCACCAACAATGCAAGCACCGGCGCGGGCAGTTTGCGTCAGGCGGTTCTTGATGCAAACGCATCGGGAAACGCCGCCGACACGATTGTGTTCACCTCCAACGTCAGAGGCAAAATCGTTTTGACGGGCTTTGAGATCGAGCTTAACAAACCGATTGGCAGAAGCCTGACAATCAACGGACCCGGCGCGGATGTTTTGAGCATTGAAAG
>Ga0187894_10002053_pt1 | contig 24676 bp, 16 predicted proteins | sample GBC1701081metaG_FD_136650 | JGI IMG/M metagenome (GOLD analysis project Ga0187894, IMG submission 136650) | White microbial mat communities from a lava cave in the Kipuka Kanohina Cave System on the Island of Hawaii, USA - GBC170108-1 metaG ... | reverse complement strand
CGAAGGCGAGCGCGTCGTCTCCACCGGCGCCGCCGGCCTCCGCGACGGCGATCGCATCATTCTCGCGGGTCAGGGCGGCGCGGCCGGCGAGCGTCCGCAGCAGGCGAACGGACGCAACGGCGCGCCCCGGCCGCCAAGATCGTAGTGATGAGTTATCAGTTGTCAGTCGTCAGTTACGACGCTGCTGCGGGGCCTGATCACCGACCACGACCGCTGACGTGAACTCAAGACTGCAGACTGATCACTGAAGACGCACTACTGACGACTGATCACTGACGACTGATCACTGACAACTGACGACTGATCATGAGCATTCCGCGCACCGCCATCCAGCGTCCCGTCACCATGTTCATGCTGTGCGGCGTCATCGTGCTGCTGGGCGCGATCTCGCTGCTGCGGCTGCCCGTCGACCTGATGCCGGAGATGAACTTCCCCAGCATCACGATCCGCGTCAGCTATCCGGGCGTCGGCCCGCGCGAGATGGAGGAATCCATCACGCGGCCGATCGAGCAGGCCGTCAGCGCCGTCGCCGGCCTCGATCAGATCAACGCGACGTCGTCCGAGGGCAGCAGCACGGTCCGTCTGAACTTCACGTGGGGCACGGACCTCAACGTCGCGGCGGACGACGTGCGCAGCCGCCTCGATCGCGTCCGCGGCCGCCTGCCGGAGGACGCGGATCCGCCGATCATCTTCAAATTCGACTCGTCGGCGCAGCCCATCCTCTACCTCGCCGTCGAAGGCGACGTCAACGCCGTCACGCTGCGCGACCTGGCGGAGACGACGCTGGCGCAGCGGCTGGAGCGCGTGCCGGGCGTCGCGGCCGTGACGGTCAACGGCGGCCTGCGCCGCCAGATCCGCGTCGAGCTCTCGCGCGAGAAGATCACGGCCCTCGGCCTCTCGGTCGATCGCGTCGTCAATCTGCTCCGGACCGAGAATCAGAACACGCCGCTCGGCGAAGTGGACGAAGGCGACATGACCTACCTGCTGCGCAGCCCGGGTCAATTCACCGCGCTCCACGAAATCGGCAGCCTCGTCGTCCTCACGCGCGAGGGCGTGCCGGTCTACCTGCGCGACCTCGCCGAGATCAAGGACTCGACGGAAGACGTCCGCTCGATCATGCGCGTCAACGGCAAGCCGGGCGTGCGCATGCAGATCAACAAGCAGTCGGGCGAGAACACCGTCGCCGTCTCCGGACGCGTGCGGGAGGAGATCGACCGCATCAACCGTGACGTCCAGGGCGTCCGGCTGTCGGTCACCAGCGACACGGCCGTCTTCATCGAGCGATCGATCGCCTCGGTCCGCGAAGCCGTCATGCTCGGCTCGGTCCTGGTCGTCACGATCATCTTTGTCTTCCTCCGGAGCTGGCGGTCGACGCTGATCATCTGCACGTCGATCCCGATCTCGATCATCGGCACGTTCGCGCTGCTCTTCTTCGGCGGCTACACGCTCAACACGATGACGTTCGGCGGCCTCGCGCTCGGCGTCGGCATGATCGTCGACGCCGCGATCGTCGTCCTCGAAAATGCGCAGCGCCACATGGAGATGGGCAAGGACCGGGTGCAGGCCTCCATCGAAGGCAGCGAGGAGATCTGGTCCGCGATCCTCGCATCGACGCTGACGCACGTCGCGGTGTTCGTGCCGCTGTTCTTCCTGGCCGGCTTCTCCAGCATCCTCTTCAAGCAATTGTCGATCGTCGTCATCTTCTCGCTGCTGATGTCGCTCTTCGTCGCGGTCACGCTGGTGCCGGTGCTCTGCTCGCGCCTGCTGAAGCTGCCGCCCGAGCCGCACGAGCGGACCGGCTTCTCGGGACGCCTCTACACCTTCAGCGAGCGCGTGCTCGACGGCTTGGACGAGCGCTACCGCCGCGTGCTCCACGTCGCGCTGGCGCACCGGCCGACGGTGCTCGCTGTCGGCACGGGGCTCTTCGCGCTGTCGGTGCTGCTGCTGCCGACGCTCAGCTTCGAGCTGATGCCGCAGACGGACGAAGGTGAAGTGCAGGTCGACGCGGAACTGCCGGTCGGCACGCGCATCGAGCGCACGGCGGCGGCGCTGGAGGAGATGGAAGCGCGCGTGCGCCAGTCGGTGCCGGAAGCGCAGGTGCTGATTACGTCCGCGGGCGGCGGCGGATTTGGCGGCGGCGGCAGTTCGCACCGCGGGCAGATCACCATCATCCTGAAGCGGCGCAGCGAGCGCGAACGCAGCAACGGCGAGATCGCCACGGCGTTGCGCCGCCAGCTCGCGGGCATTCCCGGCACGATCGTCCGTTCGCGGCCGACCGGCGGCAATTTCCAGTTGAACCGCATCCTCGGCGGCGGCGGCGACGCGCGCCTGGCGGTCGAGATCCGCGGCTACGACCTGAACGACGCGAGCCGCGTCGCCCGCGAGACGAAGGCGATGATGGAGACGACGCCGGGCATTGCCGACGTCCGCATCGACCGGCAGGAGGGCCGTCCGGAGCTGGCGATCCGCGTCGATCGCGACAAGGCCGCGCTGCTCGGCATGACCGTCAGCAACGTCGCGACGACGATCCAGACGAACATCGCCGGCACGCAGGCCGCGTTCTTCCGCGAGCGCGGCAAGGAGTATCCGATCGTCGTCCGCCTGCGCGAGTCGGACCGTGAGCGCGTGTCCGACGTCAACGACGTCCTGATCAACACGCCGACCGGCCAGGTCGTGCCGGCGAAGAACCTGATGCGCGTCGAGTCCGAGGCGGGCCCCGTCGAGATCGAGCGCAAGAACCAGGAACGCATCACACGCGTCAACGCCGAGATCGAAATGACGCTGAGCGACGCGGTCGAGGCCGTGCAGGGCCGCCTGGGCGGCCTCCACGTGCCGAACGATTTCACGGTCGCCTTCGGCGCCGAGGTCGAGGAGCAGGCGAAGGCGTTCAAGCAATTGCAGTTGCTGCTGATCCTCGCGGTGATCCTCGTCTACGCGGTGATGGCGTCCCAGTACGAATCGCTGCGCGACCCGTTCATCATCATGTTCTCGATCCCGCTCGCCGCGATCGGCGTCGTCGGAGCGCTGAAGCTGACGGGGACGCCGTTCAGCCTGCAGGCCTACATCGGCGTCATCATGCTCGCCGGCATCGTCGTCAGCAACGCGATCCTGCTCGTGGATTACACGACGACCTTGCGCAAGCGCGACAAGATGCCGCTGCGGACGGCCGTGGAAACCGCCGGCCGGACCCGGCTGCGCCCCATCATCATGACGACGCTGACGACCATCCTCGGCCTCGTGCCGATGTCGCTGGGCATCGGCGAAGGCGCTGAGCTGCAGGCGCCGCTGGCCCGCGTCGTGATTGGCGGACTGACGGCATCAACTTTGATTACCTTGGTATTCGTGCCTACGCTCTACACGATTTTCGAGGAAGGGCTGCCCGGCCTGAGGCGCCACCCGCGCTCCACCGAGGCTCATGGCAAGCTATCAGAAGAAGGAGAAGCCGCGGCTGGGGGGCACTGACGCCGTCCTGGCCGCGTCGGCCGTGCACACATGACACGCAAAACCGCGTCGGTCCTCGTGGTCGTGGCCGCGGGCCTTGCCGCAGGGGGCTATTACGCCCTGCGGCCCAAGCCCTCGCCGCCGCAAGTTCAAACCTCTCCTATTTCCCGGGGCGACGTTGTCGAATCCGTCGGCGCCACCGGCACGCTCGAGGCGGTCACCACGGTCCAGGTCGGCACGCAGGTCTCCGGCATCATCAAGGCGCTGAACGTCGACTTCAACAGCATCGTCCACAAGGGACAGGTCATCGCACAGCTCGATCGTTCACTTTTCGAGACACAGATCGCGCAGGCGCAGGCGAACCTCTCCCGGTCGCAGGCGGATGTCGAACGCTTCCGTGTCGAATTGGACGATGCCAGGAGCAAGCTGGCCCGGGCGGAAGGGCTGGCGCAGAGCCAGTTGCTGCCCGCGTCCGAGCTGGAGGCGGCGCAGGTCGCGGTGCGCGCGGCGCAGGCGCAGTTGCGTTCGTCCGAGGCCCAGGTGACGCAGGCGCGCGCCTCGCTGAACCAGAACCAGGTGAACCTGGACCACACCATCATCACCGCGCCGATTGACGGCATCGTCATTCAGCGCGCGGTCGACGTCGGGCAGACGGTCGCGTCGAGCATGCAGGCGCCGACGCTGTTCATCCTCGCGGCGGACCTGACGAAGATGAAGGTCAACGCGAACATCGACGAGGCGGACGTGGGCCGCATCCGTCCGGACCAGGTCGTCCGGTTCAAGGTGGACGCCTTCCCCACCGACGAGTTCGTCGGCCGCGTCTCGCAGATCCGGCTCCAGCCCGTCGTCGTGCAGAACGTCGTCACCTACGCGACGGTCATCGACGTTCCGAACCCCGACTACAAGCTCAAGCCGGGCATGACGGCCACCGTCACGATCGAGATCGCGAAGCGCGAGAACGCCCTGCGTGTGCCGAACGCGGCGCTGCGGTTCCGTCCGACCGAGGACACCTTCGTTGCGCTCAACCTGCCGGTTCCGCCGGAGATGCAGCCGCGCGGCGCGGGCGATCGCGCGAGCGCCGGCACTGGCGCCAGCGGCGCGGTGCTGGCCGCAGAGCAACCCGCAGGATCCGGCGATGCAAACGCCAGCGGCACGCAGGCCCAGGGCGGACAGGGTCAGGGTCAACGCACGGGCGGCCGGCGTGGCGGCAGCGGCGGCGGTGATCGAGGTCAGGGCGGTCAAGGCAACGCGCAGATGTCGCCGGAGGAACGGCGCAAGCGTCTGCAGGAGCGCCTGGCGCAGATGTCACCCGAGGAGCGCACGCAGACCGTCGAGCGCATGAAGGCGCGCGGGTTCGACGTCACCGGTCTCGTGCCGGCGGACGGCGCGAACGCCGCGACAGGCGCCGCCAAGGGCGGGAACGCGACGCGTGACGCGAACGGCGTCCCGAAGGCCGCGACGATCGATGCGCTGTTTGGACCGCTGCCCGTCGAGGAATCCAACGGCCGCGTGTGGGTCTACAAGAACAACAACCTGCAGCCGCACCGGCTGCGGCTCGGCATCACCGACGGCACGATGACCGAAGTGCTGAGCGGTGAAGTGGAATCCGGCGATCCGGCGGTCACGACGGTAGTCGTGCAGCAGGCGGCGTCGAGCAGCGTCGGGCAATCGCCGCTCGCTACCGGCGGACGCCGCGGCGGTGGCCCTCCAGGCGTCCGCAACTCGGGCGGCGGAGGCGGCGGACAGCCCCCGAGAGGACGGTAGGCCGTGCCGCCCGTCATCTCCGTTCAGGACCTCACCAAGACCTACGTCGTTGGTGAGGTCGAAGTCCGCGCGCTGCGCGGCGTGTCGATGGACGTCCAGCCTGGCGAGTTCGTGGCCGTCACCGGCCCGTCGGGCTCGGGCAAGTCGACGTTCATGCACATCATCGGCTGCCTCGATCGGCCGACCGGCGGTACGTACATCCTCGACGGACGCGACGTGTCCAAGCTCTCGAAAGACGAGCTCGCGCTGGTGCGCAACCGCAAGATCGGGTTCGTCTTCCAGGGTTTTAATCTGCTCTCGCGCACGTCCGCGCTCGACAACGTGGAGCTGCCGCTGCTCTATCAGGGCCACGCGATGCGGAAAGCCGAACGGCATACCCGGGCGATGAAAGCGCTCTCGGCGGTCGGCCTGAACGAGCGCGCGCACCATCATCCGAACCAGTTGTCCGGCGGCCAGCAGCAACGCGTCGCGATCGCGCGCGCGTTGATCAACGAGCCGCCGATCATCCTGGCGGACGAGCCGACGGGCAATCTCGATACGCGCACCAGCATCGAAGTGATGGGGATCTTCCAGCGGTTGAACCAGGAACAGGGCCTGACGATCCTCGTCATCACGCACGAGCTCGACATCGCCGAGTACGGCACGCGCATCATCGGCTTCCGCGACGGCCGCATCGTCTCCGACAAGCCCGTCGCGCGGCGACGCCACGCCGAGGAAGAGCTCGCGGCGCTGCCAGCGATGGCGCTCGATGACTAAGCGTCGAACCACGGGGCGCAGGACGACCGCACGACCACGAACAGGTGTCTCATGTCAGTCTTGATGACGTTTCTCATCGCGTTGAAGGCGCTCAATCGCAACAAGATGCGCACCACCCTGACGATGTTGGGGATGATCATCGGCGTCGGGGCGGTCATCACGATGGTGGCGCTCGGCCGCGGCGCGCAGCAGTCGATCGAGGACCAGATCAAATCCGCCGGGACGAACATGATCATCGTCAGCGCCGGCAATTGGACGGTGGGCGGCGTGCGGCAGGGCCAGGGCGCGTCGAGCACCTTGACCGAACCGGACGCCGACGCGATCCGCGAGTCGATCAGCGGCGTGCAGTACCTCGCCGCCGGCGTGTCGACGCGGACGCAGGTCGTCGCGGGCAACATGAACTGGTTCACGCGCATCCAGGGCACGGACATCGACATCCCGCTGATCCGGGCGTGGCCGATGGCGTCGGGCGCGTTCTTCACGCCGCAGGACGTCTCCAGCAGCGCGAAGGTGGCGGTGCTCGGCTCCGTCGCGCGCGAGAATCTGTTCGGCCCGGACGCCGACCCTGTCGGTCAGGTGATCCGCATCAAGAATCAGCCGTTCAAGGTGATCGGCGTCATGTCGAGCAAGGGCCAGGCGGCGATGGGCGACGATCAGGACGATCAGATCCTCGTGCCCTACACGACAGCGCAGCGCAAGCTGATGGGGATCACGTACATCAACAACATCACGATCTCCGCGGCGTCGGCGCCGCAGACGCTGCGCGTGGCGGACGACATCATCGCGCTGCTGCGCGTGCGGCACAAGATCATGCCGGGCGATCCGGACGACTTCATGGTGCGGACGCTGGAGGAGATGGCGAGCCTGCGCAGCGAAGCGGTGCAGACGATGACGTCGCTGCTCGCCGCGATTGCCGGCGTGTCGCTGCTGGTCGGCGGCATCGGCATCATGAACATCATGCTCGTCTCGGTGACGGAGCGCACGCGCGAGATCGGCCTGCGCCTCGCGATCGGCGCGCGCGGCCGCGACGTCCTGCTGCAGTTCCTCGTCGAGGCGGTCGTCATCAGCATTGTCGGCGGCCTGATCGGCATCGGGCTCGGTGTCGGCCTGTCCAAAGGCCTGACGAGCGGCCTGGCGTGGCCGACGTCCGTGTCGGCGGACGCGATTGGCGCCGCCTTCGGCTTTGCCGCGATCACCGGCATCTTCTTCGGCTTCTACCCCGCCCGCAAAGCCGCGGGCCTCGACCCGATCGAAGCCCTGCGTTACGAGTAGCTCGCGTGCGTGACGCGTCCGCGCCACGCACACTTCCGAGATCGCGATCGCAGATCTGAGCCCGTCTCACCCTCCGCGTGAGGCCTCGCACGCGCGTCACCGAGCATTCTCGAGATCTGCCCGGTGGCGCATTTTTTGTGTACGGCGCGGCTCATGCGTCCGACAATCGTCCGCGTCAGTCCCATCCTGCCGTGCGCTCGCCACCGGATGGTGGCGGGATTGGCTCTCATCGCTCTTGCCTCGGGCCTGCTGTCCGTCGCACCCGTCTCCGCGCAGACCAGCGTCGTCACACAACACAACGACGCGGCGCGCACGGGCGCGAATCTCAACGAAAGTACGCTGACCACTACGAACGTCAATACCAGTCAGTTTGGCAAACTGTTCGAACGGACGGTCGACGATGAGATCTACGCGCAGCCGTTGTACGTGCCTGGCGTGAACGTGCCGGGCGTCGGCACGCGCAATGTCGTCTACGTCGCGACCAACAACGACAGCGTCTACGCGTTCGACGCCGACAACTCCACCGCCACGGCGCCGTTCTGGCGCGTCAACTATACGAACCCCGGCGCCGGCATCACGCCCATCAATCGCACGGACGTCGGCCAGGCGTGCGGCACGTATCGCGACTTCGCCAACAACATCGGCATCGGCGGCACGCCGGCGATCGATCTCGCGTCGCAGACGATGTACTTCGTCACACGGACGAAAGAGAACGGGACGTTCGTCCAGCGGCTGCATGCAATCGACATTCGCGACGGCAGCGAGCGCGCCGGCAGTCCGAAGCTGATTCAGGCCAGCGTCGCCGGCACGGGCGACGGCAGCGACGCCAACGGTAACATCGCCTTCAACGCACGGACGCAGAATCAGCGCGCGGGCCTGTTGATCGATCAGGGCGTGCTCTACATCGCCTGGGCATCGTACTGCGATCAGGGTCCGTATCACGGCTGGATCCTCGGATACGACGTGACGAGCCTGCAGCAGGTGATGGTCCATAACACCTCGCCAGACGGCGGCCTCGGCGGCATCTGGCAGTCCGGCGGCGGACTGACGGCCGATACGTCCGGCAACCTGTACGCGCTGACGGGCAACGGCTCGTTCACGGGTCACACCGGCGGCGCGAGCTTCGGGAACAGCTTCATCAAGATCAGTCCGGCCGGCACGCTGCTGGACTGGTTCACGCCGTACAACTGGTCGTTCCTGAACGCGACGGACGAAGACCTCGGCGTTCAGAACGCTCTGCTCATCCCGGACTCGAACCTCGTGATCGGCGGCGGCAAGGAAGGCGTGATGTACGTGCTCGACCGCCGGAACATGGGCCACTACCGCTCGACCGACAACGGGCAGATCGTCCAGAGCTTCCAGGCCTCCTCGTCCGGCCGCATGAACGGCGCGCCGGTGTATTGGAACGGACCGACGTACGGGCCGGCCATCTACGTCTGGCCGGCCGGCGATCCGCTGAAGGTGTTCCGCCTGGTCAACGGATCGTTCGTCATACCCGCCAGCGCGCAGAGTCCGGTCCTCGCGCCGGGCGGCATGCCTGGCGGGATGCTGTCGCTCTCGGCGAACAGCGGAACGACGGGCACCGGCATTCTCTGGGCGACGCTGTCGCAGGGCGGCGACGCGAATCACACGCCGCGGCCCGGCGTGCTGCGCGCGTATGACGCCGACAACGTCACGCGCGAGTTGTGGAACAGCCAGCAGAACGCGACGCGCGACGCGCTCGGACTGTTCTCGAAGTTCAGTCCGCCGACGATTGCGGACGGCAAGGTCTTCGTCGCGACGCTGTCCAGCAAGCTCGTGGCGTACGGCCTGCTGCCGCCGTCCGCCGGCAACACGCCGCCGGTCGTGCAGGCCGGCGTCGATCAGACCATCACCTTGCCCGCCGGCGTGACGCTCTCCGGCAGCGCGACCGACGACGGCAATCCGGCGCCGCCGGGCCAGATCACGACGACGTGGAGCCTCGCGAGCGGTCCCGCGGCGGTGGTGTTCGGCTCGTCGTCGGCGCTGCAGACGACGGTGTCCTTCAACGTGCCGGGCGTCTACACCATCCGCCTGACGGCCTTCGACGGCGAAGCGACGACCAACGACGACGTGCGGGTGACCGTCAACGCGTCCGAGGGATCGGGGACCGGACTGCTGGCGCAGTACTTCAATGACGCCGGCAGCGGCGTCTTCTTCACGGCGCTCGCGCTGACGCGCACGGATGCCACGATTGACGTCGACTGGGGCGCGGGCGCGCCGGATCCGCTCGTGCAGGCCGACAACTTCTCGGTGCGCTGGAGTGGTCACGTCATGGCGCCGGTCACCGGGACCTATACCTTCACCACCACGTCCAGCGACGGCGTGCGTCTCTATGTGAACGGTCAGTGGGTGATCGACAACTGGACCGACCACGCCGCGGCGACGGACACCGGGACGGTCTCGCTGGTCGCGGGGCAGAAGTACGACATCCGGCTCGATTACTACGAGCGCGCCGATGCCGCGCATGCGACGCTCTCGTGGACGCCGCCCGGACAGACGCGGCAGATCGTGCCGCAGTGGGCGCTGTATCCAGCGCCGCCGGTCAATCAGCCACCAGCGGTGAACGCCGGTCCCGATCAGACGATCTCGCTGCCCGCCCCGGCCTCGCTCGCCGGCGTCGTCCGCGACGATGGGCTGCCGAGCCCGTCGAATCTGGTGGTGACGTGGACCAAGATCAGCGGACGCGAGGATTCGGACGGCGGCACGGTGGTGTTCGCGGATCCGCACGCGGCGGTGACGACGGCGACGATCGGCGCGAGCGGCACATACGTGCTGCGTCTGGCCGCGAGCGACGGCGCGGTCACGGTGAGCGATGACATCACGATCATCGTCACGCCGCCGCCGGTGATCGGAACGGGCACCGGGCTCTCGGGCCAGTATTTCAACGATCCGAACAACGGCTCGCACTTCGTCACGCGCATCGCGACGCGCGTCGATCCGACGGTCAACTTCGACTGGATCAACAGCGCGCCAGCGACCGGCGTCACGGCGGACAACTTCGCCGTGCTGTGGACGGGACAGGTGCAGGCGCCGTTCGCCGGCAGCTACACCTTCGCGACCACGGCGGACGACGGCGTGCGGTTGTGGGTCAACGGACAGTTGTTGATCGACAACTGGGTCGACCAGTCCGCGACGACAAAGGTGAGCGCGCCGGTGACGCTGGTCGCGGGCACGAAGTACGACATCCGGATGGAGTACTACGAACATGGCGGCGGGGCGACGGCGAAGCTGCAGTGGACGCATCCGGGACAGCCGCTCCGCGACGTCATTCCGCAAACGCAGCTCTATCCGCCGGCGTCGCAGCCGACGACGAGCGGCTTGACCGGCCAGTATTTCAACGATCCAGGCACGGGCGCGCATTTCGTGTCGCTCGTCACCACGCGCACCGATAACACGGTGAACTTCACCTGGGGCCAGGGATCGCCCGCGACGGGCGTGAGCACGAACAACTTCGCGGTGCGATGGACCGGCTGGGTCGAGGCGCCAGTGACGTCGGGCAGCTATCGCTTCTCCACCGTGTCCACGGACGGCGTCCGGCTCTGGGTCAACGGCCGGCTGTTGATCAACAACTGGACGGATCACAACAGCACGACGAATACGAGCGGGACGATCTCGCTGACGGCCGGCGTGAAGTACGCGATCACCCTCGAATACTATGAACGGACCGGCGACGCCACGGCGCGGCTGCAGTGGTCCTATCCGGGACGATCGACACAGGTCATCCCATCATCGCGGCTGTTCCACTGATTGGAGCAGCGCTGATCCAAGCGTGGGCATGATCCGCGAACAGGAGTCGAAGACGTGAAGAGACCACGAGCAGCACTGACACTGGCAGGAATCGCGCTGGTCCTGGCGTGGACGGGCGTCGCGCACGCGCAGGCGCCGGATCCAGACGACGCGGGCGCCATCACGGCGCGCGTCCACGGCACGTTCCGCGACGCGGCTGGCGGCGTCGGCGTCCTGAGCGGCGACATGATGATCGTCCGCTTCGAGGTGCGCAACGGACGCGTGACGGCGCTCGGCGACATCGTCGGCGCGCTGGCCGATTCGGCGGGCAACGTCCTCGGGAAGGTACGACATCAGCTCGAACTGCCCGTGGACGACGTCGCGTCGACGTGCAACCAGTTGCGCGTCAGCCTCGGCGCGACCGACGCGGAGGTGCTCGACACGCAGATCCATTTCGACAAGGAAGTGGCGGGATTCGATTCCCGCCACGAAGGGATGATCCCGAAGGCGCTCGGCGCGCTGTGCGCGACGCAGCAGTTGCTGCGCACGAAGCCCGCGTCCGAATCGGTCGCGCAGGCGCTGAACACGATCGTCGCCGCGGCCGCGAAGCAGGAAGGCCGATAGCGTCCGCCGCCGCGGGCGGACGGCAACGTCGCCCGCGGCACGACGTCCGAGGCGCGACGTCCGGGGCGCTATGTCCGGGGAAGGCGATCGAGCAGTTGGCGGACGGTCAGCCCCGTGACCGGATCGACGGCGTCCGGGGCTACCTCAGCCAGAGGCGCCAGCACGAAACGGCGTTCGCGAAAGCGAGGATGCGGCACCTGCAGATCGGCGTCGTCGATCACGGCGTCGCCGTAGAGGATCAGGTCCAGGTCCACGGTGCGGGCGGCGTTGGTGAACGGCCGCACGCGGCCGAGGGTCGTTTCAATCGATTGCAGCCGCGCCAGCAGGTCGGACGCGGAGAGCGTCGTTTTGCCGGTGAGCGCGCCGTTCAAGTACGTCGGCTGCGGACCGGGGACGTCGACCGGCGCGGTGTCGATGAAGCGGGAGACGCTGACGTCGGAGAGGATGCCGCGGAGGCGCGCGACGGCGTAGGCCAGGTGGCTGTAGCGGTCGCCAAGGTTGCTGCCGAGCGCAATCGCGACAGGAACGGCGGCAGGCACGTCGGACGAGGAATCGTCGGTCACACGGAGAGACACTCAACGCGTGGCGGGCATCGTTGGGGGACGTGCACCCGCCGCGCGCGCCCGCTCGCGGCGGGCTATTCGACCCAGCGGACGGGCAGGACGCCGTCCCCGGTGCTGGCGCCGGGCATGCGGCGTCCGAGCAGATCCTCACGACCGGCCAGCGCCAGCGTGAAGAAGCGCTTGTGCTCCAGGATTTCGCCCAGGATGATGCGCAGCATCCCCTTGTGGCGCGCGTTGGTCACGGTCTCGATCTTCGGGCGCCAGCGATTGACGAACACGTCAGCCTGCTTCGAGTCGTCTTCCAGCACGGCGACCTGGCCATCCAGCGTGCGGCCCTTCTTGACCGCCGTGGGCACCGGCAACGCCGTGATGTTCGTCGGGATCTCGCCGCCCAGATCGGTGATGGCGGCCGCCACCCAGGTGATGTGGACGTCCTCGCGGGCGATGATGTACTGGTAGGTGTTGTTGAACTCGTAGTCCGGGACCAGCTTCGCCCCTTCGACGTGGCGGTGCACCAGCGCGAGGCGATCGCGGTAGAAATCCTGCAGGAGTGCCAACTGCTCGGTCGTCTTCACGCTTTCTGCTTCTCCTTGCACGCAATGCACACCCGCGTCCACGGAATGGCATTGAGCCGGGCGGGCGCGACCAGTTCACCGCAATCGCGGCAGATCCCGTAGGTGCCCTGCTCGATGCGGCGCAGCGCGTCGTCGATGGCCTGCAGGATCTTGGCGTCGGTTTGCTTGAGCCGCAGATGAATATGGACTTCGTTGTTGCCGGTGGCCTGGTCCGCGAGGTCGCCTTGACGCGAGTTGGTATCGATCATCGAGGCGGCCAGCGGCTTCTGGCTGTCCACGATTTCCTTCCGGCGGCGGAGCAACTCGTCGCGGTAGACCGACATGTCCAGGGACTGGTTCCCGACTGCTCCCATATCTTCCACCACGAGCACCCCTCCCAACGGGCGCAATTCAGGCTCTGCTCAACACCTAATCCGCGCAATCTTATCACGCCCCTCAAGCCACGCGGAAGGCAGCGTCAGTGATGTTCGACCGGTCGAACGTCACCCCGCGCGCAGCACCGCCAGGGGCTTGCGGCGCAGGACGTCGATGCTCGCCAGCACGCCGATGATACCTACAAGAACGGCCGTCAGGACAATCCCGAACACGGAGACCGCCGGCGCGGGCGCCCAGGCGATGTCGAGCACGTACCGCGTCACGCCCCAACTGAACGCCAGCGCCGCCGACCCGCCGACGAGGCCCGCCAGCGTCCCCAGCAGCCCGTACTCGATGGCCAGCAGCGTCGCCACCGTCGTGCTGCTCGCGCCCAGCGTCTTGAGCACGGCCGCTTCCTGCAGCCGCTGAAACTTCGTCGTCGCGACGGAGCCGATCAGGATCAGCAGTCCGCTGAAGACCGCGACGCCCCCGACGATCGAGATGCCCAGCGTGACGTTGGCCATGACGCCTTCGAGCCGCTGCAGCACTTCGCGGACGTCAATCGCCGAGACGTTGGGAAACGTCGCCACGAGATCGCGCTGCAGGCGCGCCCGCGCCGCCGCGTCGCGCGGCGCGCGCAGGACGCCAAGATACGTATGCGGCGCCTGCTCCAGCGCGCCCGGCCGGAAGACGAAGACGAAGCCGCCGCTGCGCGAGTCCTCCCAGCGGACCTCGCGCACGCTGGTCACCCGGGCCTCGATCTCGCGGCCCAGGATGTCGAAGCGGACGCGATCGCCCAGTTGAATACCGACGCGATCGCGGATGGATGATTCGATCGACACTTCCGGCTCGCTGCTCGGCGTGGACGGCCACAGCGCGCCGTCGACGATGCGCTCGTTGTCTTCGAGGTGATTGCGATACGTGATGACGAACTCGCGCGCGATCATGCCGCGCTGCCGGACCTGCTCGACCGACGCGAGATTGACGTCACGTCCGCGCACGCCGGTCACCCGCGCGCGCAGGACGGGCAGGAGCCGCGGCGACGGATCCGATCCGCTTCCACGCAGCAGCGCGCGGACACCGTCCACCTGGTCCGGCTGAATGTCGATGAGGAACAGATCCGGCGCGTCCGGCCGCAGGTCCAGCGCGAATTCGCGCAGCAGGTTCGTCTGCAGCAGTTGGATGCCCAGGATGAAGAAGCTTCCGAGGCCGACCGCGAGCAGGATCACCCGCGTCTGATGCCCGGGACGTCCGAAGCCCGCGCAGGCGTAGCGCACCGGGAACCACGTCGACCGCGCCAGCGGCCGCACGGCGCGGATCAGCAGCAGGCCGACGAGGTGCAGGATCACCACGACGGCGAGGAATCCCCCCGACACGATGAGCCCCGTGCGGAACGACGCCGCCTGCCAGCTCGCCAGGCTGACCAGCGCCGCCGCCACCGCGCCGCCCGCCAGAATCTGCACCCAGTCCCACTGCCCCCGCCGCTGCGCCGTCGTGCCGCTCGCCGTCGTCACGCCGAATGCCGGCGCGTCGTCGCGCAGCAGGACGAGCGGACGCACGCGCCGCGCTTCGAGCAGCGGCACGAGCGCGAAGAGCAGCGACACGAGCAGGCCGACGCCGAACGCCTGCAGCGACGCGTCCACCGTCAGGCCGATGCGGACGTGGTCCACGCTGCCAATGGACTGCTCCGGCACGAAGCGCAGCGCGGCCGCCGCCAGCACCAGGCCGACGCCGCTGCCCAGCGCGCCGAGCGCCAGCACCTGCGCGAGATAGATGCCGAGGATCTGCGCGACCGACGCGCCGAGGCACTTCAGCACCGCCATGCTCTTCAGCTTCTGCTGCACGAACACGCGCGTGACGCTCCACACGCCAATGCCGCCAAGGACGACGATGATGTAGCCGACGAGACCAAGGAAATTCTCGGCTTCGGTCAGGCCGCGGCCGACGCGCTCCTCGGTGTCGCGATACGAGCGGACCGTGACGTACGTCGTGCGGAACTGCGCGCGCAGATCGGCCACGATGGACGCGATCGCCGGATCGGGCACGCGATAGCGCTGCAGATAGCGGACGCGGCTGCCGAACGTCAGCAGACCGGTGTCATCCAGGTCCGCGAGATCGATCAGCACGCGCGGCCCGAGGCTGAAGAGGCCGAGGCTGCGTCCGGGCTCTTCGGTGATCAGTCCGCGGATGTCGAAGGAGGCTTTGCCGATGACGAGGCGATCGCCAATCTGCACGTCCAACTGCACGAGCAGCTCGGGGCGGACGAGCGCGCCGCGGTTCGCCAGCAGCGCGTGCGTGTAGGTCTTGCCGTCCGCGAGCTCCAGCCGTCCGTAGAGCGGGAACTTGTCGTCCACCGCTTCGAGCTCGACCATCCGCGCCAGGGCCTTCGTCTCGTCCTCCGGCCGGACCATGGTCGCCATCTCGATCGCATCCGCGCGGACGTGCCGCGGCACGGCGGCGAAGCGGCCGTCGATCGTCGCGATGGTGGACGGCGTCCACGCGGCGTTGGATTGGATGACGATGTCGGCGGCGCTGAGCGTGCGGGCCTGATGCTGCATCGCGCCGCGAACGTTCTGGATGACCGAGCGGAGCGCGGCAATCGCGCCGACGCCAATGGCGACGCAGAGGAAGAAGAAGATCAGGCGCTTCCACGAGGCGCGGGTCTCGCGGACGGCCATTCGGAGCACGAAGCGCATGCCGGTGTCTCAGTCGTCAGTCGTCAGTTTTCAGTTTTCAGTTCTCGGTCGTCGGTTGTGAGTCGGCCCGCTTTGATCCTGGTGTCCGACGGACGACTGATGACTGACAACTGACTACTGTCATCTGACAGCGCCGCCGCGGGCGGACGGCCGGCGGCGGGAACGGACGGTTCCTGCTGGACGACGCGGCCGTCGCGCAGCGTGAGCACGACGTCGGCCTGCGCCGCCAGTTCCTTGTCGTGCGTGACGAGCACCAGCGTCGTGTTGCGCGTCCGGTTGACGGTGAACAGCAGCTCGATGACGTGGCGGCCGTTCACCGAATCCAGGTTGCCGGTCGGCTCGTCCGCCATCAGGATCGGCGGCGCGTTGGCCAGCGCGCGCGCCAGCGCCACGCGCTGCTGCTCGCCGCCCGAGAGCTGCCACGGGTAATGATGGCCGCGGTCCGCGAGCCCGACTTCTTCCAGCAGCGCGGCGGCCCGACCCGCGGCATGACGCTGTCCCGCCAGTTCCAGCGGGACGAGGACGTTCTCGAACGCCGTCAGCGAGGAAATCAGGTGGAAGAACTGGAAGACGAAGCCGATCTTGCTGCCGCGCAGGCGCGCGAGCGCGTTCTCGGGCAGTGTGGTGATGTCGGTGCCGTCGATGGCGATGCGGCCGGTGGACGGCGCGTCCAGGCCCGCCATCAAGCCCAGCAGCGTCGACTTGCCGCTGCCGGACGGACCGACGATGGCGAGGCGCTGACCGGCAGGCACCACGAGATCGAGCGGGTGCAGGATCGTCAGCGGACGACCGCCGCTGTCGACAGTCTTGGACACCTGGCTCAGTTCAATCATGAGGACGAAGAGAGACGCGTATCGATCACGGGCCTGAGCACGGCCCATACAGTGTCTGCGACGAGTCGGGCGCCCTTTTCGTTCGGATGGATGCCGTCACCCTGATTCAGCGTCGGCAGGCCGGCGACGCCGTTCAGCAGGAACGGGACGAAGGCGAGGTCGTGCTCGCGCGCGAGGTCGACATACACCTGGCGGAAGGCGTCGGTGTAGCGCGCCCCGAAATTCGGGGGCGCTTCCATGCCGCACAGGACGACGCTCAGGCCGCGGCGGCGCGCTTCCTGGACGATCGCGGTCAGATTGCGGCGCAGCTCCTCGACCGGCAGGCCGCGGAGGCCGTCGTTCGCGCCCAGTTCCACGACGAGGATGCGGACGTCGCCGGTGAGGGCCCAGTCCAGGCGGCGGACGCCGCTCGCGCTCGTGTCTCCGGAGACGCCGGCGTTGACGACCTCGAACGGCAGGGCGGCGGCGTCAATCTTCTCTTGCAGGATGGCGGGGAACGCCTGATTCGCCGACAGGCCAAGTCCCGCGGCCAGGCTGTCGCCGAGAACGACGATGCGGGCACGCGCGGCGGTCGGCGCCGGTGCGGGGGTCTGCGCGGGCGTGGCGGCCGGCGGCGGCGTGACCGGATCGCCGCCCTGGACGGCGTCCGCCGGGGTCGTCGATCGTCCGCACGCGGGCAGGACGAGCAGCGTCAGGAGCAGCGCGATCGTCGACGCGGCCGGCGTCGAGCGGCGCCGGGCGGAGGGCGTCTGCCGGGACAAGTCCCCGAATACGGCCCAGAACGCCCCGCTCCGAAAACGCTTCAACACGTGAACCTCGTTGTCATTATGAGATCATGGTAACAAAATCGCATCCGCCGCCTTCCTTTAGAGGTCAGTTCCCTGCGTTGGCTTCCAGGTCCACACGCGTTTCGATACGGACACGGTCCCCCCTCGGGGGTTTCTCGCCTTTTGAGCCGGCCCACCCACCTGGCGGAGGCGATTTCCAGTATGATCATGAAAACGTTTGGAGACGAAAACTGTGGCCCGGGGCTGGGAGAGCAAGAACGTGGAAGAGCAACAGGCGGAGAATACCCGGGACGCCGAGGCGGCCCGGCGGAAACCGTTGACCGCGGATGAGCGGCAGCGCGTCGATCGAAGGCGGGGCCTGGAACTGGCGCGCGCGCGCGCAGCGTCCGGCCTTGAAACCGCCTCCAATCCCGCGCATCGGACGATGCTGGAGCAGACGCTGTCGGCCATCGACGAGCAATTGACGTCACTGGCCAACGAAGGCGCGGCCCGCCCGGCCCGCGCGTAGCCGCCGGCGATCGCGCCTTTGGCGCCCGTTCGTCTGAGCGCCCTCTGGTTAGCGCTTGACGCCGACCCGCATCCAGCGGCCAGGCATTGCTACGCCGATCACTTCCTGATACCCGGTATCGAGCAGGTTCGCGCCGTCCACATACACTTCCCACGGCCCGAAGCGATGCGCGACCCGTGCGTCGAGGACCCAGTAGTCCCGTCCGTCCGCGCGGCGCTTGAACTCGACGCGCGGGCCGAGCGACCAGCGTCCCGCGCGCGCCACCAGCCAGCCGGCGAGCGAGTCGCGCGCGAAGTCCGCGACGTACTTCGACAGCAGCTCCAGCCGGTCGGCGCGCGACGCGAGCCGCGTGTACTGCAGGCCCCACTCCCCGTGAGACGCCGCCGCCCGCCGGATGGAGAGCTCCGCCCCGCGCGTCCGCACGTCGTGGACGTTCGTCGTCTGCCACCGCTCCGCCGGCGTCGCACGCACCCAGTCGATCACGTCCTCTTCCCACCGGCCGAACACCGTCGCGGACACCGTCCACTGCCCCTTCGGAAACCAATCCACGCCCGCGTCGGTCAGCCACGCCCGCTCGGGCCGCAGCTCCGCGACCGCCTGATGGTTCGGGTCGCGATAGTAGCGCTCGGTGAACGTCGGGATGCGGAACGCGCGGCCGGCCGACGTCCGCCACTTCACGCTCGGCACGATCCAGCCGCTCACCGCGAGCGACGGACTCCAGTTGTCGCCGAAGCGGCTGTAGCGATCGTACCGGACGCCGGGATGCACAAACAGCCGCGACCCCACCTGCTGACGCCATTCGACGAACGCGCTGCCGCGCCCGATCGTGTGATCGCCGAGATTGGACGACGCGATCCAGTCGCCGCCGCCTTCCGCGCCCGCGCTCACCTCGGCGCGGGATGACACACGCCGGTTGACGGCGAACTGCGCGACGGCGGCGTGCGTGCGATGGCGGTTGTCCGAGAGCGCCGGGCGCGTGACGTCGTAGAGGAAGCGATCGCCGTGGCTGCGATACGTCACGCGCGCGGACGATTGCCACGCGTCGCTCTGCAGCAGGCGGTGCGACACGCCGACGAGCGTCTGGTCCGTCCACTCGCGCGACGGCGCGGGACCGTAGAAGCCGTTCGCGCCGAATTCCTTGTCGACGTGCGAGACGTCCACGGACCACGCGCGCGACAGCGCGACGCTGTAGCGGATCGCGCGGATGTCGTGATCGCGCTCGGGCATGAAGCCGGACGATCGCGAGAGGCTGCCGGTGACCGCGTGCAGCACGTCGCCCGTGCGCTTGCCCGCGCCGCCGGCGACGTCGACGAGGTCGAAGCTGCCGCCCGCGACGTTCAGGTGCGGCGTCGCGTCCTTGCGCGGGATGACGTTGATCGTGCCGCCGAGCGCGTCGGCGCCGTACAGCGACGAGCCGGCGCCGAGCAGCACCTCCACCCGCTCGATCGCCCCGAGCGGCAGCGGGATGTCGCTGTTGTGATGACCGGATTGCAGGTCGTTGAGGCGTACGCCGTCCACGAGCACGAGTGCGCCGCCGAAGCTCGCGCCGCGGATCGACAGGTCCGCCTGCGCGTCGAAGGGACCGCGCGCGCGGATGTCGGCGCTCCCGATCGAGCGGAGCAGGTCCGCGACGCCGGTCACGGGCAGGCTGTCGATCTGCTCGCGCGTGATAAGGGTCACCGAGCGTCCGCTGTTCCCCAGCGACAGCGGCACGGCGGCGCCGGTCACGACGACGGTTTCTTGAACGGGTTGCTGGGCTGATGCGGACGCCGCGGCGGCCAGGGTCATCAGCACGACCCATCTGAACGTTATCGCTCTGTCGATCATTGTCACTCTTCGCACGAATCCTCCGGGCGCCATTATAGAGAAGCGCCAGGGGCTTCTTGACGGTCTCGCGCAAAAGTTCGGCGTTCCCGGACACGTCGAGGTGAGAGTTGCCAGCAGACGCCGGGAACGCTACGCTGCTGGAATCGCGGACGCGCGGCGCGCCGGGCCAGAGTGGCCGGTGCGTGTGTGCGCGCGGGACGCACGGACCATCACCGTTCGCCGGGAACGCGGAGTCGCGTCATCGAGTCTTCTATGAAAGCCATTCGCGTACGTCAGTTCGGCGATCCCTCCGTCCTTGCCGTCGAGGACATCGACACGCTGCTGCCGGCGGCCGGACAGGTGCGCGTGCGGGTCGCCGCCGCCGGCGTGAATCCCGTCGAAGCGTACGTCCGCAGCGGCACGTACGCGCGGCTGCCGCAGCTTCCCTACACGCCCGGCGCGGATGGCGCGGGCACGGTGGACGCCGTCGGCCCCAATGTGACGCAGTTCCGCGAGGGCGATCGCGTCTACATCGCCGCCGTCCACGGCTATTGCAGCGGCACGTATGCGGAACAGGCGATCTGCGATGCGACGGACGTCCATCCGCTGTCCGCGAACGTGTCCTTCGCGCAGGGCGCGGCGCTCGGCGTGCCGTACGTCACCGCGTGGCGCGCCGTGTTCGATCACGGACGCGCCGAGCCGGGACAGACGCTGTTCGTCCACGGCGCGAGCGGCGGCGTCGGCATCGCGGCCGTCCAGTTCGGGCGCGCGTTCGGCTTGACGGTGATTGGCACGGCGGGTTCCGACAAGGGCCGCGCGCTCGTGACGGAGCAGGGCGCGCATCACGTCCTCGATCACAAGGCGGAGGGCTATCGCCAGCAGGTTGCGACGCTCACAGACGGCACGGGTCCGGACCTGATTGTCGAGATGCTCGCGAACGTGAATCTCGGCGTCGATCTCGAGATGCTCGCGAAGTACGGCCGCGTGGTGATCGTCGGCAACCGCGGCGCGCTGGAGTTCAACCCGCGCCTGATCATGGGCAAGGACGCGAACGTCTCCGGCTTCACGCTGCCGAACGCGAGCCCGGCGACGCTGGCCAGGGCGCACGCCAGCATCGGCGCGGGGCTGGCCGCGGGCACGCTGCGTCCGGTCATCGGTGAAGAACGCCCGCTCGCCGAGGCACGCACCGCGCACGAACAACTCATGACGGCCGGCAGCGCGTACGGCAAGATCGTCCTCGTCCCGTAGCTACCGCGCGCGGCGTCCGTGCTCGCGCCTCGCGGCTACGGACGCACGGCTTCGGCCCACGCGTACGCATACCAGAACGCCGCGTCCGGCCGGCGCTCCCATACGTCGAGTGCGTCGAGCGCATCTTCGAACTGCGGGGTGGTGATGCCGCACGCCTGAACCAGCTCGCGCGCGCCGATGAACAGTCCCGCGAGGTTGCGAACGTAGTCCGGAAATTCGGGACGACCGGAGCAACTGCCGAAGTACACCCACGTGCTGCGCCGCGGACGCGCCCCCGCGTCGTGCAGCAATTGCACCAGACGCCGGCCGATGTACGGATCGTTGCCCAACCGATCGTACGTCCGCACGTACGCGTCCCACACCACCCGCACGCCCGGCGGCTCCGGCCACAACCGCAGCACGTCGTGGTCATCGTCTTCCAGCACAATCCGCCCGCCCGGCCGCACCGCACGCACCATCGTCCGCACGATCGCCTCCGGATACGGCACGTGCTCCAGCAGGAACCGCGCATGCGCGACGTCGAACTGCCCCCACTCGGTCGGCGTCAACGCCAGCTCCGAAAAAACGTCCGCCTGACGCAGATCCAGCAGCTCACGCTCGCCCGCCGCTTCGGCCTGGTCGAGCGCTTCACGGATCTGGTCGGCGCTGCGCTCGATGCCGACGACCGGCACACCGGACAACCGCGCCATCGCACGCGAGAGCTGACCGAGGCCCGACCCGAAGTCGAGGATGCGCTCGCCCGGCTGCGGATTCAATTCGCGCAGCGACGCGGCGTTGATCAGATCGTTCAACCGCGTCAGCCGCTGCTGCTCTTCCTGGCCGGTGCCGTGGACGTACTGAGAAGGCTGCGACATGGCCACCATCCTACCGCGTCCGCACGGGCTTGGGTCGATTCGCCATCCGGGTGATAATCACAGAAGGTCGTGGGTCATCCTGAGTCCTCCCAGCGTGCCGGCGGCTCCGTCGCCGGGCCAGATACCGCCCGGCGTCCGACGTCCGCGCACGCGACGTCCGTACGGCCGGCGTCCGATCCCGCAACGCCGGCTCCGGACGTGCTCGCCGCGCTCGCCCAATGCGCCGCGGCCCCGCGCCCCCACGCCACGCTGACCTTCCCTACGCTGACCTTCCCGGGGGGCGCGCTGACGGGGTCCGAGTTGTCCGTTGCCGCGGCCCGCGTCGCAGCCTCGGTGGCGCCAGGCTCGCGCGTGGCCGTGTGGGCGACGCCGACGCTCGACACGGCCGTCACGATCCTCGGCGCACTCGCCGGCGGCGCGGTTGTCGTCCCGCTGAATCCGGCCGTCGGCCGCGTCGAGCTGTCACACATCCTCGGCGAATGCCGTCCGCGCGCGCTGCTGACGTCCGCTGACGCTGACGCCGACACGCCCGCCGCCGTGGTTGCTCTGCCGCGTCTGTCCGTCGACTGGCGCGCCGGCGGCGAGGGTGAAGGCGACGCCGGCCACGCTGCAGGCGTCTTAAGAGATAGGGCCGAACGTGCGGAAGATGCGGCGCTGATCATCTACACGTCGGGCACGACCGGCCCGCCGAAAGGCGCCGTGCTCTCGCATCGCGCGCTGGCAGCGTGCGTCCACGGACTCGCGCACGTCTGGCGGTGGACCGCAGACGACGTCCTCGTACACGCGCTGCCGCTGTTCCACGTCCACGGTCTCGTGCTCGGCTTGATCGGACCGCTGCTGGTCGGCTGTCCGCTCGTCCACACTGGCTCGTTCGACCCGGCCTCGCTCGCGGACGCGCTCCAGCGCGGCGGAACGATGCTGTTCGGGGTGCCGACGATGTATCACCGGTTGGGACTGGAGGCTGAGCGGAACGCAGACGTCGCCGTGGCGCTGCGGCAGGCGCGGCTGCTGATTTCGGGATCGGCGCCGCTCGCCTCCGCGGATCGGGCGCGCATCGAGCGGCTGACGGACCGCACCGTGATCGAGCGCTACGGCCTCACCGAAACGCTGATTGTCTGCGCGATGCCGCCGGAAGCCGCGCGCGTCGGTGTCGGCGTGCCGATTCCCGGCATCGAGATGCGCCTCGTCGATGACGCGGGCACGCCGATCGAGGCCGGCCCCAGCGAGACCGGCGCGGACGATGTCATGGGCGACGTCGAGATACGCGGCGCGACGCTGTTCAGCGGCTATCTGGATCGTCCCGACGCCACGTCCGCGGCCTTCCGCGACGGCTGGTTCAAAACGGGCGACACGGCGCGGCGTGATGCGGACGGCCTCTATACGATCGTCGGCCGCTCGTCGCTCGACGTCATCAAGACTGGCGGCTTCAAGGTCGGCGCGGGCGAAGTCGAGGACGCCCTCCGCACGCATCCGGAGATCGCGGACGTCGCCGTCACCGGGGAACCCGACGCCGATCTCGGTCAGCGCATCGTCGCCTGGATCGTCCCGCACGCGGGCTGCGCGCCCGCTCTCGACGCGGTGGCCGCCCACGTCGCGGCGACACTCGCGCCGCACAAGCGTCCGCGCGCGCTGCGCCTGCTCGACGCGCTGCCGCGCAACGCGATGGGAAAGGTGGAAAAACGCCGCCTCACGACTGCAACACTCATGATGCACGACGACCGATCCGCTCTCGATACACCTGACACTGCCGCCGCCGACGGCGATGCGCTCATGCCGCCGCGGCATCGCCCGTCCCGCTCGCAGCGATGGTTGCGCGTGACGCGCCGCCGCTTTCTCAAGCGCGCGGCCGGCCTGACCGCGGCGCTGCTCGGCCTGCCCCGCACGGCCTTCGCACGCGGCAGCGCGATCTGGATGTGGTCCGGCGCCGTCACCACCAATTCCATCGTCGTCAAGGCCAAGGTTACATCGACGTCCAAGGCCGTGCGTCTGCTCGTCAGCACGAACGGGGATCTGTCGAATCCGACCATGTTCCCCAAGGAAGGCGCCGTCACCCCCAGCGAGCACCTGCTGACGTCCTTCAAAGCCGAGGGCCTGCAGCCCGACACGCCGTACTACTACGCGCTCGAAGTCGACGGCGAACGCGGCTCGTCCGCGGGACGCTTCCGCACGTTCGCGGACGGCCCGATGTCCTTCAAGATGGTCTTCGCGTCGTGCGCGACGACCGGCTCGATCAGCCGCGTGTTCACCACGATCCGCCGCCTGGAGCCGCTGTTCCTGCTCCACATGGGCGATCTGCACTATCAGAACATCGGCACGAACACGCCCAGCCGCTTCCGCCGCGCGTACGATTACGTGCTCGATTCATCCACGCAGTCCGCGCTCTATCGTCAGACGCCCATCGTCTACGTCTTCGACGACCACGACTTCGGGAAGGACGATGCGAACAGCACCGCACCGTCGAAGGTCGCCGCGCAGGAGGTGTATCGCGAAGCCGTTCCGCACTATCCGCTCGACCTCGGCGACGCGCCGCGCGGACGGATCAACCAGGCCTTCACCGTCGGCCGCATCCGCTTCATCGTCACCGACACCCGCTCCGAGCGCGTGCCCTGGACCGCGCCGAACGACGCCAACAAGACGATGCTGGGCAAGGATCAATTGAACTGGCTGAAGCGCGAACTGGAAGACGCGCGCGACCGCTATACGGTGATCGTGTGGGTGAGCACAGTGCCGTGGATCACGAAGGTGGACACGACGACGGATGAAGGCTGGCAGCCGTACGACCGCGAGCGCCGCGAGATCGCGGATCACATCAAGCGGCTGGGGCTCGTCAATCGCCTCGTCATGCTG
>Ga0187894_10002052_pt1 | contig 24684 bp, 26 predicted proteins | sample GBC1701081metaG_FD_136650 | JGI IMG/M metagenome (GOLD analysis project Ga0187894, IMG submission 136650) | White microbial mat communities from a lava cave in the Kipuka Kanohina Cave System on the Island of Hawaii, USA - GBC170108-1 metaG ... | reverse complement strand
GATACCGCTGAGACAATACGGACCTAGCCGCTTGCCGCCGCTTGAGCACGTCTTTGTAGGTGGCGGCTATCGCGAAGGATCCAACAACCGCATAGTGAATCGCCCGGAAGCCGAAGCGATCATCGAGAAGATTCTCGAGTTTTGTGAAAATGGGCAGCATGCTGACAAGACGATCGGGGTCGTTGTTCTCCAAGGGGAAGCACAAGCGGGTTTGATCGAAGGTCAATTGCTTGAGCGTCTTGGCGCTGAAGAGATGGAGAGAAGGCGTCTTGTCTGCGGGAATCCCTACAGTTTTCAGGGCGACGAGCGCGATATTATGTTCTTATCAATGGTCGCTGCTCCCAATGAGAGAATCGGTCCGCTCACGAAAGCGGCGGATGAAAGGCGTTTCAATGTCGCGGCAAGCCGCGCTCGCGATCAGATGTATCTTTTTCATTCCGTAACCTCTAATGACCTGAGCACTTCATGTCTGCGCCGGCAATTACTGGAATTCTTTGAGAATACGAAGCTGCGGAAGATCGCAGGGATAGATCGAGAAGAACTGGAGCGTAGAGCTACGCAAGACAATCGGAGTGTCATTAGACCGCCCACACCATTTGAAAGCTGGTTCGAGGTTGATGTTGCGTTGGAGCTACTGAGGAAAGGCTACATCATCCTGCCACAGCATGAGATTGCAAGCAAGCGAATTGATCTTGTGGTTGAGGGCGGACAGGCGCGCTTGGCAATCGAATGCGATGGCGACAAGTGGCATGGCCCGGATCGTTATGAGGCAGACATGCAGCGACAGCGAATGTTGGAACGTTGCGGCTGGGAATTTTTCCGAGTTCGGGAATCGAGCTTCTATTCGAACCGAGATGATGCGATGCAAGGCTTATGGCGAGCGCTGGAAGAAAGGGAGATATTCCCTGGTGCACCGGAAGCCTATCATAAAATCAAACGCGACGGATGAAAATAGCGGCCTCATACTTTTCGACTGCGAGACAGACCAAACAATACTGCCGATGGCACAAACTACGCTGATAAAACCCAAGGTCTCGGGTGAAGAACGTGGGCCGGCGCAACCGGAGGAGGAAGGGAATAATCTCTTCGTCTTGCATTCCCCGCCGTCCGATATTGTAACCAATCTGACGGACAGAGATGCGCCAGCTCCGTAGCAATTGGCGTTGGTCTTTAATAATGTTTTCGTCCAGGACGTTCACAAAGAAGGCGAGTCAAGAACAAAATCATCGACATGAGTGAGAAGTGCTCGGCTGGCGAGCTGAATGGCCTCGGCGATGGCCTCTTTGGTTATACTGCCATGCCACTCTTCGATGATGGTTTCCCATGCCAAGCCGCTAGCGACTTGCTCTAGCACATCGGCCACGAAGACTCGGGTACCACGGAAAGTGGGTTGACCGTGACAAATGCGAGGGTCAGCAACAATGTAGCGACCGAGCGATGTAGGCTTCTTTTTCATGGATCGGCGTCAACCTTACTGCCGGGAGATGATAGCACATTCAATCGCAATTTGGTCTAAGCCAATTCTCGACCCGCCGGCGCCGTATGCTGCCAGCGCTCGTGGCAAATCTGCAAAGCTGCATCGAATGGGGTGCAGTGTTTTTCGCGGCTGCGATTGAGCACCAAAGACGTATTAGCGGCGATGCGTTCACGCACTGAACGGAATGCTCCTTCGACATCTAATCCTTGAATGTCGGCAAGCGCGGCCAGCACTCCACCACCGTTTGCGACAAAATCTGGCACCACGCCGATTCCACGAGTAGATAGTCGGTTGGCGATAGCCGCTGTAAAAGGAATGTTAGCCCCCGGCACAATCAGCTTAGCCTGGATCTTCTCCACGTTTCTGGCGGTGATTGCGTCGGGGCGCGCTCCCGGAATGAGAATGTCGACTGGTAAGGTGAACAACTTGTTACGAGGAAACAATCTGCCGCGTGGGTAATGCCGCACGGCTGCGTCTCCGTGTTCGCGTCGAAGCGCGAACAGTTGTTCTATATCTAACCCCTCAGAGTCGTAGCGAGTGCCGGCGAGGGTTGAGACAGCGACCACCTGCGCGCCTGAGCGTAGAAAAAATCGTGCCGCCCCGCCACCGACCTTGCCGAAGCCCTCGATCGCGACTTTTGTCCCATTCATGGGGATAGCAAAAAACTCCGCAGCCACACGTGCGGACTCGACCACGCCGAATCCAGTCAGTTGGTCCTCAAGCGGGAGCCCTTCGACAATCTTGGTCAGGAGCCCGCCGGAACGATGCCGAGCCCCTTCCTTGTGCAAAGGGAGGAAATCCTCCTCGGTCGTCCCCATGTCGGTTCCAGGGAGGTATATCCGCTTCTCCAGAAAAGGACGGAGGGCATTAAGGAATACACTCCACACCACTTGACGATCTTGCCTGGTTGGGTCGCACCACACTCCCGCCTTCGCACCACCACAGTGGACTTCCAACATCAGGTATTTATACGTCATCGCTCGCGCCAGACGGATCATCTCGACGAGTGAGAGATCAGGGAGCATCCGTACTCCGCCAGCACTGATACCGAACACGGTTGTATCAATGACGATCACTGCACGCATCTGCGTCGACGGATCATAAAACGAAAAAATTCGTTCAGGCCCGCCGGCGTCTTGATATTGTTGGAAAGGAGCGGAAGATTTTTTCCGCGATTTAGCATGCATCATTCTTCATCTCATAACCCGAGTCATACCGTCCGCGAAGAGGGTGCGTGGTTGCCCACTTTCAGGTTGCGCCGTCCTTCACTGCCGACACTGTCTGCATCTGGGCAGTGATCCATCTCTTGGCTTCGCTGAGATCTACAAGCCAAGGCCAATAGTCTTGCGGATTGTCGAAGTTGGTAAAGAAGGCGTCCGCAATGGTCGGGACTTGTGTTCCTGCTTGCAAGACCTCGGCCGCTGCCGGCGTAATTGGCTCCAACAAGGCACGAGTGAACGCGTACATGTACTTCCCTGTGACCTCCCAATATTCTTCAAAGACATCGTTCATCCAATCGGCGTCGAATGGACGGTCGCCGTGGGCAATGATGCGTTGAAGGACATGGTGAGCCATTTTGGACGCATTATTCGCGCCCTGGGCGGCAATAGGATCGTGCGTCACTACGGTATCTCCAAGACCCATAACGACCTTGCCCGAGGGTAACCAACCGACTGGCTTGCGTACAGTTGGGGCAAATCCTCCTATCAGCCAGGCGAGTTCGTCGGTCAGAACTATGTCTTTGGCGTTGTCGTAATCCCACGGTGACAGATCACGAATGACACGTTTGGCAATTTCCACAGCCTCGTGTCCGTTTTTGACCCCACCAAACCGATCCATCGAACCACCAGGCTTGGCTTCGAACACAATGCTGTAACAACCGACTTGCGCCTTGTGGAAGAACGGTACCCAGAACATTTCTCCGATGGGCGCAATGAAGGTGAACTTGATGGGATGAAACGGAATTTCTGGCCACGCTTTCGTTCCTGTGACGGTAACCAGCGCGAGATGACGCTGTGGCTTATCATATACGCTGCGTTCAGGGTCACGGGCGAACAATTGCCCCGTAATCTCACCTTTGCCAGCCGCGACAATCACAAGGTCGTTGGCCGCGGCGATCAGCTCAAGGTCATCTGGGGTCACGCTCTTAATACGTAGTGTCCCTCCATGCTTGGCGAATTCTTGCAACCAGCGCGAGAATTTCAGCCGTTGGTCGATGGCTTGACCCGGCTGAGCAAGGCGGCCTTGCAGAGTCAGTGAGATTTTATCCTTCTCTGGCAAGAACGTGAGATGAACCCCTTCTCCAGAAGGGGCGACGTCTTCCCAGTGGTTCAGGCCGAGTTCTCGCTCGTGTTGCAGGGCCCGAGCAAACAAGAACGCCACGCCGTTGGGACGACTATGGTTGAGCCATTGTTCCGCGGTTCTGTCCGAGTAGAGAGTTACGTCATATCCCCGTGCCAGTAGACCGATCCCGAGTTGAAGACCGCCTTGACCAGAGCCAACAATGGCGATGCGCCGCATGACCTATCCTCCCACGGTACTTTGCTTTTTAAGTGTAGGTTGATCATTGATTCATCTGGTGCGCAACGATTATTGAAGGGAAAAGAGGGCACTGTCAAATGCCGTGACATGTGGTAGGTTCGCCCCGATCGTGCCAAGGGGATTCGCGCTTTTTCTGCCCCCTTAAAACTTCGTCAAGGAGCACCACAGATGAGCGATACGTTCAAAGCAATCGTAGCAGAAGAAGTAGACGGAAAAATTCGTTCTTCACTCAAAGAGCTGTCAGATAAAGATCTGCCCGCTGGTGATGTGACGGTGCGGGTAGCTTACTCAACCCTCAACTATAAGGACGGCTTGGCGGTCAGCGGCAAGGCAAAAATTGCCCGCCGTTACCCGATGGTGTGTGGGATCGATCTTGCGGGCACGGTCGAAGAGTCCAGTTCTCCTGAATACAAACCTGGCGATCAAGTCGCTATTACCGGCTGGGGATTAAGCGAGTCTCATTGGGGCGGGTTTACGCAAAAGCAACGGGTAAAGTCGGACTGGCTCGTCCCGCTGCCCAAAGAGTTCTCGTTGAAACAAGCGATGGCGATTGGGACGGCGGGTTTTACCTCGATGCTCTGTGTCATGGGACTTGAACACATGGGCGTGAAACCAGGAGAACATGAGGTGATAGTGACCGGTGCTGCGGGTGGGGTTGGCAGTGTCGCCGTCGCCTTGCTGGGGAAACTCGGCTACAAAGTAGCCGCGTCTACCGGGCGATCGGAATTGGGTGATTACCTGAAATCACTGGGGGCAACTAGCATTGTCGATCGGGCGACACTCGCTCAGCCCTCGGGCCGTCCGCTCGATGCCGAGCGCTGGTCTGGTGGTGTTGATACGGTGGGAGGCGAGGTGCTGGCGTCGGTGTTGCGCGGAACGCGATATGGGGGGTCGGTCGCCGCTTGTGGTCTTGCTGGCGGGGCGAACTTGCCGACCGCGGTCTATCCTTTTATCTTGCGTGGCGTGAATCTGTTAGGCATTGATTCGGTGATGTGTCCAAAACCGAAACGACTCGAAGCCTGGCGGCGACTCGCCCGCGATCTGCCAATAGATAAACTTGAAGCAATGACCATCGTTGCACCGCTGTCGAAAGTTCCCGAACTCGCACAGGAAATTTTGCAAGGTCACGTGCGTGGTCGCGTTGTGGTTGACGTGAATGTGTGAGACTGATCGGAACGTGAGGAGAGAGGGGCAAGGCAACCTTGCCCCTACGAATAGTTACTGCGCCTTCTTATCCCCATAGGAAACAAGTTCACTTCCTGCTCCGGGACGGGTGAAACGGCGCTCACGCGGTGTCTCCTGGCGCACTACTGGCCACTTGTCGGAGAGTGGCTCTGAGCCCTCACGCGCAGTGAAAGTCGGCGCTCGGTCGCCAAATAACGGCTCTTCTCGCACATCGAAGCCCGGGACGTTGTAGCTGAATTCGATTGGGATACCGTTCGGGTCAAAGGTATAGATCGAGTGGATGAAACCATGATCGATCACATCAGAAACGTCGAGATCTGCAGCCACAAGCTTATCTTTCAACGCCCATAAAGCATCGGCGGAATCGAGGCCAAACGAGACGTGATCGAAAATAAAAGGGCCTCGCACCGGAGCGCCGTGGGGTTTTTCTGTGACCGCTTCGACTCCATCCCATTCGAAAAACGCTACCGTGTCAGAGGGAGACAACTCGAAGAAATAATGACGAAAGCCCGGCTGACCAAGGGTGGCGACCAAACGCATGCCGAGTAAATCGCGCCAGAATCGTACGGTTTTGTCCATATCGCCGGTAGCGAACGCGAGGTGATTGACCCCGGTAAAGCGAATCATAGTGCCTCCTCAAGTCTTCTGAAAACGTTCATATTTATCACTACCCAGCCGCTCGGTTAAGGGAGCGAGTCTGCGACACCTGTGGCTGCCTTACTCCTTTCTCTTCAAGCAAGGGTAAGACCCGGTCGATAAACTCTGCCATTTCTTCTTCGACATGACGAAACGTGAGCCCTACGGCGTTGAGACCAGCGTTTTGGAGTTGCGCAAGGTTGTCGGCTACTTGTTGCGGAGTGCCAATAAGTTTGCCACTGCCAACGCCCAGCACTATGCCTGCAAGCATCTGATCGACTGGCGCCCCTTGACCCAGAATTGAAGCGGCGGTGCCCAGGGTTTGCCCGCTTAAGGCTTCGATTAAGGCTTTGGCTCCCTCGTAATCCCCTTGAGCGAGAATCTCATCTGCTTCTCGCCGGGCCTGGGCTTCGCTCTCACGACAAAGAACAAAGAGGTAGGTAATAAAGCGAATCTCACGGCCATACTTTGCCGCCCGGGCACGAACGTCAGCGATTTCGGCTTTGACCTCTTGAGGAGTAACAGCCCCGGTGAAATACCAGTTACAGTAACGGGCAGTGAACTCTTTCCCGGCGGCAGAACTCCCGGCATTGTACAGTGGCGGACGCTTGGTCGGCTTGGGACTGCAAGTGCCTTGCCGGATGGTAAAGTGCTGGCCGCTGTAGTCGAACCAATCCGTGGTCCAGAACTTCTCCAGGACCTCGACAAATTCGGCTGACTTCCGATAGCGTTCATCGTGTTCGATCAGGGGAATGTCGAGCATGCGGAAATCGTTCTCAGCCCAGCCACTAACGATGTTCAGGCCCCAACGCCCGTCACAAATTTGGTCAAGTGTACTGCCGATCCGCGCCAGCACCCCGGGATGAAAGAAGGCGGTATGGACGGTGGAGATAATCCGCAAGCGTTCCGTCACCATGGCTAACGCTGCGGCGGTGGTTAAAGAGTCGAGCGAGGTACTCCAAAACCGGGATGGTCCAAACCCCGCCCCTCCGCGCTGGGCCATGAAAAAAACTTCTAAACCTGCGCGATCGAGCATGGTGGCGAGCCGACGGTTATAGACGAAGGTTGCATCGGTCCGCTGCTCGGCTTGAGAGACGAGCATAAAGGAGCGATCCCCATCCGGAGGGAGACAGCCAATCGTGGGAGCAAAGACCCCGAGTTCTAGGTGTCGGGCAGGCACGTTGTCGTCCACCTTTAGCGCTGCTTCTCGACCGGCTCTTTGATTTCCTTGGCAAACTTTTCCATGTTCTCAATCATGGTATCGACATCAACTTGAAAGGAACGGGGAATGAACATCATGCTGACTCCAGCCGCCTCATATTTTTTGACGTTTTCTACCGTGTAAGGGACACGATTGTTGACGTTAATCGTGATGGGAAAGTCGGTAAATTTCTTTCCTGCTTTGCTACAAAGCTCACGGAGGATTTTGGCTTTTTCTGCCACTTCTTCCGGAGTTTCCCACACCGCGTGCCACCCACCGCCTACCTCGACAGCCCGTTTCAAAGCTGGCATCGAGTTACCTCCGAACCAAATGGGAGGATGAGGTTTCTGACGTGGTTTGGGGGCGAATTTGATCCCTGCAAAGTCAAAGAACTTTCCATGAAACTCCGGATCTTCTTGCGTCCAGCATGCTTTCATCGCCAACAAGGCTTCACGTGTTTGAGGGCCGCGGTCGCGCAGATTCTGACGCAGAGCACGAAATTCCTCTTCCAGCCATCCCACCCCGACGCCGAAAATGAAGCGCCCGCCAGAAAGCACGTCGAGCGAGGAGACAATCTTCGCCGTGACAATCGGATCTCGGTAAGGAACGATGACCACGCTCGTGCCCAGCTTGACCGTTTTGGTGACTGCTGCGGCATAACTCAACACGGTAAACGGTTCGAGCAACGGATTGGTCGGATCCAGCGGCAATTTGCCATCAGGGGAATACGGGTAAGGCGAACGAAGCTCGGTAGGAAAGATGATGTGATCGCTCACCCACAGCGAATCGTACCCCAATTCTTCGGCACGGCGAGCGACCCGCGCAATTTTTTCCCCCTCGATCATTTTGCCACTAGCGACCAGATGAACACCAAAACGCATTGTATCTCCTCCTCTGCGGCGATGAGAGATGTCGTCAGCCGTGTTGTAGCGCGAGAGCAACAGAGGCGCAATGTGAGCGCTGACCCCTGGCTCCTTTCACTGGGTCCCTTTGCCAGACGGAACAGAGAAAGAAAACCAGCGGGGGACCGCGTTGCGGTAAGCACGATAGTCCTGGCCAAAGCGCTTCTCCAGGCTAGGTTCTTCGATGTAGACGACGTACAGGTTCACCAGCACGGTCAACAACAGGGCATAGGCAATCAAGCTTGGCGAGCGAAACCACAACCCCTCTCCGAACACCATCACGAGGACGCCAAGAAAAATCGGATGTTGGATATGGGCGTACGGTCCTGCCACGACCATACGACGGGGCGGATCAAGTGGCAGAGGAGTACCTTCTCCGCGTCTCACCAAATAATACGCCCCCGAGAATGCGAGCGCTGCTCCTGCGATAAACCCGACTGCGCCGCCGTAGGCACAGATGACGTTAAGCGCATCACCGATAATCGCGTCGAGACGAAGTATTTGCCACGGCAAGTACAACAGGAGCACACCGAGAACGAAGATTGCGTAGGCGGTCGCGCGCAACCCTGGAGACACACTTATTCTCCACGAAAAACCGGCTTCCGCTTTTCGAGCATCGCTTGCACCCCTTCCTTAGCATCGCTGCTTTGGCGTGCACGGTTCGCGAGGTCGTGGAGATCTCGAGCCTCGATGGTTTCACGCAGAGAAATTGCTCGCAGAATGGTTGCTTTTAAGCCAGCGAGCGACAAAGGGGCGTTGTCGGCGATCGTACGGGCAAGGGTAGAAGTCGCGGTTTCGAGTTCACCTGCGGAGACGAGCTGATGAATCATCCCGATTTCATAGGCACGTTTGGCGTCGATCGGTTGACCGGTGAAGAGGATTTGTTTGGTAAAGGCTGGACCAATGATCTCCACCAATTTCTGGCCAAGCGGGAAGGGGACAATCAAGCCAAGACGGGCGAGGGGCATTCCGAAGCGAGCCGCATCCGAGGCTACGCGCAGATCACAATGCAAAGCCAGTTCGCAGCCTCCTGCCAAGGCGTCACCTTGAACCATCGCGATAGTGGGATGACGCGAGCGTTCAATCTGCTGAAACACTTTCGTTACCCCTGTTTCCGGATCGGCATCACCCTGCTGACGCGAGCTGAGTTCGCGCAAATCCAACCCCGAGCAGAAGGCTTTCCCTTCTCCGCGGATAACCACGACGCGAACAGCCGTATTGGTTTCTAGTTGATGAAACGTATTGGTCAATCCTTCGAGAACCGCAGTGTTGAGCGCGTTCCGTTTCTCCGGTCGGTTCAGCGTCACTGTGGCAATGCCGTCTCTGAGAGAACAAAGAATTTCTGCCATCTCGTATCTCCTTACTCTGGCGTATGCGTGCTCACCTAAGCCTTTTCTTGAGGAGAGGTCAAGGTGAAGCAACCCAAGCGATGAGATGAAATGATTTATCGAAAAAACTTGACCTTCCCTCAAAAGCACCTTAATAAGGTGGAGGATATTTGTGCAAAGGAGGAGGATCTATGTGGGAAGATTTTAAAAAGTTTATCGCACAAGGAAATGCACTTGACCTTGCCATCGGCGTTATCATTGGCGCTGCTTTCGGCAAGATCATCGCATCCTTGGTTGAAGACATCATTATGCCTCCGATTGGTCTGCTGCTCGGCAAGGTCGATTTTTCCAGCCTTTTCGTCAATCTCTCTGGGACCGCTTACGACTCACTGGCAAGAGCAAAAGAAGCTGGTGCCCCTACGCTTAACTACGGTATCTTTCTCAATAACATTGTCAACTTTCTCATTGTTGCTTTTGTGATTTTTATGCTGGTCAAGCAAATCAATCGCTTGAGAAAGCCTGCGCCCGAGCCGGCACCGGCTGCTCCACCACCGCTCACCAAAGATCAAGAGTTACTGGTTGAGATCCGTGACCTTTTGAAGAAGCGTTAGAACGATGCGTCTTGATAGTAACGTCGAGGCAAATAAGAGGCCCGGCGGTTTCTCACCCAATCGCTACGCTGCTACCGACACAGCTGCTGAAGGAGACGGGCGTTGTTGTGGTAACCACACAGAGAAAGTCGAGCCTTGGCCAAGGGTACTATCAACCGAAACTACACCTCCGAGCAATTCCAGCATACGGCGTACGATATAGAGGCCTAATCCTACCCCCCCATGTCGCCGGGTTAAGACATGTTCGCCTTGTCGAAACGCTTCGAAGATGCTGACCAGCTCTTCTGGGGCAATCCCCGGCCCAGTATCCATCACTTTAATCTCTACCCCTCCACGTTGATCCTGCACGGAGACGGTTACTTTTCCTGTTTCGGTGAACTTCACAGCGTTCCCGATGAGGTTCTTGAGGACAACCTTGACTTTTCCTGGGTCGGTAACCACAGGTGGCAGCATTGAGGGCACTTGCCATTCAAACTGAAGTCCACTCTGTTGACAGAGGTCCCACATCTCGCTTTGTATTTCGGTGATCAATGACGGAACGTCGACCTCTTTGATCTCTAATGGGAGCCTCCCGGTTTCGAGGCGTCCTACCTGCAAGGTGCTATTAATGAGTTCGAGGAGATCCTGTGCGCTGCGCTCCAGACGTCCGAGGGTTGTCACCTGATCGGCAGTCAGCGGGCCAAAGGTCTGTTCCAGTAATAAATCCTTGTACCCGAGAATGATATGTAGAGGGGTGCGGAGTTCGTGGGAGACCGTTGCCAGGAAGTCTGACTTCAGACGATTGGCGCTCTCAGCCTGTTCCAACAGGCGAGCATTTTCTAACGCTAACGAGACAAACTGAGAAATGCCAATAGCCAAGCGACGTTGCTGCGAAGTAAAAACCCGTGAATACTCTCTAGAGCCGACGGTTTGAATACCGATGACCTGGTCGCCTCGGCGGAGCGCAAAGCAGAGAGCACTGTTCAGGCCGAAGGGCTGAAGAAGTGCTGCGGGTACAGGAGATGGTGTGCGTGGTTCTTCCTGTGCCAGCACCTCCTCGCGGGCTAAGCGACGAAGAACAGGAGCCAAAGCGGTACGAGAAAGGCTTAACGTTCGTAACGTATTCCATTGATCAGAAGGGTGCCCCCAACCAGCTACTGGAACATATGTATCTTGCTCGGGCTGCCACAGCATTGCGTGACTGCTCTCGCAACCGAATACTACTGTCATGAGTTGGCAGAGCCGTTCCAAAATGACGGGAGTGGCCAACGAAGAGGTTAACTCTCGTCCCACCTGGACCAATGCCGTGGAACTCTGAACTTCCTGACGGAGGGCTTCTTCACTTTGACGTAGCTCTGTAATCGCCCGACTTGCCCGGAGAAGATAGCGAACGCGATGCCCGAGGAGAACCCAATTGATTGGTTTGGTAATGAAATCGGTCGCTCCAACTTCGTAGGCGCGACGAATCGAAACTTCATCTTCGAGGCCAGTGAGCATAACGATGGGAATATGCTCTCCTGCGGGAAACTGGCGTAATGCGGCACAGGTTTGAAAGCCGTCTAACTCTGGCATCATCACGTCAAGCAAAACCATATCTGGCTTGAGACGTCGGAACATCGCCAGAGCTTGATGCCCATCACTCGCTTCTTCGACAGCAAAACCGGCCTGTTCGAGTGCCTCGCGTACTAAGAGACGAATGGTGATTCCATCATCGACGACAAGAACCAACGGCTGAGAGTAGGGCTGAGCGGAATCTGACATCAACGCTTCCTTTTTAGATAATAGCCCTCACGGCTGCATATACACGGTGAATTTGTTTTCTCTACCGAGAAAGTGACGAAAAAGCGCTAATCATTGTCTGAACACAGTTCTAAGCTTCAAATTTTTGCTAAGTACAACCAGAATGTGAGTTTCACCCTCATGCTCATCGGCTGCCAACTGCACGCTCTCCATTACTCATCTCATTAATTTTTCACGGATCTTCCTATACGCCCACCTCTGACGTAACGGAATCGAATGGCTATTTACCTTATCGGTGCCTGAAGAGAAGGCTTTAGGAAGAAAATAGCAGCGGAGACGAAGAGTTGGAGCCTTTGTGGCTCTTCGTCCCGTGCGAGGGAGGGAGTCGGATTTCGAGGTGAATAGATAGCTGTTTTATAAACGCCTTTTCGTATGGAGGCTAGAAAAGGAGACGGATGCAACTGTTATTCGGTAAATTTCCACGTCTGTTCTGCCGTGCCATTAATCCGCCAACGTGGAATCACGATGTTCGGATCTTTGGTTTCTTGAAAAACCACCTCGACGGGCAAGCCAATGGCGACTGCTTGCTCATCGTCCAATAGCGTGCCAGCCACCCGGACGAGCGCCCCATCAGCTTCGTGGCAATCATCCAACTCAATCAGGCCAACGACATACGGTACCGCCTCAATAAAAGCACCCAAGATCGGTTGGGTAACCACCACATAGCTGTGCAACACTCCCTTCCCGGAGGTCTCGAACCAGGCGAGGTCCATCGAAGTACACGTGCTACAGGCCGGAAATGGGGGAAACCACTTATGGCCGCAAGTCGTGCATTGGCGAACAAGATACTTGCGCTGTTTGGTCCCCGCCCACCACTCAGCCGTGTCGAAGTCGGGCACGATAGTGATTTTACTATAGTCGATGGATCCAGGCATGAAATATTTTCCTCCTTCCTACGCCGCGATGCCGCGAAGAATGACTGAACTCGATGTCGCTTCAGTCCCCCACCCTAGACAGGCGGCGATGCGAGCATGCTTGACTTGGCGACACCCGGCCTTGCGATCATACGTATGCCCCCCCTCGGCCCAGCGTGGGCAGGCATCGTCTGCCCGATGGCGTAGCTGACGGACGTTCTCAATCACCATACTGACTCCGTGAGTATAACCTTCCGATAAATGCCCGCCTGAGAGATTTGAGGGTAACTCGTGATCGATTTGCAAACGTCCTTCTTTCACAAACTCTCCTGCTTCGCCCTTACCACAAAAACCATAGGCCTCCAGTTGAATCAGCGTTGTGAAGGTGAACGCATCGTAACAAGAGATGAGATTCACATCCTTCTGGCTAATGCCCGCCATACCAAACAATCTGTTCCTCCCATAATTACCGGCAACATAATGAATCTCAGGACGGGAGTAGTTCCACGCCGGGCTTGGGGCCATCGTACGTGCCGTGCCCCCCATGATGAAGACCGGCGGTTGTCGAAGATCGTATGCGCGTTCACGTGAGGTGATAATCATTGCTGCCGACACATCGGTTTCGAGACAACAGTCGAGTAAACGAAATGGTTTAACCACCCAACGTGACCGTTGATGATCGTCGATGGTAATCGGCGCACGCATGATCGCCTTGGGATTAAGGCTGGCATGGTAGCGATGGGCAACCGCAATTTCAGCAAATGCCTTCGTCGTCGTCCCAGTATCGCGCAGGTAACGCATGGCCGACATACCGAACCACTGCGCCGGCGACGTCCAGCCCCAGTGCATGTAGAACTGCGAGTCCCCTTCCGCCCGTACTGGCGGCACTGGACCGCTTGGCGCCTGCCCACCCATACGCCGACCAGAGCGGCCGTTCATCGAACGGAAGATCACAATGGTCTTGCAATAGCCACCTTCGAGTAAGCCGATTGCATGTCCAATCAGCGCCTCGGTACTCGAGCCGCCACCAAAGATATCGAGGGAATAGTTAAGGCGAATCCCTAAGGCCGTGGCGACATGATTTGAGCTAGTCGAATCCCCGGCTTGATAACTCGTCATGCCGTCGATATCACGCGCCTCCAGGCCAGCGTCAGCCATGGCTTTTTTCACTGCCTCGCATGCCATCGACAAAGTCGTACGGTTCGATGGCCGCATGTGCGGTGTCTCACCCACACCGACGATGCAGTATTTGTCTGTGAGTGCTCCCATGCTTTCCCTCCTGCTATGAGAAATCAGCTATTAGAGCTGGTCTCATAAATGCCTTTCGGGTTCTGTAAGGTGCATAAATACTGGCCTAAAACGTCGCCATGACCATTTATGAGATGAACTCTAGTCATTAGCTATTGGCTATTAGTAGAAAAGTTGATTCACCAAAGCTAACTGCTAAAAGCTAACAGCCATTTCACACTGTCATCTGTCGCTGAATTTCCTGAACGAACTCGCGTGAGCGACTTGCGTCTTGACGGTCCGGTGAACCGAGACCAACGACAACCCGATCAAGCACACCCTTGTAACGAGCCGCTAACTTCTTGGCGATCTCATCATAGGTACCGACAATCGCGAGTTCCTCCAACATCTCGTCGGTGATCTCCGCAGGCATACCTGCCCAGTCTCCCTTGGCTGCCTTGGCGCTGAGTTTAAAGCAGGTCTCGCCCCAGCCATGCGCATCGAGCACGCCTTTATACGTCCGGGTCGAGGCATAAAACGAGATCTGCTGCCGTACAGAACCTTTCGCTTTCTCGACTTCGTCGCGGGTCGCGCCACTGGCCACAAAAGTTCCGGTGAGTAGCGTGACATCTTTTCGTTGCCGTCCAGCTTTAGCCAGACCTTTTTCTAGGTTTGGCAGAACCGTCTCTTGAATATACTTGGCAGAGTGAAACCCATGAATATAGAAACCGTCGCACAATTCGCCTGCTAGTTGGGTGATGAGGGGATTCAATCCAGAAATATAAATGGGAATCTTCGGGTGTTCGATCGGCCCAGGATTAAAGAAGGGTGTCATGAGCGTGAACTGATAAAACTCTCCGATAAAGTTTAATTTGGTATTCGTCTGCCAACAGTCCCAAATCGCGCGCAAGGAAAGAATCACTTCCCGCAGCCGTTTGACTGGCGAGACCCATTTAACGCTGAAACGGCGCTCGTTGTGACCTTTGACTTGCGTACCCAGCCCAAGGATAAAGCGTCCTTTAGAATTAGCTTGAAGATCCCAGCAGATATTGGCGAGCATCATCGGGCTGCGGGGAAAGACGATAGCGACCCCGGTGCCGAGATTGATCCGCTGGGTCTCGCGTGCGGCCACAACCAACGGGAAGAAGGGATCATGGCTCGTCTCTGCACTCCATAGCCCGTCAAAGCCGACTTCTTCTGCCCTCCGAGCAGTTTGCGCGGCAGCGTCAAAGGTAGTGGGAAAGAAAGCAGTATCAACTTTCATAACTTCTCCTTGGGGAAGAGCTGTTAGCCATTAGCGATTAGCTATTAGTCTCAGAGAAAAGATTTTGTTCGCAACAGCGATATCAGGATAGAAGATAGAGTCTTAACTCCCATGGTTTTCTGTTTCTCTGAAAAGCTAAGCGCCAACAGCTAAAAGCTAGTAGCTAATAGCTCCTCGGCATCCCTAGCACGTGCTCTGCGACGTAATTGAGCACCATGTTGTTTGAAATGGGTGCAATGGAAAACAGACGGCATTCGCGGAATTTACGTTCTATATCGTACTCGGATGCGAAGCCGTAGCCTCCATAGGTATCGATCGTCGCGTTTGCCGCCGCCCAAGCCGCTTGTGCGCATAGCAGTTTAGCCATATTGGCTTCCGGTCCACAAGGCTCGCTAGCGTCGAACAATTCCGCCGCACGAAAACGCATCAGATCGGCGGCTTCGGTTTGTGCGTAAGCTTGTGCGATAGGAAATTGGATGCCTTGATTCTGCGCAATTGGCCGGCCAAAAATGACTCGTTCTTTGCCATACTTGACCGCGCGCGCGACAAACCAACGCGCATCGCCGATCGACTCCGAGGCAACCAAAATACGTTCAGCATTCAGCCCATCGAGAATGTAATAAAATCCTTTGCCCTCCTCGCCGATGAGATTCTCTTTAGGAACTTTCATATCACGGAAAAAGAGCTGATTGGTTTCGTGATTAATCATCGCCTCGATTGGCCTCACTTCTAGTGAATCACTCGCTTCGCGCAAGTTGACCAGGAAAATACTCATGCCGAGTGTTTTCTTTTCACATTGGTCGTAGGGGGTAGTGCGGGCCAACAGCAACATCATGTCGGAATGTTGCACGCGCGAGGTGAAGATCTTCCCGCCGTTCACAATATAGAAGTCTCCATCTTTACGCGCGAAGGTGCGGATGTGCGTCGTGTCCGAGCCCGCGTCGGGTTCGGTGACTCCGAATGCTTGCAGGCGGAGTTCGCCGGTGGCGATCTTAGGCAGGTAGCGTTGTTTCTGCTCCTCGCTCCCATGGCGCAGGAGCGCGCCCATGATGTACATCTGCGCGTGGCAGGCCGCGGAATTCCCCCCTGAGCGATTGATCTCTTCTAAGATGACACTAGCTTCTTTCATAGAGAGGCCCGAGCCGCCGTACTGTTCGGGAATCAGCGCGGCGAGCCAGCCTGCTTGGGTCAGGTCCTGGACAAACTGGTCAGGATACTGGTGGTCACGGTCGAGTTTGCGCCAATACTCATCTCCGTACTTGCTGCAGAGCTTGCGGACCTCGGCACGAATTTCAGGACATTGTTCCTTGCTTGGCATCGTCTGTACTCCTTCTTCTGGCTATTAGCTGTTAGCCTTTAGCCAATCAGAGTTCCTATCGAAAGCTAAAAGCTAGCGGCTAAGAGCTAAAAGCTTTTTTACGGCCAAAACAGTTTCCTTGCGGCTTTCTCCAACTCCGGGCGAAAATCTGGGTGTGTAATGGCAATCAGCTCTTCCGCACGGCGGCGTTGTGATTTGCCGAACAGGCGAGCAACACCGTATTCAGTCACGACATAATCGGTAAACTGACGCGGCGAGGTGACAAAGCTCCCTTCCTCGAGTAAGGGAACAATACGCGAAATTTTTCCGTCTGAGGTTGTTGCAGGCAGCACGATAATCGAGCGTCCGCCTTTGGCATAGACTGAAGCAATAGCATATTCCGGCAAACCGCCAGTGCCGGTAAACATTTGCGGCCCGAATGAGTCGGCTATGACCTGGCCAGTCAAATCAACGCGTAACGCATTGTTGATCGCGACCATGTTATCGTGCGCTGCGATCGTGCGTAAATGATTGACATAAGACACGCCGTACAGTTCAAAGTGCGGGTTCTGGTGGACAAAGTCACGCTCTTCACGACTGAACGCAACCGCAGTAGCGACTGCCTTGCTTGGATGTAGGGTCTTGCGTGCGCCAGTAAAAATCCCTTGCTGGACGAGTGCAACGCCACCGCGAGGTATGCGTTCGGTATGCCAGCCGAGGTCAGTACGGCCGTTAAACACACCGGCTTGGACGATAGCCTCGCTGGTACTGCCGGCGCCAACTTCGATCGTGTCACCGTCACGAATCAGAGGAGCAACGTGGGCAGTGATCCTCTTTACTTGCTCGCTCAATTCGAGAGCCGGAAACGGCGGACGAAACTCTTCTGAGCCGGGCAGCTCGACAAAATAGTCGATTGCACTGAGATGAACAAAATTATCTCCACCCGTACGGATAAAACTTTTGTTGACCTCGGCAATCACCGTTCGTGAATATTTGATCAATTCCTTTTTGTCCCATACTCCGGCGCCGAGGCTGACAAAGCCATTATGGTCCGGCGGGGAAACATCAAGGAGGGCGACATCAGGCAATGGCGCATCGGACCGGCCTTCGGCGAGAGTTTTGCAGAGGAGCGCACTCGGACAGACCCGATGGTCACTCCGCTTGTCGTTCACCATCTGCCGAATCGGCTTGGGCAAATAAGGACTGGTGTACCAGGGTTCGATCATGAAGGCCCGGGCTGCTTCGGGATGATACCAGGGAAGGTCTGAAGCCGCCGCTCCAAGGAACACAGTGACCCCATTCAATTCGTTCAACCGGTTCGCTAAGGCTTCGGCAATCAAGGAAGGATTCGAGTACACGGGGATTACCACCCGATCCCCAGATTTAACAACTTTGACCGCATTCTCAGCGATAGTAAGTCGAGCAGCGTATTCTTTTTGCCAATCCATTTTTAATCCCTTGCTAACATAAGATCCGGTCGGATGACGGTTTGATTGAGGGCAAGAGCGTTGATTGTTGCTTTCGATACCGTAACGGCGGTTGGGTTCTTATTGGCCAAACTTTGCGCTAGTTCACGGACGGTGGGATAGAGTTCTTCTTGCTTGACTACACGGTTTACCAGTCCGAGTGGCAGCAGTTCTGCGGCTTTGAAGCGACGGCAGGTGATGATGATCTCCTTGGCTAAAGACGGACCAACGTGGGCAGCGAGCAAGGCGGTCGATTGCGGACTGAGGGGAACACCGAGGTCAACTTCGGGAAACCAAAATTCGGCCTGCTCTACCGCGATGCGAAAGTCACAAGCAAGTGCGAGGGACCATCCACCACCGGCAGCATACCCATTAACGGCGGCGATTGTTACCGGTTCGAGATGGACCAGGGCTTGCAAGGTGCGGCTGATTAGCCGGGCGCGTCGCTTTCCTAGCGGGGCAAAAATGCGATGTCGCTCTTCTGGATCAGTAATGCCTTTTACCTGCGATAGATCTGCTCCGGCAGAGAAGGTATTGCCGGTGCCGGTGAAAATCAGTACTCGCACATCCTTATCATCGTGCACTTGGTGTAAGAGACTTTCCAATTCGAGCACGCTTTCTTCGTTGAGTGGGTTGCGCTTTTCTGGACGATTGAAGGTGAGGGTCGCAATCCGCCCTTCTTTCTCCAGGACAAAGTGGTTTGGCATGGCCTCTCCTCCGCTGTGAGGCATCTATCTAGCCATAGCGTTGTGACTCTGGCAAGGGATGGAGCAATCGGCTATTAGCTTCAAGGCGGGGATTAGGGGCTAGGAATTGGGGGTCGGCATTGCACTGCAACAAGTCGGCGTTTCTGTTTTCACCAACCCCCAGCCCTTAGCCTCCAACTCCAATTGCCGGAGGCAATTATGGATCTAGGCCTTAAAGGAAAAGTGGCAATGGTGAGCGGCGCAAGCCGCGGGATTGGGCGAGCAATTGCGCTTGGCTTAGCGGCCGAGGGTTGTAGTCTGAGTCTATGCGCACGAGGAAAAGAAGCGCTTGATCAGATTACACGAGAAGTACAAAAAGTCGGGACTCCCGTGGTTGCGCTTGCAGGGGATGTTACCAGTGAAAATGACACGCGACGTTGGGTTGAAGCAACGCAGCAACGTTTCGGCCAAGTCGATATCTTGGTCAACAATGTTGGTGGCTCACGTCCGGGCGGTAATTTAACCGCCTCGCGCGAAGACTGGCGGAATGGATTCGCCCTCAATTTTTTCTCAGCTCTCGATCTCTGTCGGCTTGTCGTCCCGCTCATGAGTCGACAGAGAAGTGGCTGTGTGATCAACATCGCTTCGGTCTACGGTCGGGAATGGGGTGGACCGATGACGTACAATGCCGCTAAGGCGGCAATGATTAGTTTGTCCAAAGAAATGGCGCGCGAGCTTGCACCGCAAGGGATTCGCGTCAACAGTATTGCACCTGGGTCAATTTTATTTCCAGGCGGATCATGGGATCGACGACAGAAAGAGAATCCCGAAGGTATTGCCGCGTTCGTGAAAGCGGAGTTGCCGTTTGGTCGGTTCGGCACTCCAGAAGAAGTTGCCGATGTCGTCGTTTTCCTTGCTTCCGATCGAGCATGCTGGGTATCAGGAGCATGTCTCAATGTCGATGGTTGTCAATCGCGATCGTTAATCTGATCCGATTAGGTCAAGGAGGATGCGTGAACACGAACTACGAAACCTTGGAACTACGCCGCGAAGGTGGTTTGCTGTGGTTGATTTTGAATCGCCCATATGTACTGAATGCCCTTAGTCGAACCTTGGTCAATGAGTTACATACCGTCCTTGATGAGTTGCATGACGATCAGGGTGTACGGGTGGTGATCCTGCGCGGGGCCGGGCGGGCATTCTGTGCCGGGCTCGACTTGAAAGAAGCAAATGCTGCGAGTGGCAACGGCTCGGTCGCGCAGGGGCTGCGTGACCAGCGCCGGATTGCCGAGTTGGCAATCAAGATCCACCGCGCTTCGCAACCATTCATCGCTGCGGTGTGTGGTCCGGCGGCGGGAGGCGGGTTTGCGCTTGCACTTGCTAGCGATATTCGAATCGCTGGAGAATCAGCACGGATGAACGCGGCCTTCATTCGTATCGGCTTATCAGCCTGTGACGTCGGTGTGAGTTATTTTCTCCCGCGTATCGTCGGCTCATCAATTGCGTCAGAATTATTGTTGACGGGGGACTTTATTGATGCACCCCGGGCACTAGCGACCGGTTTGGTTTCCCGTGTCGCCCCTGATGCCGAACTGGATCGGGTAGCAGAGGAAATGGCTCGTAAGATCCTGCGCAATTCCCCTCTCGGCGTTCGTCTCACGAAGGAGTGCCTGCGCTACTCCGTAGATGCGCCTACACTTGAAGCAGCAATTGCCATGGAGGATCGCAATCAGATTCTCACTACTCAAACCAATGACGTGCGCGAAGGAGTTGCCGCATTCCTTGAGAAGCGCGAACCGAGGTACGAAGATGCGTGAAAAATCGTATGGTGACACTGCAGAGACAATCCCCGGCTAGAGGGCGGATAGAGCGGAGCGTACAATGCAGCGCATGAAAGCAAGTAAAGCGAAGACTCATCGTATAGAGGTCGTTCTCTCGTCATCAATTAAGAGACGGGTAGAGCGTATTGCCGAGGCAAAAAAAACTAGACCTCAGCGTGTGATTTTGGATGCTCTGACTTACTATCTTCCCTTAGCGGACCAGGATCTAGAAAATGAGCTCGCCGAATGGGATCGATTGAGTGACGAGGCGCTTATCGAGTTCGAAAAGGGCCTGGAATGAAACCAGGGGATATCCATTGGGTGGAGATTCCGGCTGCTAATGGGCACGAGCAGTCGGGACTCCGTCCCGCCATCATCCTTCAGAGTGAGCATATTACTCGTAAGCTGACAACAGTTCAGATCGTGCCTTTGACCAGCCGAATGAAAGCACGAAGATTCCCCCTCACTTTAGTTATTGAGCCAGATACCTTTAATCGTCTTTCTGCCAGGTCAATCGCATTAGTCTTTCAACTTCGCGCTATCGACCGCCGGCGCTTGAAGTCGAGGCTCGGGACTGTGAACGCAGAACAACTCGCCCGGCTCAAAGTATTCGTTAGAGAACTCTTCGAATTGTAAGGTTTACCGAAAGGTATGAAGACGACAGGGAGGGAACAACCATGAAACGCAGCACTGAACGCATTCTGACGACCCACACTGGCAGTTTGCCACGGCCGGAGGACTTGGTGACCATGCTGTATGCGAAAGACAAAGGTGAACGGCAAGATCAAGCGGCTTTTGATGCGCGAGTACGTAGAGCAGTTGCGGACATTGTCCGTAAGCAGATCGAGTGCGGGGTGGACATCGTCAACGATGGTGAGGTTGGCAAGATCGGTTACTCAACCTACGTCAAAGATCGCCTTACCGGGTTTGGTGGCGAGGGTCGCCTCCCTGGAATAGCCGACCTGCTGGAATTTCCCGAGTTCGCTCAGCGCCTCTTTGGGGAAAAGGCCCTTGCCGAAATGAGCACCCCAGCGTGCACTGGTCCCATTACCTACAAAGACAAGACCGCCTTACAAAAAGACCTTGAGAACTTCAAAGCAGCGCTCCAAGGCGTGAAACCTGAAGAGACCTTTCTGAGCGCGGCTTCGCCCGGTGTGATCTCTCTCTTCCTCAAGAACAACTACTACCCTACCCATGAGGCCTACCTGGCTACATTGGCAGATGTCATGAAAGAAGAGTACAACGCGATTCATCGAGCCGGCTTTCTCCTGCAAGTGGACTGCCCGGATCTGGCGATGGGCCGTCACATTCAGTTTGCTGACGCCAGCTTAAAAGAGTTTCGCCAAAAGATTGAGTTGCACGTAGAGGCGCTCAATCATGCGCTGGCTGACATTCCGCCGGAGCAGGTCCGATTGCATCTTTGCTGGGGCAACTATGAAGGCCCACATCACCGAGACGTGCCGCTCCGAGATATCATCGACATTATTGTCAAAGCCCGTCCTGCCGGCATTTCCTTTGAAGCGGCCAATCCGCGCCATGCCCATGAATGGAAGGTGTTTCAAGAGTTCAAATTGCCGGCCGACAAAGTCCTGATTCCCGGTGTGCTCGATTCCACTACCAACTATATTGAGCATCCGGAATTGGTGGCCGAGCGCATCTGTCAGTTCGCAACAGTGGTCGGGCGGGAGAATGTGATTGCCGGCACGGACTGCGGCTTCTCTACGTTTGCTGGGCTTACGACCGTCGATCCCAAGATTACCTGGGCGAAGTTCCAGGCCATGGCGGAGGGCGCACGTTTAGCATCACAGCGGTTGTGGTAGAGTGCGGTGAGGGCGCGTACCCTGCGCCCTCACATCGTTCGGTAACTGTTGCCGTACTGCACGCGGGTATGTCTGCGCTTTCGGGCTAGACAGCAACAATCGTAGGGTGCACTTGTGCACCGGGCCCATCGGTGCGCGGAGCGCACCCTACCATGTTGAAGAAGCGCAATTTGTCGCCGCTGGCGGTATAGATCTATGTAAGAAAGCCAGATGGAGGGAGCAACTATGAAACGGAGCATTGATCGTATCCTTACAACTCACACCGGTAGTCTGCCTCGGCCGGACGATCTCGTCACAATGCTGTACGCAAGAGACAAAGGCGAGTTGAGGGATGAGCAGGCTTTTGACGTGCGCGTGCGAACTGCGGTTGCTGATGTGGTGCGCAAGCAGGTCGAATGCGGTGTTGACGTGGTGAACGATGGTGAAGCCGGAAAGATTGGTTATTCAACCTACGTCAAAGACCGGCTCACTGGGTTTGAGGGCAAAGCCACTCCAGTTCGGGCGGCAGATGTCCTGGAGTTCCCCGAATATGCGCGACGTGTCACCCGCGTGATCAACCAACGCCCAGCCTGTACGGGGCCGATTCGCTACAAAGATAGAGAAGCGCTCCACAAAGACATTGAAAATTTTAAGACAGCGCTGCAGGGCGTGAATCCAGAAGAAGCCTTCCTGAGTGCAGCTTCACCTGGAGTGATCTCTTTATTCCTGAAGAATAATTATTACCCCAATCATGAGGCGTATTTGGCTGCCTTGGCAGACGCCATGAAAGAGGAATATGACGCCATCCATCAGGCAGGGCTCTTACTCCAAGTAGACTGTCCAGATCTGGCGATGGGCCGTCACATTCAGTTTGCCGATACCAGCCTCGAGGAATTCCGCAAAATGGCGGAACTGCACCTTGAGGCACTCAATCACGCTTTGGCTGATATTCCGCCCGACCGCATGCGGCTGCACCTCTGTTGGGGGAACTACGAGGGGCCGCACCACCGCGATGTCCCGCTCCGCGATATTATCGATATCATCTTGAAAGCACGGCCAGCGGGTCTTTCTTTCGAGGCCGCTAACCCCCGTCACGCCCATGAGTGGAAGGTGTTTCGCGAATTTACCTTACCAGCGGATAAGGTGTTGATTCCTGGGGTATTAGACTCGACCACCAACTATATTGAGCATCCGGAACTGGTAGCCGAGCGGCTCTGTCGTTTTGCTGACGTTGTCGGGCGGGAGAATGTGATTGCCGGTACGGATTGTGGCTTTGCCACCTTCGCCGGACTCTCTGACGTCGATCCCAAGATTACCTGGGCGAAGTTCCAGGCCATGGCTGAAGGCACACGCCTGGCATCGCAACAGTTGTGGTAAAAAAGCGTGGGGTGAGCCTCAAACTCACTTTCATCGTTTGATCACTAGTAGCTCGCCGCGATGAAGATAAGGTGTCATTGCGAGGAGTGGAGCGACGAAGCAATCTCGTCAACACAACATTCCCCCAGGAAATTGCTTCGCTTCGCTCGCAATGACGGCCCCTCGTTTTCAGTGTGGCGGTGTACTGGCTTCATCGCATTACTTTTTCACCAGCTTCAGGAAGCGATTAACGGCGCGATTGCCGATCTTGCGACCATGTTCGATTCCCTCCTTTACTGCTTTACGAAAATGAAACCCGACGAGGATGCGTGAGAGCCCGTTTTCTTCCGCCGCCTGAGTAAAACTAGAGAACGAACGGAGCACCTCTATTGCTCCGCCGCATTGCTCTTCGGGCAGTGGCAGCGACAGGCTACACGTACTGAAGCTGACATTATCGGTCTCGAAAACGCGCTTGAGCACTTGGGCGGCTGCCCCTCCTTGGACACTGTGCCCTGAGTCGTAATCCGGGATCGGCGGTGTCGGTTCCAAAGGCTCCCACGCTGGGTCGGCGGTAGTGGCCGGATTGCCATCCGTATCAGCGAGCTGAATGGCTGTGACCGGACGCCAGTAATTGTAGTGGAACTTCGTCTCGAAGGTCCCAACGTAGCCGTCGGCCAGCGCCATATTCAACAACGCGAACAACCGCGCGTTCTCCCACAGATCAAACCCTTCAGCAGTCGAGGCCGTGCGGGCGATCCCATTCCACATCAGTGGGGAACTCTCCACCCAAAAATGGGCGATTTGGGTTTGCTCGTCCGTACGTGTGCTGCCAGTCTTCACCCCAAGGCTTTTGACCTCGTTGAGATCTGCCGCATACTTCTTACTGGTCAGCTTGTAGGGCGGACCCGGCCGATACTGGGCAGCGTCTTTCAGTACGAAGGGCGTGACATCTGCCCAGCCTGGTGCGAAGGCAAACGGGAATCCCGGCGTAAAGCGCCATTCGCCGGGAGCCGTGCCTTCAGGATAAGCTGTGTCAATCAGTAGAGTATCTGATCCATCATTGGAGCGCAGCGCCAAAATGGCTGCGGCGGAGGCTTGGCCCACGTCAATGCCTTGCGTTTTGGCCACACCATCCGGGATCGCTCCGAGCGCGGCAGTATAATCCGCCTCAACTCTGGCAAGACCCGCGGCAATGCATTCCGGGGGAAAGATGGAAGGATTCTGGTTGATCAGTGTAACCAGCACGTCATGCGCT
>Ga0187894_10002051_pt1 | contig 24703 bp, 19 predicted proteins | sample GBC1701081metaG_FD_136650 | JGI IMG/M metagenome (GOLD analysis project Ga0187894, IMG submission 136650) | White microbial mat communities from a lava cave in the Kipuka Kanohina Cave System on the Island of Hawaii, USA - GBC170108-1 metaG ... | reverse complement strand
TTATGGCGGCGTTGCTCCTCATTGTCGCAATGAGCCTGCCGGGTTATGCCGATGATAAAGCGGTATTGCAATTGAAGCAGACGGTTGACGACCTAAAGACCGAAGTGGAATTGCTCGCCCGTCAGGTGCGCTCTATGCAAGAATCGAATGATCGAAATAGCGGGCAACTTAGCACGTTGATTACGCAAATCATTGATAACGTCAATGCCATCCGGCAGGCGCAGAGCCGGGTTGCCGAAGGTTCAGCAAGCGCCTTAAATGAAGTCAATGGCTTGGGTGAGCGAATGTCGGCGACCAATCAACGCATTGACCGGGTTTCGGAACAACTCGCGGAGTTGAAAAGGATTGTCGAGAACTTGCCGAAACTGCCGACGTTTACGCAGATAACGCCGGGAAATCCCGATCAGCTTTTCGCGGCGGCGTATGGCGATTACAGCCGGGGAAATTATGATTTGGCAATCAGCGAATTTCGCCAGTATGTCGAAACCTATCCGACCAGCGAAATGGCGGATAACGCGCAATACTGGATTGGCGAATCCATGTTTGCCAAAAACAAATTCGCCGAAGCCATCGCTGAATTCGATAAAGTCGTCATTCTTTTTCCGAAAGGTGACAAAGTTCCGGCGGCACGCTACAAAAAGGCGATGGTGTTGAACGAATCGGGTCAGGCAGACGCCGCCCGCACCGAGTTTCAGGCGTTGATTAAACTCTATCCAAAGAGCAATGAAGCGGTACTGGCAAAGCAGCAGATTGGCGAGAAGTAGGCTTTGGAGAGTTACAGAGTACCCTGATTTGGTAGCACAAAAAAAGGTAATGCCCAAAGCGAAAGCCAGATGCGGCACAAGAACGGCTGTTTAACACAGAGGACACCGAGGCAGCACAGAGGCGCACGGAGCGATTTCCTCTGTGAACCTCTGTGATTCCTCCGCGTCCTCTGTGGTGAATCTTTGCTTTTCCTTCCTCTAATGAGTGGCGAAACTCTGCATCGCTTTTCTGGTCGCTTCGATAGTTCTATTGATAACCTCTTGGGTATGCATGATTCCTAAAAATGCACACTCAAATTGTGATGGCGCAAGGTAAATACCTTCGGCAAGCATGGCGCGGAAGAATCGTCCATACAATTCGGTATTCGAGTTTTTGGCAGTATCCCACCCCGTAACCCGTTCATCAGTAAAAAAGACTGTCATCATTGACCCGACGCGATTGATGGTTGCTGGAATACCAGACTCTTTAGCGGCGGCTCGAAAACCTGCTTCTAAAGCTGCGCTCTGCCGTTCGAGTTCGGCATAAGGGTTTAGCTCTTTCAGGATTCTCAAAGTCGTAAGTCCGGCGGTCACGGCAAGCGGATTGCCCGAAAGCGTACCTGCCTGGTACACAGAGCCAAGCGGCGCGATGTGATTCATCACCTCTTCGCGTCCGCCGAACGCCGCAGCAGGCAGTCCCCCGCCGATAATCTTTCCGAGACAGGTTAAATCCGGCTTGATGTTATAAAGCTCTTGTGCGCCGCCGTAAGCGACGCGGAAACAGGTCATCACTTCATCGAAAATCAATAACGCGCCATACTCCTGCGTAATCTTCCGTACTGCTTCCAAGTAGCCCGGTTGTGGTGGCACACAGCCCATGTTACCGGCAATCGGTTCAATGATAACGCAGGCGATTTCGCTTCCCTGCTCGGCGAAAATCTGTTCCAGCGCCGCTGCGTCATTGAACGGCGCAACGATGGTATGTTTGGCGAAATCGGCAGGAACTCCGGCGCTGTCGGGAGTGGCAAATGTCGCCAACCCGGAACCGGCTTTCACCAACAGGCTGTCAGAATGCCCGTGATAACAGCCTTCGTATTTGACAATTTTATCGCGTCCGGTGAAGCCTCGCGCCAAGCGAATCGCGCTCATCGTCGCTTCGGTGCCGGAACTGACAAGACGGACTTTCTCAATCGTCGGATAAGCAGCGGTTATTAACTCTGCCATCTCGACTTCAAGTTCCGTAGGCGCTCCGAAGCTGGTGCCACGTTCGGCAACCTGACGAATCGCCTCAATTACTTGCGGGTGCGCGTGACCTAAAATCATCGGTCCCCACGAACCGATATAATCAATATACGTATTGCCGTCAGCATCGGTGAGATATGCGCCGTTGGCTTGTTTAATGAATAGCGGCTGGCGACCCACAGCGCGAAAGGCTCGCACCGGGCTATTGACACCGCCGGGAATGACTCGTTGAGCGCGTTCAAAGAGCGCCGTTGAATTGGTAGTTATAAGTTCTGACATATCACTCCTCAATCGGATTTTGCTAACCTTTATAGTAGCGAAAGAGGCGATTCTATAAAAGGACAAGCGGCAATCAAGAAGCATTATGGCGCGATTCTGAATTTATCAAAGTTGACAGAAACCACCTCTGCAAAAAGGTTAGCGGTCTAAGTCAATATCAGCAAATGATACAGGGTCTTCGATGGGTTCGAGATGCGTCAGGACAGTAACATTGCTGGCGCATTGGCGAAGCTCATTTTCAATCTTTTCGAGTAATTCATGTCCGCGCTGCACCGTCCATTTGCCGGGTACGAGAATGTGAACAGTTATAAAGCGTCGCGCTCCTGCCTGCCGGGTACGGAGCGCGTGATAGCCGATGCCTTGCGCCCTATAGTTCTCTAAAATTGTCTGCACCGCGTCGCGTTCTTCCTTTGGCATGGCGGTGTCCATCAAGCCAAGCGTCGAACGGCGCATCAGTTGAAAGCCTGTCCAGATGATATTGGCAGCAACGATAAGTGCAATCGCCGGGTCTAAGCGTTGCCAGCCGCTTATTGCCACTAAAGCGACGCCCGCCACAACGCCAATCGAAGTCCAAACATCGGTCATTAAATGATGAGCGTCGGCTTCAAGGGTGATGGAATGATGTTCTTTGCCAACTTTCAGGAGGATGCGGGCGACAGCGAAATTGATAAGCGAGGCGATGACAGAAACAACAATTCCTGCGCCGGTCTGTTCGATTGGTTGCGGCATAATGAATCGCTTGATGGCAGTATAACTGATACTGATGGCGGCGATGAGGATTAAGCCGCCCTCAACGCCACTGGCGAAGTATTCCGCTTTGCTATAACCGAATGGATGTTCTTCGTCCGGCGGACGCGCGGCAATCGTCAGCATTACCAGCGCCATCATCGCCCCTGCCAGATTGACCAGTGATTCTATCGCATCAGAGAGCAGACCAACGGAACCGGTCAGCAAGTAAGCAAGGCTTCTTAAGAAAATCGTAGCCAGCGCCGTTGCAATAGATAGCCATGCATAACGTCTGAGTGCGAGTCGGTTCATTCTCCTCTTGCGTTTCTATCGGTGAAATCGCTTACGACGCTACAGCTTACTGGCAGAGAAATCGAATATGCAATCGCTGATTAATCCTAATGCGACAAAAAGATTTTCGGAATACTGATCTTGATAGGGCAGAGATTTAGGTATTCGGTTTCGCATTTACCGGCATTGCCCTTTACCAGGAGCAACACGGGCATTCTTACTGGGAGCGCGGACGTCCACGTCCGCATGATTTCAAATAGCGAACCTCCGCGTCCGGTGAGTGGTTGTCTACCGAGACCATGCGGACGTGGACGTCCGCGCTCCCAGTATTGTATTTTGTCAGATAGGCTAATGTAACGCGACAACCTATGGTTGTAGAGAAAGGAAAACTATGAAACGACATCATCGCTTGCTCATAACCGGTATTATACTACTGGTTAGCGTTGGGCTTTTTCCCGCTCAAGCGCAAAATGCTCAAACAAAAGCGCCAGCGCCTGACATTATCGGAGAATGGTCGGGTGATTGGGGACCATTCAACCCGGCATCTGGCATGGGCATGGTGAAAGGGCTATGCAAAACGCTTCTCTGTAAAGTGGAACTCAAAGACAATACTTATACGGCAGTCTTTGAGGGCGATTGCGGCGGACAGTATAAGTACACAATCAAGATGGAAGGCAGACAGGTTGGCAAAGCCGTGCTTTTCAAAGGCACAGTTGATTTGGGTGAGAAGGATGGCGGCGTTTACGATTGGATTGGCAAAGCAACCGAAAAAGAGTTTATCGGCTTTTTCACCAGCGCCAGTTACACCGGAACCTTTGTGCTAAAGAAAAAGCAATAAGCTGAAACGGATCATTCGGCTACGGGCTGCAACAACTTGCAAACGAATTGCAGAATAATTTACTCGCTCAACCTATCATCTATGCCATCTTCAAACTATGATAGCAGCGTGAAGGCAAAGCATCATTTTATCACTTCTCTTGCGGCGGGCAGCGCCCTCTATCTTTTGACCGATTCCATGTCGTCGTTTTGGGGTGCGATGATTGGCGGTTTTTTGATTGATGCAGACCATGTGATTGACCAACTCTGGGCGATTCAGAGCGATGCGCCATATACCACGAAACGCGCTGCCGAAATGGCAAAACGTCATGACTGGCAGGGCTTTATCGCTCGCTATATTCGCCGTCGCAAACTGCTGCGCCTGCCATTGATTTTTCATTCCTACGAATTATTGGCGGCGTTGACCATCCTCGCTTTCTATCTGCGCTCGACTTTTTTGCTTGGGCTGGTAATTGGCTATGCGCTGCATCTGGCGCTGGATATGTGGCGGCATCTGCACGAGTTTCGTTCACCCTTCTTCTATGCTTTGCTTTACAGAGTGGTTCACGGGTTCCGGCGCGAACGACTCATTAAAGAGAAATACTTGTAATCGCCGAGTCACAATTTGTCATTCACTCTCTTCATCGCCTATAATCGCCTGCATCGTGACCTCTGCGTTAAACAGACGTGATCTACCTTACATTGGATTTCTCGTTGTCTCGTTCGCCTTTGGCTTGGCGTTTTCGTGGCAGCGTTGGGGCAATCCGTTGGTGGACTGCGGGCGCGAAATGCAACAGCCGTTACGGTTGTCGCATGGCGAAATGCTTTATGCTGAGGTGCGGCATATTTACGGACCGCTATCGCCTTATCTCAATTCCTTGCTCTACCGCATTTTTGGCGAGTCGCTGAATACCTTGTATATCAGTGGCATGGTGACGGCAATTCTTATCATTCTTCTGAGCTACTGGCTTGCACGGCAGTTGATGAATCGGCTGGCGGCATTGGCTTCGGCTCTGGCGGTGCTGTGGCTTTGTGCGTTCAAACAGGCGGGGAATTACATCCTGCCTTATTCGTATTGCGCTTTGCACGGCTGCGCTCTCGGACTGTTGACGCTTGCGCTGTTAGTGAAAGCGACGGCGAGCCATAATCAACAAAGCGAGCATCAGGAAAACGACGAGAGAAAGGATGCAATAAGTTCCCTTTCACCCAAGCAACTACAGCCATATTACCTTGTGGCGGCGGGCATTTTTGCGGCGTTGACGCTACTGGCAAAGACGGAGATAGGCATTGCGGCGTTAGCGGCAGGAATCATGGCAGCAATTTTAACCGCTTTTCCAAACTGGCGCACCGCCTTCTATTCGATGCTGTTCTTTCTGATTCCTGCCTTCGCAGTAGCCGGAGGGGTTTACCTGATGATTCTGAACATTGTCGGCTGGCAGGTCTTTTCTGAGGAGAGCTTTCTACTCTTTCAGAATGTGCCGCCGGAATTGCTCTATTTCAATAAACGAATGTCAGGGCTGGATAGACCGTCGCAATCCATTATCGCCATCGTCGGCTCATTAGTGAGATTGGCTCTGGTAGCCCTTTCCATCGGCATCGTCAGTTTGATTCTGGCGCGACGGCGCAACACAGGAACTGCGCCCACACGAATTGCCGTGCCGGATGCAGGGCATATCAGCGTCGCGCAATTGTGGCTAATCCTGGCGCTGGCAATTGGCTCAACCCTTATCCTGTCGTTTGCCGGAATTATGCAATGGGACAATGGACCCTATCTGGCAATGCCGATATTATTGATTGGCTTATTGGTCATTGGGCTGCGAGATTTTTTACTGCAAATCAATAATAATGGCAGGTCAAATCGGGCAACGCTAGTGCTGCTCATCTTCGGCGTTTATGCGCTTGCCAGCCTGATTCGGGTCGTTCTCAGAGTCAGAAGTGGCGGCGCTTACAGTTCGTATCTGCTGCCCGCTTCGGTCATCCTTTTTACGTTTATTCTGGCGTATCTGCTGCCACGCTTTATCAGAGATGACAGAGCGCGACGTTTTGCACGAAACATAGCTATCGGTTTGATACTTGCCGATGCCGTGTTGACTTCGTTTTTGCTGGCGTACCGCTACCGTACCAAAAATATCTACCCGATAGTCAGCGAGCGCGGCGTAATGATTGCCGTTCCCGACCTCGGCAAATCTTTTGATGAGGCAATCGCTTTTATACGGCAAGAGACAACGCCGAATGATTATGTTGCTGTTATGCCGGAAGGGACTTCAATTAACTTTTTTGCCGAGCGGCGCAATCCGTTGCGCGAAGAGATCACAACCCCCGGTTTTCTTGACGCAAAAGGCGAGCAGCGAGCTATCGAACGCTTGCAGCAGACGAATACAAAATTGATTCTGATTGCCAACCGCGCCACGTCGGAATTTGGTCCGATTCGCTTCGGGCAGGACTATTGCCAGACCCTGATGCAGTGGATAAAAGAGAATTACGAAGAGGGCGAAGTTTTCAGCATCACCCACGACCAGAATTTGCAGATTGGCGATTCGATCTTTTTCCTCAAAGCCTATCGCAAAAAGCCATAGCAACGGCTACTGCTCCTGCATCGGAATTTTAATGCCCTTCTCTGTTGCCGTTGCCGTCGCTTCCTCGTATCCGGCGTCAACGTGACGCGCTACGCCGATTCCCGGATCATTAGTCAAAACCCGATTCAATCGTCGCGCTCCATCTTCTGTGCCGTCAGCAACCGAAACCTGTCCGGCGTGCAGAGAATAACCGATGCCGACACCGCCGCCGTTATGAATCGAGACCCATGAAGCGCCGGATGCCGTATTCAATAGCGCATTCAACAACGCCCAATCAGCAATCGCATCGGAGCCATCTTTCATGCCTTCGGTTTCGCGGTACGGCGATGCCACCGAGCCGGTGTCGAGATGGTCGCGCCCGATGACGATGGGCGCATCAAGTTTGCCGGTGCGTACCATATCATTGATGGCTTCGCCAAATTCGGCGCGTTCGCCGTAGCCGAGCCAGCAGATTCGCGCCGGAAGCCCTTGAAACCTAACTCTTTCTTGCGCCAGTTTCAGCCAGCGTGACAGCACTTCATCATCAGGAAAGAGTTCCAATGCCAGCGCGTCGGTCTTGGCTATATCTGCCGGATTGCCGGAAAGCGCAGCCCAGCGAAATGGGCCCCGTCCCTGACAAAATAAGGGGCGAATATATTCCGGCACAAATCCCGGTATGCGGTAAGCATCATCAACGCCGACCTGCTTTGCCTGAGTGCGAATGTTGTTGCCGTAGTCAAAGGTCACCGCCCCGGCTTGTTGCAAGTCAAGCATCGCCTGAACGTGAACCCCCATGGCTGCCATTGCTTGCTTGATGTAAGCAGATGGATTTTCGCGGCGCAACGCCAACGCCTCATCCAACGTCATACCATTCGGTACATAGCCCTGCAAAGCATCGTGGGCGCTGGTCTGATCGGTCAGGACATCCGGGACAATGGCGCGTCGCACCATTTCCGGCAGCACATCGGCGCAGTTGCCCACTAAGCCAACGGAGATAGCTTCGCCTTTCGCCTGCGCTTCGTCTATCTGGCGCAGCGCATCGTCAAGGCTAAAACTTATGGCATCACAATAGCCGGTTTTGATGCGCTTTTCGATTCGCGCTGGGTCAACATCAATGCCTAGAAAACAGGCTCCGTTCATAGTTGCCGCGAGCGGTTGAGCGCCGCCCATGCCGCCCATGCCGCCGGAGACGACGAGTTTACCGGCGAGCGAGCCGCCGAAGTGTTTCTGTGCCGCCGCCGCAAAGGTTTCAAAGGTTCCTTGAACGATTCCCTGACTGCCGATGTAAATCCACGAACCCGCCGTCATTTGCCCGTACATGGTCAGCCCAAGTCTTTCCAGTCGGTGAAATTCATCCCAGTTTGACCACTGCCCGACAAGATTGGAATTGGCAATCAAGACGCGAGGCGCATAGTCATGAGTGCGAAAAACGGCAACCGGCTTGCCGGATTGAACAAGCAGGGTTTCGTCATTTTCGAGGTCGCGCAAAGAGCGCACGATAGCATCGAAGGCTTGCCAGTTTCGCGCCGCTTTGCCGGAACCGCCGTAGACAATCAACTCATCGGGGTTTTCGGCAACCTCAGCATCGAGATTATTCATGAGCATTCTGAGCGCCGCTTCCTGATGCCATCCTTTGCAACTAATCTCGCGCCCGCGTGGCGCAGTAATCTTTCGGCTCATATCGCTTTCCTATTTTTTCTTCCATTTTGTGCCTTGCGCGGTGTCTTCCAAAATGATGTCACGGACGGCAAGCGATTTGCGGATTTCATCGGCACGAGCAAAATCCCGATTTTTTCGCGCCTCATTGCGCTCGTTAATCAATTCTTCAATCTCTGCATCAAGTGATTCTTGCTGCTCTTTTCCGAGAATGCCGAATATGGCATCGAGGCTTTGCAAAAAATTCAATACCGCCGTTTTATCTTCGGCTCCAAAATCTCCTTCATCTATGGCAATGTTGACATCACGGCGTAAATCGAAAAGCGCCGCCAGCCCGCCCGCCGTATTCAAATCGTCATTCATCGCCGCTTCAAAATCGGCTTTCGCCCGCGCAACGATTTTTGCGAGGCGCTCGGTTGCGCCTTCTTTCGCTTCGTAAGTCTTTACCCGATGGCGGAAATTGCGGAGTTTTTCAATGGCGCTCTCTGCGCCTTTCAAGCCATCAAGAGTAAAATTCAATTGTGTGCTATAAGGCACGGAAAGCAATAAATAACGAATCGCATCTGCGGAAAAGCCTTTCTCTATCAAATCGCGGACGGTGTAGAAATTGCCCTTCGATTTCGACATCTTTTCGCCTTCGACGAGCAGAAATTCGACGTGAAACCAATGCTTGACAAAAGGCTTGCCGGTCGCGCCTTCCGATTGGGCGATTTCGTTTTCGTGATGCGGAAAAATCAAATCAACGCCGCCGCAATGAAGGTCAAAGGATTCGCCCAGATACTTCATAGACATCGCCGAGCATTCCAGATGCCAGCCCGGACGCCCGGCGCCAAAAGACGTTTCCCAGCGCGGTTCATCCTCTTCTTTCGGGGCTTTCCATAAAACAAAATCCCGCGCATCATCCTTTTCGTATTCATCCACATCTAGGCGAGCGCCGCTGAGGTTGCCTTCCACTTTCAAGCCGGAGAGTTTTCCATAAGATTCCAGCGTTGCAATACTGAAATAGAGTGAGCCATCGCTTGCGTAGGTATGCCCGTTTGCCGCCAGTCGCTCCATAATGGCAACCATTTCGGGAAGGTGGTCGGTGGCTCGCGGCAATACTTCCGGGTGTTCAATGTGTAAGCGGTCAACGTCCTCTAAAAACTCATCGGTATAGAACGAGGTAAATTCCCCCAAGCCTTTGCCCGCTTCGCGCATATCTCGAATAATTTTGTCGTCTATATCGGTGATATTCATGGCGTGCAGAACGTCATAGCCGAGATACTTGAGATAACGGCGCAAGACATCTACAGCGACAAAGGTTCTGAAATTGCCGATATGCCCATAGCCATAAACGGTGGGACCACACGCATACATTCGCACCTGATTATTGACAAGCGGTTGAAATACTTCTTTCGTGCGACTGAGCGTGTTTCTAAGTTTCAACATAAGCAAACGGTTTCCTTATGACCTTTCCTGCCGGGAAGTTAAAGAAACGATGGTAACGAAGGCAAAAAGGGCTTGTCAACGAGTGTGATTTTCTAAAAGACTTTCTTTTAGAAATTATTTTATTTGGGTTGACTTATTGATTTCTTAGTAATACAGTGACTTTCTTAAACTATAGGAATGTTGATAAATCATATTAGTTCAAAATAACATCAGCAGACTTCCAGACGTAGAAATCAAAATTAAGTTCCTATAGTTACTTAATTGAACAGGTTAATTCCTTGCCAAACGCAGAGTCATATCAATGTTTATTTGCTATTTAACATTTTTGCGAAGGGAGAAAACCTAAAATGAAAAAACTCTATGTTTCGATTTTTTTCTTGCTGTTTCTGTTTGCCACTCCAGCAAAGGCTCAATTCGCCTGCGTACAATGTTCTGTAAATGAGCAATTTTGCTGGCAATGCGAGTTAATCCTCGCTCCATCTCATCTCAATTGTTGGGCAACCTGTAATTACTGTAATGCTTGGTCTAGTTGTTCTGGGACTCGTCCAGTCAATAAGTTAGGCGCTACAAAAGCACACAGTTTTAGTAAGGAGAAACAATATTATCTTCCTGTATCTCATGTAAAGAAAGGACCGAGTCCACAAAACATCTTTCAGCCAATCAAGTTTGATAGAAAACACATCCTCCAACTGGCAGAAACCGACTTGGTTCTTGCCTATATCACGGCTCTCATAGAAGAGAGTCCGCATCCGGTTGGCGAAGTGGTGACAACAAAATGGACGCCGGTAGATATTACAAGGGCTGACCTTGAGAATTTATTGGAAGGCAACCAACAATGGCGACAACAAATTACCGAGCGGTCAAAAGAAGTGGCAAAAAGAGGTTTTACGCCGGCGGTATTTCAGTCAAAACTGGAAAGAGTGAATGACAAATTCTTACGATATAGCATCTGGACGGTGGAAGCCCCTGCTAATCAATCCGGTAAAAACTATGCAACCTTTGATTTAATGTCTGATGGGTTGAGCGGAAACTATATTTCGACCAAAGTGTTTTTGCAATGAAAGACACAGAGAGCGTCAACATCAAGCAAGATTTGGCACTCTCTTAACCACATTTATTTCTAATCTTCTTCTGCTCGTTTATTCAGAGTTGTCCAACCGTTTTGCCAATCCAGATATTCAAGCCCGCTGAAGTTCTTTTTGTAGTCATAAACCGACGGCTCGAAATAGGCGTAGCCGGGATAGTAATAGCGACAACCGATTTCGATTGAGTACCGGATTGCTTCCAACATGGTGTAGATTCCCAGACTGCGTTTTGACTCTGCTAAATCAAACATGGCATAGACCGCCGAGGTTGCCGTTTCGCCAATATCGAGAAAACTGGCGGCAAGCAATTTATCAGATGAATAACAGCAGATTTCGACATTGCGGCAGGGTATATCGGGAGAGCCAGAGATAAAATCATAGAGCGAATCGGGGACGTTTTCGGTGAAGCGGTCTCGGTGTTGATAAAACAATCGCTTCTTCTCCCAGTCTATTTTCGTATCTCTGATGATGAGCGCGACATCACGATTCTTCGCCAGTGTGCGTTTTTGACTGCGCGACAGGGTGAAGCGTTGCAAATCAATTCTGAGCGGCATGACGGTACAGAAGCGGCTGCGATGAAATGCCAATGAGTAACGAAAGAAATAGGTTCCGAAGTGTCGCCAGCCCTGTGACCACAAGTTGTCCATCTTGGGAGAAGATACTTGTAGACGCTCAAAGGAATCATTAACGAATATCACTGGCTTATTGAAGATGTTGGATAGAGTGAACGGCAAGGACATTTCCGAAAATGTCCTTGCCGAGTTATATGTTGAACATTATGCAGGCGTTCCGCAGTTGGCGCAGAACTTCGATCCGGCTGGTACAGGCGTTTGGCAATTACTACAGGGTTGCGAAACCATAGTTTGCCCGCATTCGGAACAGAATTTCGCGCCCGCCAGCACCGGCGATTGGCACTTGGGACAGGGCACGGTTGCCGTCTGCGCCGCTTGTTGCGTTGCCCCGCAGTTGGAGCAGAATTTTGACCCCGGTTGTAATGCCGAACCACACTTGACGCAAGGCACAGTTTGGGTTCCGGCTCCGCCTTGTTGTCCCTGCCCGAATGCGCCAGCCATCATCTGCCCGTAGCCCAAGCCTAGCCCTAAGCCCATGCCTGCGCCCGCCGCGCCACCGGGATTTTTCGCCGCATCGGGGATGGATTGCGCCGCTTTGTACTGCATATAGGCATTCATATCGCCAATCACGCCCATGCTGGAACGCTCGTCAATCATCTTCTGCACTTCTTCCGGCGGTGTGATGGCGGAGATGATGAAGTCTACAAGTTCAAGTCCCTGCTTGCCGAAATCGTCTGCAACGCGGGCTTTCACACCGGCGGCAATTTCATCGTAATAAGCTGGCAAATCGAAAACGGTCTTGAGGTTTTCGCCCAGCATATCATTCAATCGCGCCACGATGATGTCGCGCATAAACGAGTTGATGGCTTCGGTGGTAACGATGCCTCGCGTACCGACAACGGAACCAACGAAAAGTTGTGGGTCGGCAACGCGCAACGAATACTTACCGAATGCCCGCAAACGCACAAACCGCAGTTCGGAATCGCGGAAAGTTATCGGCTCTTTAGTTCCCCATTTCAAATCCTGAAAGGTCTGGCGACCAATGAACATGACGCTTGCCTGAAAGGGCGATTTGCCGCCAAAGGGAATCGAAAGAATGGTTGTTAATAAGGGTAAATTCATCGTCGTCAGCGTATGCCGACCGGGACCGAAGGTATCGAGCGCCTTGCCATCGCGGAAGAAGACGGCGCTTTGATTTTCCTGCACGATGAGTTGTGCGCCCATTTTAATATCCGAAGAACCGCCTTCGGGAATGCGGTGTACAAGCTCCGTACCGGAGTTGTCAAAATACTGTAAAACTTCAATAGCCATCTTTATTCTCCTTAGTAGTCTAACGAGTCTAGCGAGTCTTGAGAGTCCAGAGAGTTTGGAGAGTCAAGCCGTAGTAGTGACTGTTTCTTACTCAAAACCATATTCAAACTCTACAACCGGCGCTGTCACTCGCTAGACTCTCCAAACTCTCTGGACTCTCAAGACTCGCTAGACTTTTATACTTTTTTCGTAACTTTGATATTTCCTGATGTCGTCTTAATTTTCAATGGTTGCCCGCCAATACCGACACGACCGGCTGCCGTTGCCGATCCCGGCGCTCTTTTGACCTGGATGCCTAAGCCCTGTACATCAATCGTACCGGAAACAGTTCCGGCATCGAGTTCGGCATTGATTTCCGATTTGAATTTCACGTCAATATCACCGCTGACGCTTTCAAAGGTGAGCGCATCAGCCGAGGTTGCCGTGCTGTTAATAATGGCGCGGGTATCGCCCTGCGTGTTATTGGTCTTGATATTTGCGCCATTGACCTCATTCAGTTCAATTTTGCCGCTTGAAGAAGTAATCGTAATGTCGCCGCTTGCCTGTGAAAGCGTTATATCGCCGCTCTGTGTGTTGGCAGTTATACCGCCCTTAATCTTCGCTAATTCAATGGCTCCGCTCACTGATTTTATATCAACCAGCGCATCAATATCTGTTACCTTGACTTTTGAACTGACCACCTCGACCCGCGCTTGTCCGAGGCTACGGGGCAGCTTGATTTCATAAGCCAGATCAATGTTTGACGGGATGATTGACGGCGATTTCAGTATCAAATTATTGCCTATGGTTGAAAAACCAATTTTCACCTCTTTGCGTTCGGCGCTAGTGCCGCCCTTCTTAATGACCTTAACCGAGGCGCTTGTGTCGTCTGTGCCTTCTATGGTGACATCGCCACGGAGATTATTCAGCGAAAATTTGGCGCTGGCAATCAACGGAAATTTTGCTGTAACAATCGTTTCCTCATCGTTCACAATTGCCATCTCTTCGGGCAAAAAGGCTTCCGAAGAGGTTGGAATTTCCGGCGTTGAAGGTTTTGCCGGAATGCTGATGGTGCGTTTTGAGCTTTCGGTAGAACGGGTAAAAAAGAGCGTCAAAGCGATGATAAGCAGCAAAGCGACGCCACCCGTAATGAATAAGACATTGCGCGATGGTAAGGACTGCCTATGTGCCAGCGACTGCGTATTAAAATGCGATGGCGGCTTGGCTTCCGGGGGCGTCGTGTCGTAAGCATTCACCGATTTCCCGGTCGGGCTAGTGGTTTTAGCAGAGCGAAAATCGGTGGTCTGATTTTGATTGCCAAACGCATCAGAAAAGACTCGGGTTTCTGAAGTGACAGTTGAAGCCGGGATCGCGTCAGGTTTCATATGCCGCGAAGTGTCGGCGTTTCGCTGAGGAGAATCGGCAACGCCGGTCACTTTTGCGTTGACCGCTTCCGGCAGCGTCGCAGGCGCATCGCTATCCGCCACCAATGCTCCGCACTGGCGACAAAACTTCTGTTCTTGAATTACATCTGTACCACAATTGGCACACTTCATTACCAATTCTCCATCTTCCCTTTCAGGATGTGCTGCTAGTCGCTGACCTCACAAGCAACTAACTGAACAACGGTTTGCCTACCGGACGACCTTGCCCATATTCGTTGATGGCTTTGTAGCGATCATCAAAGGTGCGGTCAAACGCATCTATCGTTTCGATCAACTTTGCGCTTGCTTCTTTCAACCCCTGTGCCGAGTCGCCCTCTGTTTTCAATGCCGTCGCCGCCGCTTCAATGGCTTCCGCTTTTTCTACTAACGACAGGTCAAAGCTATAAATCAGGTCAAGTTCTGCTTCCTCAATCTTCACCTGATCGAAAAATCCGGCATAGCCATAACTGGCAAAGCGCACCCGATTTTCGATTTTGTCGAGTTTTTTCAAGGCATTGTCAACGGCGGTGGTTTCAAAAAGCCTGCCCGTATGCGTCAATTCTTTCATAAAATCGGTAAGCGGCGCTTTTATCGCCCGCAGCCGATTTGCCAGACTCTCGCGGTGCATCTTATCCAAATCGCGGCGACGTTCCTTATCTACATAGCCGCTATAGCCGGGAATTTTATCCGCCAGTCTCTCAAGCCAATTCTTTTCTTCACTCATAGTCACTCACCCTCCAAGTAAGACATTTCTACAAGGCGCTGCCAAGACGTTTATCATTATGGTTTACTGACAATTGTACGAAAATCTTTTGCATCACGATTTAGATGATTTTCAGGCGTTCGTCGTCGCTTGTTCCTTATCAGCTTTTTCGGTCAGCGATTCTAAATAGTCATCATAAGCCCGCCGGTCTTCAGAAGCCATATCACGGATATAGACGCCGACGTTCCAGTTCAAGTTGTCGTCCGCCTTTTTGTACCACGCCGCAAACCCGTTAAGGCTTACCGTCTTTTCGGGTAAGTCCACTTCCAATTCGAGTTTGTTTTTGAAAGCGATGGTGTGGTCACGGATGATACTCAATTGTCCGGTGCTGACGGTTCCGGTTCTAATCCGCAATCCCTGTTGTCCGGTGTCTAAGACTACCCCTTCGATTATGCGCGAGCGATGCCCTTCATCGTTTTGATCCACAATGGTTAATCGCATGGGCAACGGTTCGGGCGGCGGCGGCACCAAACGCTGCTCTTTCGTTTCGTCAAGATCGCCAGTCTGTTGAATGGACTCTTCAAGTTTTGCGCCATCAAGACTACAGAACCGATGGGTTTCAGCGTATATCTTATGACAAGTCGGGCATTCCTTCATAAAACCTCCGGCTTACCTATGCTATGCAATAGGCAAGCTGTTTTACCTCTCTATTAGTGTACTAAATACCGACACAAAAAGATATATAGAGCAACCATCAAGCCACAAGTCGGCAAACAGCCGGTTTTCAGGCTTCCTGTTACAATGGAATGTTGCCGTGTTTCTTCGGCGGATTGGCGTCGCGCTTATTCTCCAACAGGTCTAAGGCGCGAATCAGCTTCTGCCGGGTATATTTCGGCTCAATCACTTCATCTATAAAACCGCGTTCCGCCGCAATGTAAGGGGAGGCGAACTTGTCGCGGAACTCTTCGGCACGCTGTTTCGCTTCCTCCGTCGAATCCGTCGCTTGGGCAATCTCCCGACGATAGAGAATGCCTACTGCGCCATCTGCGCCCATGACGGCGATTTCCGCCATCGGATATGCCAAATTGACATCGGCGCGAATGTGCTTGCTCGCCATGACGCAATACGCGCCGCCATAAGCCTTGCGGGTAATAACGGTTATCTTCGGTACGGTGGCTTCCGCAAAAGCAAAGAGCAGTTTCGCGCCATGTCGGATAATGCCGCCATGCTCCTGATTCACTCCGGGCAGAAATCCCGGCACATCTTCAAAAGTGATGAGCGGAATGTTGAAACAATCGCAGAAGCGCACAAATCGCGCCGCTTTTACCGAAGCATCAATATCGAGAACTCCGGCAAGGTACGCCGGTTGATTGGCAACGATGCCAACAGAACGCCCGCTTAAGCGAGCAAAACCGACGACGATATTTTTGGCATAGTGTTCGTGAACTTCAAAAAGATAGCCGTCATCCACGACGGTATGAATGATGTCCCGAATGTCATACGGCACATTGGGCGATTCCGGCACAATAGTATTGAGTTTTTCGTCAATGCGGTCAACCGGGTCTGTCGAAGGCAGACGCGGCGGGTCTTCGAGATTATTGGACGGAATGAATGATAAGAGTTCTCGAATGGTTCGCAGACAGTCTTCATCATTCTCTGAGGCAAAATGAGCGACGCCGGAAACCGCATTATGAGTCATCGCGCCGCCAAGTTCTTCCTTCGTAACTTCTTCGTGAGTCACAGTCTTAATCACATCCGGTCCGGTGATAAACATATAGGACGATTTTTTGACCATGATATTGAAATCGGTAATCGCCGGTGAATAGACCGCACCGCCCGCGCAAGGTCCCATGATTGCAGAGATTTGCGGGATAACGCCCGATGCCAGTGTATTGCGAAGAAAGATGTCCGCATAACCGCCAAGGCTGACAACGCCCTCTTGAATGCGAGCGCCGCCCGAATCGTTCAGCCCGATCACTGGAGCGCCGACTTTCATCGCCATATCCATGACTTTGCAAATCTTTTCGGCATTGGTTTCGGATAGCGAGCCGCCAAAAACCGTGAAATCCTGCGCAAAGACAAAGACGCGCCGCCCATCCACCAGCCCATGACCGGCGATGACGCCATCGCCCGGAAATTGCTGTTCCTGCATTCCGAAATCGAGGCAACGGTGTTTTTTGAAGCGGTCGAACTCTTCAAAGGTGTTATCGTCGAGTAAAAATTCGATACGTTCACGCGCCGTCATCTTTCCGGCAGCGTGTTGTTTTTCGAGCCGGTCTGGTCCCCCGCCGGCTAATGCGGCGGCGTTTTTCTCGGCTAGCTTTTGCAATCCTTCTGAGATTGGAGTTTTTACTTCCACCTTTTTTTCAGATGTCGCCATTCTCTTTCGCTCCCCATTCTGTGCGCTTTCGTAATTTATTGTTGCAGGGCAGAAGTGTATCAAAGAGACGAACATGAACCAAACGGCAGAGCATTGTCTTTTCTGGCATTGATCTGAAAGGGTTTTGACGAATTGTATTGACACGAATAGCAACCTGACCCACTATCGGTGCGTGTAGGAATCGGCTAACCGATTCCCTATTCACACACAAGTTATTGCCTCCCTTCAACATAGTCACGCCCTCAATCTTCTCCCGATGCAGCACATAATGGATTTATGAATCTATCTGATAATCCCGATAACCCTTCACGGCTGACTAAATTATTCTGGATAACCGTTGCGGTCACACCGGCGTTGATCGCTCTGCGAGGCGTTTTCAGTTCTTCAAGCATTTTCTATGTCCGCGATCTGGCGAACTATTTCTATCCGAATTATCTATGGATGCGTCAGGCTCTTACTGCCGGACATCTGCCCTTATGGAACCCGGATGCCGGAGCCGGTTACGCCAATATCGGTGATCCTTCGTTTCAACTCTTTTTTCTACCGACGCTATTCTTGCGTTTTCTGTTGCCCGAATCAATAGGCTTCAATTTCATGGTCGCCTTTCCTTTTGTGGCAGCTGCCATCGGCACATTTCTATTTCTTAAACGCCATGTCGCCTTATCATCGGCGGCGCTTGGCGCGATTATCTTTTCGGTTTCGGGACCGTTGTTGTCATCATCCAACAGCATCAATCCATCAACTACAGCATCACTGTTGCCGTGGCTGCTGTGGGCGACGGATCGCTTAATCGAAAAACGAACCATTGGCAGATTCAGCATTTTATCGCTGCTTTTTGCGCTGGCTTTTTTTGCCGGACAGCCGGATATGCTCGCTTGGGCGGCGTTGCTCGTCATCTTGTACACGGGGTTTGCCATAAGGGTACAAGACGACAACCGGCAAACGATAGTAGGACGAATGTTGGTGGTCATCGGTAGCGGAGCCGTTGGGCTTTTGCTGTCAGCGATTCAATTCCTGCCGTTACTGGATGTCATGGGACGTTCGCACCGGGGGTCGGGAACGATGGCGGATGGCTGGTCAATCCATCCGGTTAGCATCATTCATTTTTTCGTGCCGACGCTGTTCAGCAGTCCTCTTGATCCTACGTCTCATTTGCATCCGTGGCTGTTTCAACTCAACCATGGTCGGGAACCTTATCTGATTTCCCTCTACCTTGGCGTTACAGCATTGCTTTTAGGGTTGTTCGGGGCAACGGCAGGCAGACCGCGACGTTGGGCTAATTTTTGGGTTATCAATTTCGCCATCTTTTTTGTGCTATCGCTTGGCTACTATACGCCGATTTATAAAGGGTTACGGGAAGGCTTACCGTTACTTGGATTTTTCCGTTATCCATCAAAGCTGACAATTTTTATGGCATTCGCATTAGCCGTTCTGGCGGCAAGCGGCTTTGAAGCAATAGCCGGATTTCGTGAACGCCTTGAGAAGAGACGTGGGCTATGGATTCCGATGTTGGTTGCCGTCGTTCTCGTAATACTCTCTGCCTTTAGTAGCATACTGGTAATCGGTTTTCCTGAGTCAGCAGGCTCGCTGCTGACCAAGGTAGCGAGCAGCCTTAGCCTGGATAATTCGACAGCCGCGATGAGCGATCTGGTTTATGAATTGAAGCAAAGTTCGCCTCGTTTAGCCGGATTGGCTTTATTCACGGCAGCGTTATTATGGATTGGCGTGTCGAAACGCAATGAGGCAAAGGTAGCTCGTCAGGCGCTATTTGCAGCTATCGTTTTCGATCTGCTGATGGCGAATGCTTCGCTCAACCCGACCATTCCGGTTGCGGAGATTAGCAAGCCGCAATGGGTGGCAGCGACCCGTTCTCATCCACAGGATAGGGTCTTCCTTGACGAACAATCGTCGTTCTCACCTGCACCGCTAATGCCGGACTTCACATTTTATGTGCCGCCGGATATGTCTTTGGCAATGGCAGACACCGCATATCATTCCATTATCCCATATAATGCCATCCGTTTTGGGCTTCGGGATGCGCTGATTGTGGATGTTACCAAATTGCGTCCGCAGGAGTACACGCAATTGATTAAGCTCTTCCGAACAAAGGATGCCGAATCAAGAGCGAGGTTTCTGCAAAGAACCGGAGTACGATATTTTTTACAAGCAGTGCCGCCAGCCTGTGAGTCGAGAGTCGTGGAGCCAGTGCCAACTTTTGGTAACGATAAGTTCGCGCTCTATGAAGCAAAAGAGGTTGCGCCACGCGCTGCTATCGTAGGACAAGCGGAAATTGAGCCGAATGCCGGCTCACAATTTGAAAAACTCTTTGCGGCGGATTTCGACCCTGACAAAAGCATTCTACTATATAACGCGCCGCCTGAACCCGCAGGCATAGCCGGACAACCAACGGCTGCCGCCGCAGATATTATCGAAGCAAAGCCATCGGCAGTGACCGTGAAAGCAACCGCTTCGGAAGGTGGCGGTTATCTGCTGTTACGCGATTCTTTCGACCCGAACTGGCAAGTCGAAGTAGACGGAATGCGAGCGCCTTTGCTAAAGGCAAATGGCTTATATCGGGCGGTGCGGCTTGCGCCCGGTGAACACCTGGTGCGCTTTGCCTATCGTCCCCGTCCGCTCTATTGGGGCGCGGCAATATCAGGCATGACCGCCTTCCTGTTGCTGTTCTTATGCTGGCGCAGCAGAAGAGTGACGCAGACAGTAGCAGCAGTCGAAGAGAAAGCGCCGGAATTACTGGTCTGCGAAAATTGACAGAACAGGCGGGATAGCTGCGCGTGAGTTACAGATTCGGCAAGCTGGCAAGAAACTCTCGCGCTACGGTTTTCACATCGCGGCGTTCGGCATCAACCTGATAGTTGAGTTGTCGCATAACTTCATTACTCATGGTTCCGGCAAGCCGGTTTATGACGGCTTCGAGTTCCGGGTAGCGTTTGAGGATTTCACCGCGCACTATCGGCACAGCTTCATACGGCGGGAAATAGTGTTTATCGTCTTCGAGTTGAACCAAGTCCAGTTTGTTGATTAGTCCATCGGTTGAATTTCCGGCAATTACATCCACCTGATTATTTGCCAACGCCTGATAAGAAAGCGATAAATCCATCTCTTTCGGAGTCTGTGAAAATTTCAGATTATAGGTCTGCGAAAATCCGGCATAGCCGTCCTTTCTTGACATAAAATCCTGTCCGAATCCGGCTTGTAATTTTGGCGAAAGCGGCGCAAGGTCAGAGATTTTTTGTAAAGTAAACCGCTTGGCATCTTCGCCGCGAACGAGAATCGCAAAGGTATTATTGAAGCCCAGAGGTTTGAGGACTTGTAAGGCAAATTCATCGGCATATTGTTGTTTGACGCGGTTGTAAACTTCCTGCGAATCGGTTATCGGTTCGTTATGCAAAATCGCCGTAAACGAAGTGCCGGTATATTCGATATAGGCATCCATCGTCCCGGCGACTAACGCCCGATGGCAGAGGTCGCCACCCAATTCAAACTTCCTTTCGACAGCTATATCGGTGCGGGTTTCGATCAGTTGAGCGAGAATTTCACTGAGAAGCACCTGCTCGGTGAAATCTTTTGAACCGATAACGATGCGCTCTTTTGTGGTTGTCTTTGAAAAAAAGAAAAAGCCCAATGGTACAAGAATGAATAGGATTGTGGCGGTGGCAAAAAGTAAACTTCTACGCTTCTTCGTCAGGCTGATAGATTCCACTTTGAGCCGCTTGCCGATAAAGCCAAATAGCGCGTCTGCCAGCAATGCCATCACGGTCGCTGGAATGCCGCCTGCCAGTATCAGATAATTGTCGTTCATTCGCAGACCGCGAAAGATGTACGTCCCTAACCCGCCCGCGCCAATGGCGGCGGCAATGGTCGCGGTGCCGATGGAAATTACGGTAGCGATGCGGACGCCGGCAAGAATGACATTTAATGCTAAGGGAATCTCTACCTGTGTGAGCAATTGCCAATCGGTCATGCCCATTGCCCGCCCGACTTCTTTCAGGTTCGCATCAATTTCGGTTATGCCGGTATAGGTATTTCTAATTATCGGTAGAATCGAATAGAGAAACAGCGCAATAATGGCGGGCAATTTGCCAATGCCATACGAGCCTAAAATAGTAATGAGAAAGCCAAACAGCGCAAGGCTGGGAATGGTTTGCAGAATATTGGCAAGCGCCAGAACCGGCTTCACCAGATAAGCGCGCCGCGTCAGCAGAACTCCCAACGGGATGGCAACCAAAGAGGCAAGAAGAACGGCAACCGCAACAAGCAATAGATGTTCAAGCGTCAGCGCAAGGATTTCTGAGCGTTGATTGAAAAAAAACCGGATGAAGTGTTTGAGGTTCTCCATTGTTATTTGAGAACGATGCTACGCACAATGCCAAAGAAGGCGCGTTCCGGCAAGGTTTTTCTGAGCGTTAGAATCATCGCCGAGTTAGCCGCATAGCGCATTTTCCAACTTCCGTCTGTGGCGGCGCGGAAAATCACTTTGGCAACGGCTTCAGGTCCTGGCGCGGTTTCTCCCGCTTTTTGCATATTGGGCATTGCCTTGTTGACAAATTCATCATAGACCGGCAAATCGGGGCGCGACATGACTTCCATTGAACGATCATAGAAGTCGGTCTTAATCGGTCCCGGTTCAATAATTTTCACACGGATATTGAACGGTTGCAGTTCAAATTGCAGCGATTCGGAAAAGCCTTCCACCGCCCATTTCGTTGAGTGGTAAAGACTGTAAAGCGGAAAGGTGATGCGCCCGCCCATCGAGGCGACATTGATAATGATGCCGTCGCGCCGCTGTCGAAAATAGGGCAGGATTTCGCGGACGACATTCATTACCCCGAAGACATTGGTTGAAAATTGTTTTTCAATCTGCTCCGGCGTTGACGCTTCAAACGCGCCGACCAGACCATAGCCCGCATTATTGACAATCGCATCAATCGCGCCAAATTGCTTGAGCGTTTCCTTGATTGCGCTCTTGATGGAATCAGTGTCGGTAACATCAAGTCGCAGACAGGATAAATTCTTCATATCGGCAAGGTCTGTCGCCTTCTCCGGCGTTCGCATGGTCGCTGCTACTTGCCAGCCTTGCTGTTGAAAATAGATTGCCGTTGCTTTGCCAATGCCGGTGGAACTGCCTGTAATCAAGACCGTTTTGCTCATCGCGCCTCCTTAGCGGTTTAGTTTATTGCATAGCGAACTTCATCAAGCTGCGTCACCCTGCCCTCTTCCGTCAACTTTTCGAGATGGGCGATTGTCGAACGTCGCGCCAACGGGTGCAGTTCCGGCTTCACGTCGGTATAAGCGGCGGGAACAATGTCATCGAGAGTCGTTGCGCCCGCTTGTATGGCGTCGAATATCTTATTTTCGCGCATCGTGCGATGGACAAGATACTCCGCGATCTTTTCTCGCGCCATAGCAATAGCCGGACCGTGTGCGCCAAAAAGCGCGGTCAGTTTCGGCAAATCGAGCAAACGCCGTAAAGAATCGAAATACTGTTTCATATTGCCTTCCGGCGGGTCTATGACGACTGTACCGATACCGACGACTAAATCGCCGGTTATCACATAGCCTAAATTCTCTTCATAGAAACAGAGATGCCCGCGAGTGTGTCCCGGTGTATGCAAGGCGCGAAGCCGCCAGCCCGGTTCGCCCTCAAGTTCAAGCAAGTCGTTGTCTTGAATGTGGCGGGTGATTTCAACCTGTCCTTGCAGCCGTTCGGCAGTTAAAGGATGCGCCGCCACCGGAACGCCCAGCCGTTTGCTCAGATAGTTGATGCCGCCGACGTGATCGGGATGATGATGTGTGGCGATAATTTCGCGCACGTTTCGCCCTTCGGCAATCAGGCTGTCAATCAATTCATCTAAAGCCTGTTGCTCCTCTTCATAGGGCGAAGCAGGGTCAATCACGATTAACTTTTTTCCGCCGATAATATAACAATTGGTATGTGTAGCAGGAGGCAGAGTTGGCGTTTTCACCGGATAGAGAAAGAAGCCCGGTTTGAACTCAATACGACGAATGGTGCCGCGATTGGCTTCAGGAATAGCGGTGAGCGCCGCTTGCAAAATTTCAGGATTTTTGGCATTTGCCGCCAGTGTGCGTAAGATATGCAAGGTTGGCGGAGCCATCATCGCTTCGCCGCTTTGCCACATTTCAAAGGCGATTTGCGGGCGAATCCACTCTCCTTCCGCGAGTTCGCCTTTTTCGATTTGCGGCTCTTGATTATCCGCGAGCCACGTAAAGTAGAAACAGGTGTCGAACCGACGCGGAGCCATTGGCGGCGTCACCCAACGTCCGGCAGCTTGCAGAGTTGCCGCGTCAATCTCAAGTTGGTTTTCTTCGAGAACCTGTTTGAAGGTCTTTGCCCCTTGGTCGAGAGCCTGCCGTTCGGCTTGGCGTTGCGCTGGTGTAAGGTTATCTGCGCTAGTAGTTAGAAGCACACCGGTCTCTTCAAAGAATTCGCGCACAGCGGCGGCTCGCATGATGGAACTCTCTTCGTCCTCAGCATTTTGCACGGGAATTTCCAAATCGCCCGCATCCACTTGTCCGCCGGGAAAAGCGTGAAATCCGGGCATAAACATCAATTTTGCGCCACGTTTCACCCAGTACACTTTGGGGTCGTGACGGTCTTTCAAAAGAATAATGGCTGCTGCATTTTTTGGTATTGCTGTCATAGCGGCACACTATAGCACGAAGGCGGCGAAAGATTGAATTGAGGTGAGGATTTCAGCAATTTTTGTTACTCTGATTTCATCTCATTTTACCGACAGAAGGAAGAAAACATGGCAACACTTGGCAGGGCAATTGCAATCGCGGCAGCAGCGCATCAGGCGCAATTGGATAAATCGGGGAAAGCATATATTCTGCATCCGCTCAGAATGATGTTCAAAATGGCGACGGATGAAGAGCGGATGGCGGCTATTCTGCACGATGTCGTTGAAGACAGCGATTGGACGCTTGACGGATTAAGACAAGAAGGCTTTTCCGAAGAGGTGCTATTAGCGGTTGACAGTTTGACCAACCGCGATGGCGAAAATTATGAGCAATTTATTGAGAGAGTAAAACAGAACCCGCTTGCCATTCGGGTAAAGATTGCCGACCTTGAAGATAATATGGATATGCAACGCCTCAGCCAGTTTGGGGAAAAAGAGGTTGAGCGATTGAAAAAATATCACCGTCACTGGCTTGAATTGAAGAGGTTTTGATTTGACAATCACTAAAGAGCAGAGATAACCTTTCTGCCATCAAGTTTTTTGCTAATGCAAGAACAACTAACGTCTTCTCACCGATGGCGCTCTTCGAGATGAGTTTGGACGTATGAAGAGTACAGGCTTTGCAGAAAGGTAGACTTGAAGCAAAGCTGCCATGAAGTAAAAAGCGAATTTGCCTTTTCGGGCTTCATCTGCCTTTTCGGGCTTCATCTGCCTTTTCGGGCTTCATCTGCCTTTTCGGGCTTCATCTGCCTTTTCGGGCTTCATCTGCCTTTTCGGGCTTCATCTGCCTGAGA
>Ga0187894_10002050_pt1 | contig 24717 bp, 22 predicted proteins | sample GBC1701081metaG_FD_136650 | JGI IMG/M metagenome (GOLD analysis project Ga0187894, IMG submission 136650) | White microbial mat communities from a lava cave in the Kipuka Kanohina Cave System on the Island of Hawaii, USA - GBC170108-1 metaG ... | reverse complement strand
TTCATCATAATCGGCCCGATAATGGCAGCCAGGCTCATTAAACTTGTAAATCCTCCCTGCAATTCGCCCTGTTCGTTAGGCGGAATAGCAGTTGACATAATTCCCTGTAAAGCCGGGCCCGCAATGCTACCCAAACAATATACCACAGTAACAGGGTACATCATCCAACCTTTTGTGGCGAGCCCGTACAATAAAAAGCCGATCGCGTACAGCCCGATTCCAACATACACACTTCGCTCCCGCCCCAGCTTCGGGATGATAAACCGGATCAATCCTCCCTGGATGATTGCAAAAGCTGCACCTACTACCATGAGCGAAGCCCCTATCTGCCTGGGCGACCATTGAAATTTTTCAATTACATAGAACGACCAGTTCGTTTGAACCGCATGCGCTGAAACATAGATGAACGCCAGTGCCAAAAACAATCCGGCAATAACCGGAAACCGCGTAATCTGTTGTAAGGTGCCAATCGGGTTTGCGCGCTTCCATTCAAACTTCCGCTTGTTTTCTTCTTTTAAAGATTCAGGCAAAATAAAAAACCCAAACAACCAGTTAAGAATCGTGAGCCCGGCACAAGCATAGAAAGGTGCTCGCAGTCCAACGTCAGCCAGAAAACCGCCAATAACAGGGCCCAGGATAAACCCAAGACCAAAGGCTGCTCCAATTATTCCAAAATTCTGTGCACGCTTTTCAGGTGTGCTGATGTCAGCAATGTACGCACCAGCAGTTGTGAAACTCGCTCCCATCACACCGGCAATGACCCGACCGAGGAATAACCACCATAATGAGGGAGCCAATGCGAGAAACAGGTAGTCAACAGCGAATCCAAAAAGGGATGCCAGCAACACCGGCCTTCTCCCGTAGCGGTCGCTGAGTCCTCCCATAATGGGCGCACACACGAATTGCATGATGGCATAAGCTGCGAGCATCCATCCTCCTACTTTAGAAGCATAGCTAACGGCATGAGGTGTGTCGGCAGTTAAGCCAGCCAATTCAATAATCAAATTGGGCATAACCGGAATGATGATCCCGAAACCAATCACATCAATTAACAGGGTAACAAAAATAAAACCAAGAGCCGGGGTGCCTTTGCCGAGCATGTGTATAATTTTAAATCAAGATAACGGACTTCCATAAGAATCATAGAATTTCATAGTTAGGAGTTAGAATTCGGAGGATTACAGTTGATTTTAACTCTAAATCCTATATTCTTTTTTTCAGGCAAATCGGCATGTAACGTGTTAAACCCGGTTTTCGTCTAAGCTATAAAAATGTGATTGTTCTCATGCAACCTCATAGCCTAAGTCCTTGTCTGTAGACCGTAAAGCCATAACCATGAAAAAAATACTATCCCTGATTACTGCAATTCTGCTGATTACTTCCGCATCAATTGCTCAAAAGCGTGAAACCCGCGATGTTTCAACTTTCACTAAAATTTCTTTTCGGTCGCCCGGCAAAGTATATGTGAAACAAGGAAGCCCGCAGAAAGTAGAAATAGAAGGCTCTGCTGAAATACTGGAGAAAATTAAAACTAAAGTGGAAGATGGAAAACTCAGTATTGGACCTGAGGAAAAGTGGTATAACTGGAATTGGGGCAATGATGACAAGATTACAGTCTATATAACTGTGGCCAATATTGAAACACTCAGCGTGAGTGGCTCTGGCGATTTAATTGCTCAAACTAAAGTAACAAGTAATAACCTGAAATTGAATGTAAGTGGTTCTGGTTCGCTGCAAGCCGAGATAGATGCAGCCGAGGTAGATGCAGATGTCAGCGGCTCAGGTAACATGGAACTGAAAGGGAAATGCAAGAATTTCACTTCCGACATCAGTGGTTCTGGCAGTGTTTCACTAGAGGCAACTATTTCTGCCCAGGCAGATTTTGACATTTCTGGCTCTGGAGAAGTGAATGCCACAGGGTCGTCACAATTGGTAAAGGCTGAAATTACAGGTTCTGGAAAAGTACTGGCCGCCAATTTTGTAACAGATACATGTGAAGTACGGATTAGTGGATCGGGCGATGTGGAAATCAATGTAAAGACCGAACTGGATGCGCGCATCACCGGAAGCGGAACAGTTTCTTATAAGGGTAACCCGTTACGCGTAAATTCAGATTCAAGCGGAAGCGGTAAAGTGAGGAAATTATGATTCCGTCACCCAGCCTGTCTATTGGAAAAATCAACCTATTGCGAAGCGTAACACGTGATTACTCTTCTTATTTTTAAGGTATTCCACACAGTTTAAAACTGTGTTGTCTTCTTCTCTGCGCTCAGCATACCAATTATATTTTTGCTTTGCGTAACTTCAATACTTAATTTCAGGCTATGAAAGGAATTCTTTTTCTCACGTTACTTTTATTATTAACAAACTTTTGCAATGCACAGGCTTTTGACAAGAGTATGCTGCAGGCCCGGGAAGAGTTTAATAAAAACTCGAAAAAACTTAATAAATCTGAATCTAAAAAAGCTAAAAAAAATTCTCAGGCATTGAATGACAGCAAATCAAAAAAGAAAAAGAATAAATTATCCAAAAGAAAAAGAAGCTCTGAAATACGGTAAAGTTTAGCCCTGATGTTTGATCAGGCCCCTCACGATTAAAAACTGCCCGACAATATACGTTGTCATAATCCAAAAGCCCGCCTGCGGCAATGACTCCAAGAACTTATTGATCGCAATCAATGAGTCAGATATCATAAATAAAATAGCTCCGCCAAATACCATAGCAAAGCTTGCGGTATTGGTTTTTCCAAAACGAAAGAGTGCTACCAATACCATGTATGTTAATACGCCTGCGTAAACAATTACCGGTATTTTCAAATCACCCAGGTGGTTATACAAGATGGTGATCAAGCCTGTACCCGATAAGACAATGGGTAGTGCAAATCGTATTTTTCGTAATCCCTGCAACCCATCAGCTGATTCTAAGCCTTGATGTTGCATATAGGTAAAAATATAAAACACGTGTGCTATTAAAAACGCTACTAATCCAAACATAAAAAAATCTGAGTTCAGGTGTTGAAGCATGAGCAGTACATCTCCTATACAGGAAAAAATAATTGCTACCGTGAGCGGAACAGATAATGTTTCATTTCTAGAACGTTGAGTTATCCAATAGTACAATCCCAGGGTAATCATAATGGATGGTTTGCAAATCAGATGTACCAACGGTGCATCCGCAAGGGATGCGATGATTTCTCCTGAGCTTACGGCCGCAAAAAGATATAAGAATATTTTTTTCATATCACGGAATCTGTTCCACATCACTGATCACTTCTGCATTCGTTGTGGAACGCGGGCGCCCTGTGTACTTCGTAAAGATTAAATACATAAATGCAAAAGCCGCCAGTAACCCACTCGTTAAAAATGTAATCAGGAAATTGGAAGGATCATTCCTATAAATAAACCCCGATGCAAAGGCTCCAATTCCAATGCCCATTTCCATAAAAATATACAAGCTGGAAATTCCTCTGCCTTTATGCTTTTCATCACTCAGGTCTGTAGCCCATGCAAACAGGGTTGGTGATGTCATCCCTTGCGCCAATCCGTATAATGAGATTGCAATCAACAGATCGCGTGGTGCTGAACCAAATCCCAAAGCCATCATGGAGATTGCCCCTAACGCACAAGAAACTAACAAAACACTTCTTCTGCCGTACCGATCAGAAGCCTTTCCCGCAATCAATCGTACCGATAAGGATGCAACCGTTAAAAACATAAAGGGTAATCCCTCATTCCTGATTCCAACGTATGCACAAAAATCGGGAACAACGGTAAACACGGCTCCATACGAGTAGGTAGTGAGCAACATGACAATGCATGTTATTAATACGCGCGGCTCAAGCAAATCACGTTTATGAATTTTTAACAGCTGCGTTGAAAACCCATGCTTTTGTTGCAGCGTTTCTTTCATACCAAACAAAACCAGGATGGATATGATGGCCAAAGCTGAGGAACAATAAAACATCACATTCAACCCAAAGTCATTGGCAATACCCGGGCCTACTGCTAATCCAGTCGCCATACCAACCGTTCCGGCAGTACCTAACAAACCCATGGCTTCTCCCCTTTTGTGTGCCGGAATAATATCTGACAAGTATGCGGTCAATCCTGTTGGTGTGAATCCTGTTGAAAAACCATGAATGAGTCTAAGAAATAAAAATCCTGCAACGGAAGATAAGACCGGGTACAACAAACTGATGAATACACACACAGATGTGCCGATGACCATCACAGGAATTCTTCCGACCTTATCTGCAATTTTTCCACTGAAGGGTCTGGAAATCATGGCCGTGATTGTGAACAACGAAATGATCAATCCTTTATACTCGGCACCACCCAGACTGGTAAGGTACGCTGGCAATTTTGGAATGATCATATTGAAGCTCGCAAAGAAAAGTACCGAGCTTAAACACAAAAGCCAGAATTGGGAGGTGTAGACTTTCTGAGAGGTAGCTGACACTGTTAAATTGATTCTGGATTCTGGAGACTCGATTCTGGCAAATAATCTTCTTCAGGCTCTTGTGATGTTCCATGTTGATATGGCTTCGTATGCTGGTCCTGAATCGCCCTGAGAAAGTTATTTAGTTTTCTGCCTAACAATGTTGCCTTTTGATGGAGTTGATTGTAAAGTTCTATGTCTATCAGCGATTTTGTTTCAAATAAAATTTCCAAATGATCGATTGTTTCATCATTGGATGAAAGTGCATAGATGATGAATTTGACATAATCGGCTTTGTAAAATCTTCTTCCATATCCTTCAACAATATTCGATCTTACTGATTTAATTGATCGCCTGATCTGCTGAGCTTCTTCAAATTGCTCAAATTGCGGAAGCTTCAGAGTCATTTCATGAATCTCGATACTTACTTCTCTTGCCAGTTGCCAGATCTCCAGTTTTTTATAACTCATATCTTTTGCACCAAATAGAAACCAAAATTAATAATCCAGAATCAGCATCCAGCATCCAGTAACCAGAATCCAGAATCCAGCATCCAGTATCCAGCATCCAGTAACCAGAATCCAGCATCCAGTAACCGGTAACCAGTGACATTACTTACTCACAGACTCCTCTTGCGCGCTCAATAAAAATGCTTTGATAAAAGCATCCAAATCCCCGTCCAATACGTTTTGAGCATCCGTTCGCTCTACGGCAGTTCTTGCATCTTTCACAAGCTTGTATGGATGCAATACATAATTCCTGATCTGGGAACCGAAATCAATTTTCATTTTGCCCGCTTCTACCTTGTCGCGCTCGGCATTTCGTCTCTCCATCTCCACCTGGAACAATTTCGACTTCAGCATTTGCATGGCGCGTTCGCGGTTAGCATGCTGTGAGCGTTCCACCTGACACACAATCACAATGCCTGAAGGCTTGTGTGTTAGCTGCACCTTGGTTTCTACCTTGTTCACGTTCTGACCACCCGCACCCCCTGAGCGAGAGGTTTGAATTTCAATGTCAGCCGGGTTGATTTCAATGTTGATGGTATCATCCACTTTGGGATATACAAATATGGAAGCAAATGAAGTATGCCTGCGACCATTTGAATCGAATGGGGAAATGCGAACCAGTCGATGCACGCCTATCTCAGACTTTAACTTTCCGTACGCAAACTCACCATCAATTTCGAGCGTAGCCGATTTAATTCCCGCTACTTCACCTGATTGATAATTAAGTTGTGAAACCGCGTACCCGCTTTTTTCTCCCCACATGATGTACATGCGGTTGAGCATATCGGCCCAGTCGTTACTTTCGGTGCCACCGGCACCGGGGTTTATTTCAATAATTGCACTGAGTTGGTCTTCTTCCCGGCTCAGCATTTTTTTGAATTCCAATTCTTCTACTGCTTTCTCCGTTTTGGCGTAATCGCGATCAAGCTCTTCATCGCCCACATCGCCTGCATCATGAAATTCATTGAGTACTTCAAGATCCTCAATGAGTTTGCTTACGCGTTCAAAGGCATCCGTCCATACTTTTTTGGTGCGGATATTTTTAAGCGTTACTTCGGCTTGCTTGGGATTGTTCCAGAAATCGGATTGATGGGTAATCAGTTCTTCATCTTTTACTTCAATGATTTTACGATCGTAGTCAAAGATACCGCCTAAGGGCGGCAACTCTCGTTTTCAGGTCTTTTAACTGTTCGGTAGTCATGAATTATTTAAATAATTCCAAATATAAGGTGAATTAGGGAAAATTTGAGGGTTAAGTATTTGTTGAGACCCCGGCACAAGGCCGGGGATCCATCACCTCGGTCAGTGTCCGCACAGACCGAAAATAGAAAGTGGTTTGTGAGGACACAAACCACGGTAATATGTGAAATCGATTTTGAATTAACTCTCTACTTTCTTCCCGGCATACAAGTCATACTCCAACAACCGACAATCAAGTTTGGCGGAATAGAACTCATACCTTCTGCTTGCTTTAAGGCCGATTTTTTTTGCGAGATCTAAATTGCCTGTAAAAATATAACCAGTATATCCCTGGCATTTCTTTTTCATGAAATCACCTATACGTTTATACGTTCCTTCCAATTCATTGATCTCACCCAAACGCTCACCATACTCAGGGTTAAAATATACTACACCCTTTTCTCCCTGCGGCACGTTGGTTTCTTCAAAATCACATACCGCAAACTCAATCAGGTCTTCTACCTCCGCCATTCCTGCATTGATTTTTGAAATGTTAATGGCATCTTCGTTGATGTCGGTAGCTATTACTTTCAAACCAGGTACTTCAGTTATTTGATCTTTCAGTTTTTGATATTCGCGGTGGTACTCAGCTATATCATAGCCAATCACATGCATAAACGAATAATTTTTTCGCAGCAATCCGGGCTTTCGGTTAGTCGCCATGAGCGCAGCTTCAATGGCAACTGTACCAGAGCCACACATAGGATTGACGAACGGTGACTTCCCATCCCACTTCGAGGCTAACACGGTAGCCGATACCAGCGCTTCCAGCATGGGTGCAGGGCCTGGCACTTTCCGGTAATTATGTTTGGACAATGTTTCGCCCGAAGTATCTAAAAAAATTTCTGCACTAATCTCCCACCAATATAAATTAATGACTACCCCATCCATCGCTGAGCCGGAGTCGGGACGTTTGGCTGTTTCTCTTCTAATCTTATCGGCTATCGCATCTTTTACCTTCACATTCGTGAACATCGTGTTGTTCACGCTGGGGTGATCAACGTGGCTCGTCACGGAAAAATAACCATCGGTTGAGATGAGTGTTTCCCACGGATATTTAAAAATCCGGTTATATAAATCATCCACACTATTACACCGAAATTCAAAAAGCGAATACAGGATCTGACTGGCGCAACGAAGATTTAAATTGAGTTTGATGCAATCATTTACCGTTCCATTTAATTCAACCCCTGTCGCAAAGGACTCAACAATTGTAAAGCCTAACTCCTCTACTTCCAATTTGAGCCAGGGGGTGAGGCGTTTGTTGCAGGTAATAATGATTTTGCTTGGGGTAGTGAAGATGCTCATTTCAACTCGAGTTGAGCAAAGATGCCGGAATAAATCCGGCATGACAATTAATTTTTAGGGATGTAAGGGGAAATATAACCATCAGCCTGAGGCTTCTCTTTATAAAAAGGTGAGCGATTATCTACAATGATCAGCCGGTATTTACGGCCTGGTTTAAAATAGGGTTTTTTAATAAAATATAACGCAGCGCCCCCGCCAACCAGCACAGTCGATGTTACCGCTACTCCTGAACTAACGGATGGTTCATCATTCTGAATAACTCCTGTATTCAGCAGTTCAGCAAGCGGCAGTAACACGCCCGCAGCCATCATGTACGCTCCCAGCTTTTGCGCGTAAGTGGCAGATTTACGCGCCCGAATGTCCAGTTTTGTAATCCGGTAATATACCACCGAATCAAAATTCATCATCAGTAGTGTGTCATTAAGGTCAAGGATACGCTGAACGAGAATTTCTTTATCCTGCTGGCGGGAAAAGTGAATAACATCGCCCTTCTGATAGCGCGCTAATACTTCTTCGTTCTTTAAAACAATCAATTGACGTTGTCCGGGAGCAACATTGTAAACGGTGCAGAATAAAATGAAGAGGATTACATTTTTACAATCCATCCAAAAGGATCGGGTTTAGTGCCACGTTTCATTCCTTCCAGTTCCTCGAACACACGGTTCGAAAATTTTCGGTCGGCAATAGGTGGAAGATAGTAATCTTTGTCTTCAAATCCGATCAATTCAATGTGCGCAATCGTGGCAGCCGTACCTGCACCAAAGGCTTCTTTAACTTTTCCTTTTTGGAAGCCTTCTATTAATTCATTTACCGAAATTCTTCTTTCCTCAACTTTCATTCCCCAATGGCGCGCTAATTTCAATACGCTATCCCGTGTGATACCTGCCAGAATTGAATCGCTTAATGCAGGCGTAACCAGTGCGTCTTCTATTACGAACATCACATTCATGGTTCCGGATTCTTCAATGTATTCGTGATTTTTTCCATCCGTCCAGATCAGCTGATGATATCCTTTATCTTGCGCAAGCTTGGCAGGATAAATTGCTCCTCCATAATTTCCGCCTGCTTTTGCATACCCCGTACCTCCTGCTCCTGCGCGTGTATAGTGAGTTTCAATACGAACTTTAACAGGCGTAGAATAATATGCACCCACGGGGCACAGAATAATCATGAACGTAAAATTCTCAGACGCTTTTATTCCAATATATTCATCGGCAGAAAACATAAAGGGCCTGATGTAAAGCGAAGACCCTGCTTCCGTTGGAATCCAGTCTCGATCAAGGTCAATTAGTGTGCTCAGGCTTTCCATGAACATTTCTTCCGGAATGTTTGGCATGCACATGCGCTCGGCAGAAATATTCATCCGGCTCCAATTATCGAGTGGCCGGAATACCAATGCATCTCCCTGTGCATTCGGGAATGCTTTCATTCCCTCAAAAATGGATTGACCATAATGCAAGGCAGGTGTAGCCGGGCTGACAGGCATATAGCCATACGGCATCACTCTTAAATTGCCCCATTCTCCATTCCGGAAATCGGCCATAAACATGTGATCGGTGTAAATTTTACCAAAGGGAATGTTGGAGAAATCGACTTCCGGTAAACGGGATTGCTTTACTTTTTGAATGTTGATTTTCTGCGTTTCCACCATATCCTGAAGGTTTTTAAGAATTAAACGTTGGAAAGTTAAACTATATTTTTAAAAACGGCTAACGGATGTTAGGGTTATGGAATAGGCTTTTACATCCTCGGTCTCCAGGGAATTTCTTCCGCACCTAATTCAGCTGTCATTTTGCGAGAGAGCATAAACAAATAATCAGAAAGGCGGTTGAGGTATTGAACAATAAGGGTATCAACTTTTTCCTGTTCGTTCAGCGCAATCACCAATCGCTCGGCCCTGCGACAAACCGTGCGGGCAACATGGCAAAACGAGACCGACTGATGCCCACCCGGGAGCACAAAGGATTTCATGGGAGGAAGCTGTGCCTCCATCGCATCAATTTCTTTTTCTAACACGGCAATATCGCTTTCTGAAAGTGCAGGAACTTTAACTTTTGTATTTCCTGGCTCGGTGGCAAGGATGGAACCGATGGTAAATAAACGGTCTTGAATTTCTACCAGAATTTTTTTTCGGGAAGCATTAACCGGTTGATCGCGCACCAAGCCGATGAAAGAATTCAGTTCATCCACCGTTCCGTAGGTATCAATGCGAAGGTCGGCTTTGGAAACTCGTTTACCTCCAAACAAAGCAGTGGTTCCTGTATCGCCAGTTCTGGTGTAGATTTTCATTCCAGCAAGTTCAGTGTTTAAATCCCAGGTTCAAGTTAGAACTTTAATCGCTGAACCTGAAACTTTGAACTTGAAACTTGAAACTCAATGCGCTGCTGCAACCGGCTTGCCGCGAGAGATATGCTCGTTGGCACGATCCCACTCCACTAATCCATCACGAAGGCGAACAATACGATGTGCATAATGAGCGATGTCATCTTCATGGGTCACCATAATGATCGTGTTTCCTTTATCGTGAAGTTCCTGAAACAGGTTCATGATGTCGGATGATGTTTTCGAGTCAAGGTTACCGGTCGGTTCGTCCGCTAAAATAATGGATGGGTTATTCACCAGGGCACGCGCAATGGCTACTCGCTGACGTTGCCCGCCTGAAAGTTCATTTGGCTTATGGTGATGGCGATCGCCAAGTCCAACACTTTCCAGTACAGTCAAGGCTACCTCATTGCGCTCATGCTTTCCATATCCCGCATAAATTAACGGAAGCGCTACATTTTCAAGAGCGGTGGCACGGGGCAACAAGTTAAAGGTTTGAAACACAAACCCGATTTCCTTATTTCTGACTTCCGCAAGTTCGTTTTCGGTCATATCACTCACCAAATGATTATTGAGTGAGTAGGTGCCTCCGGTAGGTGTGTCCAGGCATCCGACAATATTCATCAGGGTTGATTTTCCCGAACCCGATGGACCCATAAACGCAACATACTCACCTTTCTCAATGGTAATAGAAACTGATTGCAGCGCATTTACCTCTGTGGTGCCCATGATGTAGCGTCTGGAAATATTGTGTGTCTCTATAATGTTCATTTAACTGCCTTTATTTGAGCTTTTTGATTTAGTTTTGCTGTTAACGTAAATTAGTTGGATTTACATTTAAGAAATTACAGTTTTTAGCCAAAATTTAGGGTTGCTCATTAACGGATTTTCTCATGAGTTTGACGCATGGACTTCTATAAATGTTACAATAATTCAGAGCGCAAACGTTTCCAATTATAGGTAAAAGAACTTAGCTGAAAGATTTAGTCATATGTTAAACTTTAATTTCCATCTTAACTGTTACTAACTTTCGCCAATCCGAATTAACGTTGCTTTGTAAGATGCATTAGTCGATAAACGTCCTTATATTTGAGTTTATTTCCTACTCTAAAGCATTGCTATTCAGTTGGTTGCAATCAAATATCCCATATGAAAAATTTAGCGCTACTAATTTTAATGATTTCTGGCACACAGTTACTGCTTGCCCAGGCCACTTTTACCTCCATTGCGAGTGGCGATTGGAATGGCGGTCTTACCGTGTGGGCTGAAACGGTAGCGGATGACGCAGACAATATACCGGATGGAGATGATATTGTCATTATCTCCAATGCTCACACTATTAACATGAACGTGAATGCCGCCAGCGGTAACCTTACTATTAATGGTACCGGTAATTTATTTTTTAATACTAATACAAGAACCTTAAATGTGGGTGGTGATTTAACCATGAATGGCAATAGTCAGATAACTGGCAGTAACAATAACCGCATTCTTAATTTGGCTGGAAATTTTTTAATCCCGGCAGGGCAAATTGGTTCAATCGGGGGCATACAGTTCAATCAAACGGCCCCGCGTACCTTTACAGTTTCAGGTACCTTTACACCAACAAGTGCCACCGGAGCTAAGTCCATTGGTGATGTAACGATTAATTCTGCGGGCACATGGTCTGCAACTTCCAATGAAAATTACGCCACGAATAACTTTACCATGTTCAATGGCGCAACGCTAAGTGGAAGCTCAACTGCTACTATAACCATTAACGGAAATTTACTTGTCCAGCCTTCAACACCAGGTTTACGATGTAATATTGGCCAAATATCACTGGTGGTAAATGGAACGACCACCGTTATTGCTAATGGCTACTGGCAATTTACAGTCGCTAACGCAGGTACAAAACGATTTGAAAACACTATTACGGTCAACCTCGGTGGAACATGGGATAACCTAGTTGGCGAAGACCCTACCGCAAACTGCAGTATTGTCAATAACGGTGTTTGGCCGATACCTACCGGAGGTAATGGCCGTTATGATGTTACCGATGGTGGAATTTATACCTACTCGGGAAATGCGGAAATAGGCATGACCAGCTTGCGCCTGCAAAATGCTTCTACCGTTACCAATACGGGTACATTAAGACTGACGCGAGCAGGTGCTCAAAATTTGTCTGTTGAAAGCGGTTCAACATTCATTAACGGAAATGGCACTTCCGGCCGGTTGTTTTTTGTAGGCGATGGAGATGTAGTGGATGTAGTAGGCGCCTTAAGCAGTGTAAATTTTTCTGCGGTGAATAATACGGTCGAGTATATTTTAAGCACTGCAGCTCAAACCGTTGAGCCAACGGTTTATTATGATATCAAGTGTTTAAATGGAAACACTAAAACGATAAACGGTGTAACTACCGTTAACGGAACATTAACCATCGATAACAATACGGTGGTAACCGTTACAGGCGGTACCGATCTTTTGGGAACCGGCAACTTAGCAATGACCGGAACCAGTACGCTTAGAATTTCTTCGGCCGGAACAGTACCGGCATTGACAGGAACATCACATTCACTTGCCTCTGGAACTACGATTGAACTGAATCGGGCGGGAGCACAAACAGCCGCTTCCAGCGCAACGTATCCATATCAAAATGTTTTGGTCTCAGGAGCAGCAGGCTCGGCCCTTAATTTATCAGCCGTAAGTTCAATTGCCGGCAACCTGACTTTTACAAATGCGGGTTCGTTTAACAGTAATGCTGTACTCACTATTGGAGGAACCTTAAGTCACACCTCTTCCGGATCTTCAACGGTGGCGAATAATATAACCACCGGAAACTTCATTTTCTCAACGGGCATTTTGAATTATGCGAGCAGAACGATCACCATTAACGGTAATAACGGAACCTTCACCAATAACGGAGGCGGTGGAGTGTTATCAACTGACGCTACCAGTCAGGTAGTGTTTACAACAGGTACCAATCAACAAATCACCGGTACAACTGCAACGACTTTTTCTAATTTAACTATTAATAACTTGAATGGCGTTACCCTGAATGGTGTAAGTGCTACTGTTTCTACCGGCCTGACATTTACCAACGGAAATCTAATTACAGGAACCAATGTAGTAATCATGGCCTCAGCTGCCAGCACGGTTACGCCCACAAACGGTTTTGTAGAAGGCAATCTTCGTAAGCCTTTACTTGTTGGAAATCCATCTGTTACCTTTGAAGTGGGTACGGGCACAGCTTATGCTCCTGTAAACTTTGCTTTCACCAACGTAACAATAGCAGGAAATTTAACAGTTTCATCAACCGCGCTGGATCACCCCGATATTAACGGTTCAAACATTGAACCAAACAGAAGTGTAAATCGCTACTGGGGCATGACTAACAATGCAACTACTTTTACCAGTTACAATGCCATTTTTAATTTTTTAGCTGGTGACGTAGATGGACTTGCCGATTTTTCAAACTTCAATGTTCGAAGGTATGATGGTATTAACTGGGGCTCCACCACCATAGGAACCCGTACCGCGACTTCAACTCAAATTACTGGTGAGTTGAGTGCAAACTTACCGAATGGTTCATTGAGGGATTTTCAAATTGGTGAGCAAATCAATACGTCTGGTACTTTCAATCGCTTAACGGGTGCAAACAATTGGAACAACCTCGCCACCTGGATTCAGAACAGAACTGGAAACGTTCAGTTTACTTCCGGTAGTACAACTGTAACAGGTACGGGTACCTTGTTTACAACTGAACTCACTGTAAATGATATTTTAATACTTCAAACAAGCCCAACCGTTGTTAGAGGGATCGTGAATACTATTCTGGATGATACGAATCTTTTACTTTTTGTCAATGCATCCGCTACAGTAAGTGGTGGTTATGGAAGGGAATATATTCCGAATACAATTAACGATGTAGTAACGATCGGTAATTCCAATATTGCTCCGGATGCAGCAACAACCATTACACTGGACATGAATGCAACGGTTAACTCGTTGGATATCAATACCACTTCTGCTGCTCGTACAACCGCACAAATTGTTACTCACGCAGGTACGAATTCATTAACGGTTCAAACAAATGTTCGGGTAAATCAACCCGCAGGTGCCACAACAGATATTTGGAATCTGAATGCTGGAACATCCACTGTTGGAGGAAACGTAACCATCGGAACCGCAGTAAATAATGCCAATTTTCTGACGAGGGTTAACATTACAACGGGTACACTAACCATAGGATCTAACTTGGTTTTTAATACTTCTAATAATGCTACCCGTGAGTTAACCAGTGTACTAGATATGAGTGGTGGAAATGGAAGGGTTAATTTAGGTGGACAGTTAACTTTTGTGAATAACAGGGGTTTACTTATCCCAGGTAACTCAGGGAGTATCTTTAATTTTAACCGTAGTGCCGGAGGTCAAACATTAGTGGGACCAGCATCTAACGCAGGAGCTAATCCATGGGCTTTTCACAATATTTTTTGCAATAATACGTCTGCAAGTGGCGTAGTAGTCGGCTTTAACATAACCACGGCAAATATCACTGGTGATATTCGTGTTCAGAGCGGACTTTTCAGGGTAGGTAATGCGGATATAACAGGAAATGGATCGAGAACATTCCAGGTTGTAAGCGGGGCAACTTTTCGAATGGCTGGAAATAGAGCATTCCCAATAGGTTTTGGAACATTTGATCTGGGCACAACAACGCCTTTTGGTACGGTGGAGTATGCAAGTACCTCTGCTCAAACTATTTCTAATCAAGCCTATGGCAATTTATTACTTAACTCATCGCAGACTTTCTCTATTCCAAATGTCACACTTACTGTAGCGGGTAATGTAAACTTAGGTAATAGTTCAAGTTCGACCTCTCCTCAAATGCAAGGTGCAGGTGGAGCCGCTTCTAATCTTGTTGTTGGTGAAAATATTTTAATAAATGCAGGACTAATAGTTAATACCACTGGAGGACTCATTGATGCAACTAACATAGCGCAAATTACTGTAGGTGGTAATTGGACAAATAACTCAACACTCGGTGGAAGTGATGGGTTTAATGAGAGCACAAATACCGTTACATTTAACAGCCCAGTTGCAAATACACTTCAAACCATAGGAGGTTTAATACCGGAGACGTTTTATAATCTTACGCTTAATGCAAGTGCAACTACAGATGTAGTACGGATTAGTAACAACACGGTAGTAAGTAATACACTGGCGCTTACACAAGGCGAGCTTGACCTGAATTCACTTACGTTGAATGTTACGAGAAACAGCACAGGCGCCATTGCCAGGACTGGAGGCTATATTAAGAGTGAAGATAACAGCAGTGTATATGGAACCGTACAATGGCTTACAGGTGCGCTTACAGGATCTTTCGTCTATCCTTTTGGAAAATCCTCTACTGAGTTCATTCCTTTTACCATGAATATTACCAGTGCAGGAGCCCCTGCATCAGGTTCAACTTCTGTCTCAACTTATTCAACCCTTTTGGATGATAACCTGCCTTACCCTGCTACCGTTACCAATTTAAGTGGCACGAATGGAGGCGTTGCTGTTGTAGATCGTTTTTGGGTGATTACGCTGAATGGATATACTACCACACGACCAACTTCAACACTAACTTTTACTGCAACCTCTCCGGAGATTGCAACGACCGGACCTGCCCTTGATATTAACGCTCAACGATGGGCACCTTCTAACACATGGGAACCAGCTTTACCAAGTCAAACCTACAATGCAGGCGCAGGAACAGTCACGGTTCCCGGTGTAAACAACTATTCGCCTTGGGCGCTAGCGGATGTGACTGCTGCTTTGCCTATTACATTAACCGGCTTTAACGCCATTACGCGCAACGGTGTTGTCGAACTGTATTGGGAAACCGAGAAAGAAGTAAATAATGATTACTTTACCTTGGAACGATCAGCGAATAACCTTGAGTTTGAAGAACGCACAATTATTCAGGGTGCCGGTAATAGCAACGAAAAAATCGATTACAGCTTTGTGGATGATAGTCCGTTACCAGGAAAGTCATACTACCGCTTAAAGCAAACTGATTTTGACGGTACCTTTACTTACTCCAAGGTAGTAGGAGTTTCCCGCGATGGAGCCGATGACGCTTTCAGTGCCCATCCAAACCCGATTATCAATAATGTGGTTTACTTAAATCAAGAGGCGAATATTATTGTGTTCAATGGACTTAACCAGGCTGTTCTTCAATTGAACGGAGTCAGGAGTTTCGATGCTTCTTTGCTTCCATCCGGTATTTATATCATCAGAAACCAGGAGGGGAAAGTTATACGCTTTGTTAAACCTTAAGCATCCTGTATCTTAAATTGAAATGTTTGGGTGGTGTGATCAAATGTGTGAAGATTATATACCCGTTCTGAAAAGACAACTGTATTACGATGATCTATTAAGATTACGGTTGAACAGCGGGTTCCGTAAGTCGGGCTCTTAATAAAAATAGAAGACAACATCCGCTCACGCTCAATCCCAACCCCTGTATCCGGTAATTTTTCATCCGCTGCTGTGCGGTCGTCATATAATAAGTTGAAGAGTTTTACCGGATCAATGTCCTTCGATGCCAACTCGAGCTTCATCTTTTCAATTCCACTGGTCACTTTAGGCCACGGGGTATCCAACAAGTGATTACTCAGCCCATGAAGTCCCGGCATTATTTTTTCACTCTTTCTCTTATAGTTGGAATAATAATGGAGTTCGTCTGCTGATCCAACAACAAGATTAAAACCATTGTATGCTTTACTTTTCAATTCAACCCGGCTGAGGTATTCACCAGGTTTCTCACCATTCAGCAAAAAATCTGAAACCAACTGCCCTCGCGATGGTGCCTTTGGATTAATATTGTGCGTGTCACGATAGTTCGTGACCATGCTTACTTTTCCCTGCTTCGATACGGCCATCCAGGTTCCGCTTGCCTCAAGATCCCGGCCTCCTAAAATATTTGGATACTCTTCCCAAAAATGTGCCGGTGCGGTTTTACGTTCATAAAACTCATCGCGGTTAGCGGCTACAATAAGTTTGTAAGTGGGGTGATCATTGATTGCTAAAAAAATGAGGCACATGGTAATTTTTCAAACGGGTTTCTTCCTTTGTTGGTTCATTGCTCTTCAAAAAGCTCGAGTTGTGCAGGCAATAGCTGAAATGATTTTCGGTGAAAAGATGTTATACCCAATTGCCTGATCCCTTCACGATGCTGAGGTGTTGGGTATCCTACATTTGTCTCCCAGCCATATCCCGGAAATTGTTCTGCCAGTTTTTGCATCAATTCATCACGGTATGTTTTGGCCAGTATTGAAGCAGCGGCAATGGAAAGGTAACAAGCGTCACCTTTGATGATACATTCATGATTAATTTCTTTATAACGATTAAACCGGTTTCCATCAATCAACAAAAATTGTGGTATGATGGAGAGTTTATCAATCGCCAAATGCATGGCTTTGAATGAAGCATTTAAAATATTGATTTCATCAATTCCCTCGCTGCTCACTTCGGCAACCGCCCACGCCAGTGCATCACGTTCAATTTCAATGCGCAACTGCTCGCGGTCTTCTTTGGGTAACTGTTTGGAGTCGTTCAGCAGTTCATGCTTATAGCGCTTTGGTAAAATAACGGCAGCTGCCACCACCGGCCCGGCCAAACAACCCCGGCCAGCTTCATCACAGCCAGCTTCAATTAAGTCGGGGGTATAATGTGAAAGCAGCATGGCTGCAAATTAAACTTCTCTAACTGAATTTTTATAGATTGAGGACTGTATTCTGGATTCTAGTCATTAGATTCTGGCATCCGATCTTCTAACTGCCTGATTATGACAAAAGACAAGAATCCAAAATCAAGAGTCCAGAATCCATGGACTACACTATCAACCCGTGAAGTATATTCAAATAAATGGATTGCCGTAAGTGAACATCAGGTTATTAACCCGGCCGGTGGAAAAGGCATTTACGGAAAAGTACATTTCAAAAGCAAAGCGATTGGTGTTATACCACTGGATGAAAACGGAAATACATGGTTAGTGGGGCAATATCGGTATACGCTGAATGAATACTCGTGGGAAATTCCGGAGGGTGGCGGATCCTTTGAAGCAACACCTCTTGAATCGGCAAAACGAGAATTGGTTGAAGAAACTGGAATCACAGCAAACAAATGGGAAATGATCATGCGCTTTCATACTTCCAATTCTGTTACGGATGAAGAAGGATTTGTTTTCTTAGCTGAAGATTTAACGTTTGGAGAAAGTCAGCCAGAGGAAACAGAAGCTGATATTGTTGTAAAAAAAATTCCTTTCAAGGATGCACTTGACATGGTGATGACCGGAAAAATCACCGACAGTCTGAGTGTTGCCGGAATATTAAAAGTAGCGCTACTAAAAAATTTATAACGCGCGACTCTCCCAATGTGATCTTTAATTTGTTGTTATTGTTTGGAATTGGTGTATCGTATGCCATCACTCCCTTGGTAGCTGCTGCTGAGGGTACTGGGTAATCGGCTTACCCCTTGGTTACTGGTTAGGTTTTAGTATGGGCTATGGCGCTACGGGTATTTGGTCGGGTTTGCTCATTGGGCTTACACTCACCGCATTGGCTATGTTTTTAAGATTTCGGCCACGTCAGCAAAGGACTATTGGCAATGAGGCAGTATAAAAGGTTCACAGAGATTTCATTAACTTCATACCCGCTTGAATCAATAACCTATGAATCCAGAAGCTCGCCCGGTGCGCTATTCGCAAACCACCATTACCGAATTAATGATTCCTGCCTACGCCAACTTTGGCGGAAAAATACACGGTGGTATTTTACTTTCACTGATGGACAAAGTAGCCTACGCCTGCGCCAGCAAACATGCGGGCACCTATTGCGTAACGGTGTCGGTCGATAAAGTGGAGTTTCTTCAACCGGTAGAGGTGGGTGACTTGGTGTCCATGCTGTCTTCAGTCAATTATGTTGGCAATACTTCATTGGTGGTTGGAATTCGTGTGATCTCTGAAAATGTAAAAAAAGGAATAATCAAACATACAAACTCTTCATTCTTTACCATGGTAGCCAAAGGCGATGACGACAACCCTACCATTGTGCCTAAGCTCATTCTTGAAGACAAAGAAGAAGTAAAGCGATTTATCGAGGCTATGAAAATGAAAGAAGTTAAAAATTATGTACGTGAGCAAATGGATGACGCCAAATCACATATTGAGGTGGAGCGCGCACCTGAACTGCTCAAAAACGAAAGGTGCATTCTTAGTATTTAAAAAAACGTTTCATCACCCTCCAATTATGAGAATAATTCTGATTTTTCTTATTCTTTTAAGCCACTATGCTTATCCTCAAGTGCCGCTGATATTATCGCAGCGAGAGCAAGCAAATGTGATTGATGACTTGTTTGAGGACCGCATTCGAACGGTATTACCCGGCCTGATGCGCAACTCGGGTATCGACTTATGGGTAATAATCTCACGTGAGTACAATGAAGATCCAATCATTAAAACTTTTTTGCCGGCCACCTGGTTTGCGGCACGTAGAACAACCATGCTCATCATGTTTGACCCCGGTGCCGGAAAAGAAATTGAATGCCTTGCAGTAGCCCGATATGATGTAGGGAGAATTTTTAAACGCGCCTGGGATCCGGATGCCCAGCCTGAACAATGGAAGCAGCTTGCCAAAATCATAGAAGAACGAAATCCTAAAAAAATTGGCATCAACAAATCGGCTCACGTAGGCCATGCCGATGGACTTACTGCGAACGATTATGAACAACTATTGGCATCCTTAAACAAACAATTTCATAGCCGAATCATTTCATCAGAACCACTCGCAGTGGGCTGGCTTGAAACACGTTCGGAAAAAGAAATGATGCTTTATCAGCACATTTGCGCTATTGCCCACTCCATTATTAAAGAGGGTTTTTCCAGCGGGGTTATTCATCCGGGCATTACTACCACGGAAGATGTAGTGTGGTGGTATCGTGAACGAATTCGCGAACTAAAACTGGATACCTGGTTTCAACCTTCTGTGTCAATAGATAGAAATGAACCCGCTGCTATTTTTACGAAGCGTCAACAGCCTGTCGTTATCGTTCCAGGTGATTTATTACATGTGGATTTCGGGGTTACGTATTTACGCCTGAACACCGATACGCAACAACATGCTTATGTACTAAGACCCGAAGAACATGACGCGCCTCTTTATCTGAAAAAAGCATTGGCAACGGGCAACCGTTTACAGGATATTCTTACCACAAATTTCAAAGAAGGAAGAACGGGAAATTATATTTTAAAAGCGAGTCGAGAACAAGCCATCGCGGAAGGGATTACGCCCTCCATTTATACTCACCCAATCGGATACCACGGGCATGCAGCTGGTACCACTATTGGAATGTGGGATATGCAGGGCGGGGTGCCCCACAACGGTGATTACACCATGCACTTGAAAACCGCCTATTCTATTGAACTGAATGTAACGGTGAACATCGCGGAATGGAAAAAGGATATTCAGATAAAGTTAGAAGAAGATGGCTACTTTGATGCGGCTGGATTTCGATACATTGATGGACGACAGCAAGAACTTATACTAATAGGCAATTAAGAGTTTCTTGCAAATGAAATTTTTTAAAATACTACACACTGCCTATGCCTTTATATTATTCATCCTGATTTTTCTTTTACTTTTTCCGTTTTTCTTAATTCCTATCATTGCCCCAAAATATTACACGTTGGTGGGAATTCTTAATCGCTGGTGGGCTTGGCTTTTTTTTCCTCTTACCGGTTTCCCCTGGAAGGTAGCGTACCGCCAAAAACTCGATCCAAAAAAGACTTATATTTTTTGCCCCAACCACTTTTCCTATCTCGATATAGCCATCATGGGCCTTAACCGGCACAACACCATTTTTGTAGGAAAGAGTGCCATGGAGAAAATTCCGTTGTTCGGATTCATGTATCGAAACCTGCACATTACGGTTGATCGTGAAAAACTTTCAAGTCGGTATAGTACGTTTACCCGTTCGTTGGCTGCACTTGATCAGGGAAAAAGCCTGGTTATTTTTCCCGAAGGTGGAATGGTTACACACCGTCCGCCCCTAATGGGTCGTTTTAAAGATGGTGCCTTTCGGGCCGCTATTGAAAAACAAATCCTGATTGTGCCCGTCACCATTCCGTATAATTGGATAATTTTGCCCGACACCAAGTACATGATGCTTCATTGGAAACCCCTGAAGTTGATCTTTCACGAACCGGTTGACCCCTCGGCATATAGTTTAAAGGAAGCGGATGTGCTCAAGGAAAAAGTTTATTCTACTATTGAAGCTGAACTGAAGAAACACTTTCGATGAAGATTACCCGCGAACTACTTGATAAAATTGCCCACCTGGCCCGACTGGAGCTGAACGAACAGGATGCAGAAAAAATGATGAAAGACATGACGGTTATTCTGGACTGGATGGAAAAACTGAATGAGGTTGATACAACTGGAATTGAACCGCTTACTACCATGAGCCATGAGGTGAATGCGTTGCGTGAAGACCGGGTAAAACCTCATCTTGAGCGCGATGAAGTTTTACAAAATGCCCCTAAAAAAGATTTGAACTATTTTCGCGTTCCTAAGGTCTTAGATTGAGATAGTTCATGATGCAATCACGTTGGTATTGGAAACAGTGGCGTAAGGAATATCAAATTATCTGGTACGGTGCAGCCTTTCTTTTTATCCTCTCTCTCCTTCTTCTCTGGTACAGTTATTTCATGAACACGGACGCTGTTATTCATTGGGAAAAATTTCACGACCAGCAAACCATTGAAACAACCTCTCACACTTTCCAGGTTGGAAATTTTGAATTCTCCGTTCCTATCGAATCATATTTGTCGTACGAGTATTTTAATGGCAGCAATTTAGAACCCAATATTTTTGCCCAGTATGCTTTTGTCGCCATGCTTGTACTGGCAAGTATCGTGTTACTTTCCGTCATCACCACGTTCGAAAGGTTTTGGTATTTTGTTGGAACGGGGCTATTCATTCTTTTTGTTGTAAGTCTGCGGTTAGATGTACTGAGGCTCTTTGGGTTAACATGGCAGTGGACAACCATTGGTACGCTCCTTCTTTATGTCTCGATTAGTTTTTACTTTAACACCTTTTATTCCTCAGCGAGCTTTACAATCAGGCTGTTAACTTTTTTATTGATTACGGTACTACTCGGCATTCTGATCTACTTTTTCTCTGCTATAGCCTATCCATTCCTGCATCTATCCGTAACAGGTTATATTCCAGGAATGATCCTGAGTGTGATCTTCATGATTATGATCGCACATGAAATACTGGCTTCTTTTATTTACCTCACCAGCCAGGGTTCAACCAGTTCAAAAAGCTTACAGCATTTTTCAATCATCAGCGCAATCTACATAGCCAATCTTATTCTGGCATACATGCATGAAGCAGAAATTATCAAATGGAATTTTCTATACGTCAATCTTTATCTCCTGCTTACGGTGTCTGTCACGCTCAGTCTGTGGGGATATCGGCAGCGCGAAAAACTGTATCAAAATATTACCAGGTTCAATCCCTTTGGGGCGTACTTTGTCATCAGCTTAGCCACCATTACCTTTTCAACTATTGCCATGTTGCTGGGCACCGCCAATGATCCGGCCTTAAAAGTTATTCGTGACTTTATTATTTTCAGCCACCTGGGATTTGGCATTGTCTTCTTGATGTATATCTTCTCCAACTTCATTCTCATGTACGCTGAAGACTTAAACGTGTATAAAGTATTATACACGCCCAACCGGATGCCTTACTTCACGTATCGGTTTGCGGGGTTGATTACCATGCTCGCTTTTGTATTTTATTCGAACTGGCATGAGTATGTGTATCACAGCACTTCAGGATTTTACAATAGTCTTGGTGATTTATACCAGGTAATGGAAAAACGAGGGTTAGCAGAAGCGTATTACCAGCAAGGCAGGGCTTACGGATTTCAAAACCATCACTCGAATTACATCATTGGTCACCTGGAGGGAAGAAAAAATAATCTTGAACTCTCACATTTCCATTATGAGATGGCCAATGGAAAAAGGCCAACAGAATTTTCGATAGTTAACGAAGGCAATCTGTATCTTTTCGAAGATCGGTTCTTCAATGCAATTTTTTCGTTTAAAGATGCCCTTAATACCTTTCCTGATTCAGGGCCTATTACAAATAACCTGGGCTATGCTTACACTAAAATCCATTTGACGGATTCCGCTTTGCTGATGCTAAGTGTGGCACGAGAACAATCCGTTTCCAGGGAATCGGCTGAAATAAACTTCATGGCATTTGTGGGACAAGAGTATATACCCGTTAAGGCCGACTCATTAGTCAGGCTGTTTGGCACATCTTCAAAAGGAGTAATCAGCAACGCATTGGTTGTTGCCACCCTTCAAAAACAACCGTTCGCTATCAGTCTGAATCCATTAGAGAATGCGGAGTTGGATTTTTTTTCTGCTACACTTCTCAATAATTACTTAATAAATAAGCTCAAGGAAATAGATACCACCTTTGCACAGCAGGCGCACCACATCGCTTCAGATTCGGTGAACGAGGGTTTTAGTGAAGCGCTAAAAGCAACATTAGCACAAGCATTTTATCATCAGAACAATGTTAATAAAGCATTTCAAATACTGGCGGAGTTGGCGTATCTAAGCCAAACGCGGCAGGGGAAGTACAATTACACCATGGGGTTGTGGGCTCTTGAGCAGGGAAATCCTGAACTGGCAGCTCAGTGTTTCGAATATGCGGTTGAGTATAGCTACAAGGAAGCTAAACTCTATTCTGCAATTGCCATGGCCGAAGCTCATCAACAGGAAAAAGCCCGAATTGCTGCCGATACGCTAATTCAAAGCAAAAATGAAAACGAAAAAGAAATAGGCAGGCAGTTAAAAAAAGCGCAGACTATTTCATTCACAGATGTTCTCCGGCAATCTGATCTTGAGAAGTATCACTATTTCAGGTATAGAATTAACATAAAAGACTCAATAGAGTTTAACAAAATCATTAACACCTTTCGGGATACAAACTATAAGGCGCAGGCATTATTAGAAATGTCGCAGCGACAATTTAATTCAGGCAATACACCCACGGCCATCCGGTACTTTACTCAACTGGGAGGGCTTCAGTTTTCAGATAAAAATTTACATGAAAAAATACAACATTTCGAACTAGAATTGCTGTCCTCTCGTGGTCAGTTGGGATTACTGGCGACAAAAATCAATGACGGCATAACGTTTAACCGATCGCGGCAATTGGAAAAAATGCTCTACACAGCTTTACTGAGCGAAGCAAGTGGTGACACCGCCACAGCAAAAATGAATTATCAGGTACTGGCTGTCTACAATCCGTTTTACGAAGAAGGCATTATTGCATCAGCACGCTACTTTAAAAAGCATTCAACCGATCCGATGAGAGCGTATAACATTCTCACCGATGCGATTCACGTAAATAAGAACTCAATACGATTACTCACAGCGTATGTTGCCGAGGCCGCACGCATGGGATTTGATGAGTATGCAGCAGATGCCGCAGAGCAGTTAGAAGAGCTTAAAATCAACAGATGACTTAATGTTTCAGGTGAGTATCCACACGCTTGGCGGTTTTGTGTTTAACCCCTTTTGATTTTTTATTTTTTGCCTTTTTATCAGTAGCCATGTTTTCGCGGATAACTTTCCAATAATCCGGACCGTAATCCACAAAAATTTCAGAACCGGCTTCGATGCTTCTTTTTGATTCGATGTAGGCCTTTAATCCTTTGGTGATATAATCACAATTATTGGTTAAGCCTTTGATTCGGGTTAAACCACGGGCATCGTTTGCATATCGTGCCAATGGTTTTTTGGTTGGAAGTGCATCAATTACATGATACCGCTTCACATAAAAAATATATCCGT